>ERZ773188.4122-NODE-4122-length-11250-cov-3.484413_pt1 | contig 11250 bp, 10 predicted proteins | sample MGYA00581011_ERZ773188 | MGnify/ENA primary metagenome ERZ773188 (study PRJEB29015, sample SAMEA2737798) | human gut metagenome | biome: human gut; feature: human-associated habitat; material: faeces | place: China | collected 2012 ...
TGTCCGGCACTCTCTGACCCGTTCTTGATACGGGATATGCAGGCGGCAGCCGATTCCAGTTCGGGAAAAACAGTGCCAGCAATGTTCCAGGCAAGGACAAGCTATACAGCAGCTCCCCAAAATAGGCACACGGTTTCCAGATTTCCAACAGACAGAACAAAATAGAAATGCCGCAGAGGTCAAACGGCAGATATTGTTTCCCGAATTGATGGGTGGTCAACAGAACAACTTGTTTCAAGACCTCCAGCAGACAAAGCGTCATGACAATGCCCCACCGCCAAGCATTCCGATGCACACTTTTGCGATACCGCCAGACACCGCACGCCAACACTCCACCAATCAGCAGCAGAATGACAACATGCTGTCCATGAAACAAGGCAAACCCATTGCCTGCCGGCATTTGTTCTTGTGCCGTAAAAAAAGACATCTCGTTCCCATCCCCCACTTTCTACAAAAACTGCCCTGCCGCAGAAATCGGCAAGGCAGTTTCTCATTTTTTCAAAAAAGTTGCTTACTTTGTACCAAACATCCGGTCGCCAGCATCGCCCAGACCCGGAACAATATAACCATCTTCGTTCAAGCCTTCATCCATGCCAGCACAGAAAATGTCCACATCCGGATGTGCTGCTTCCAGAGCGTTCTTGCCCTCTGGGCTGCAAAGGATGCACAAGAACTTGATGTTCTTCACGCCCATATCCTTCAAATCCTGAATGGCTGCGATTGCAGAGCTGCCCGTTGCGAGCATCGCATCAATCACAACCACTTCCCGTTCCTGAATATCATCCGGCATCTTAGAATAATACTTTACAGCGTCATGTGTGCCCGGTTCGCAGAAAATACCGATGTGTCCGATTTTTGCAGCCGGAATCAAAGAGGTTACACCCTCAATCAGTCCCAGACCAGCCCGCAGAATCGGTACAAATGCCAGCTTCTTACCAGAAATAATCTTGGTTTCCGACCAGCCCTGTGGGGTTTCCAGCTTTACGGTCTTGAGCGGCAAGTCCCGCATTGCTTCATAGCAAATCAGCATTGCCGTTTCTTCTGTCAGTTCCCGAAATTCCTTTACGCCAGTGCCCTTATTCCGCATCAGAGAAAGTTTGTGCTGCACCAACGGATGTGTTACAATGTGTAATGCCATAACGTAAGTTCCTCCTTGTAGTTAAAAGTTGTTTTCTAAGTCTTTAATCATCGCAACCCGCTTTTCATGCCGACCGCCTTCAAACGGTGTATGTAAAAACAAGTCTACGAGTTCCAATGCGACACCGCTGCCGAGCGTTCTTGCACCCATGCAAATAATATTCGCATCATTGTGCAGCCGTGTATACTTTGCAGAAAAATGGTCTGCACACAGTGCTGCCCGTACGCCACGGATTTTATTGGCAGCGATGGACATGCCAATGCCCGTTCCGCAAATCAAAATGCCCTTATCCTCTGGATTTGCAGCAACTTCCTTGCCGATCGCTGCCGCAACCGGCGCTCCGCCGACTGGACAGACCGAAATCGGCTGCCGTCACAGCCCATATCTTCTACTGTATATCCCTGTTCCTGCAACATGGCGAGAACTTCCAACTTCATCGGATACCCAGCATGATCACAACCGATCCAAATTTTCATGATGGTACACCTCTTTTTCCTTCCTGTAAAAATATATGGATATTTTCGCAGTGAATATTCTTAGTATAGCACAAATACACAAAAAATGCAAGCGGCATCCGATGAAATTTTATGTAACAAGCGGAAAATTTCGTTTGCAATGCTGGTTTATGCTTGTTTCTGCTGCATTTGGCGGTCTTTTTCTGCTTTTACCAGCTGCAAATAGTTTGCTTCCAGCTGTTCTGGAGTCTGCGGTTCGTGATGACAAGCCGCCAGACACAAGCCCGTTGCATTTTGCAGCCGAACCGATGCCGGTGCAAGCTGTACCTGCTCCGTTTCAAATGAAGCGGCTGCATCCCCTGTTACCAGTACCAGAGCTTGCTGCTGCTCAAGAATTTGCTGCCATTCCGTCTGTTCATACAGTCCATCCGGAACAAGATTCTGCAAGGTTCCATTCTGATTTTGATACAGCCCTGCATAGACAAGGTTCTGCCGTGCTTTCATCACAGCACTGCACAACCCGTTTGCAGTTGCTGCCTGATAGGCAAGAGCCTCCAGTGTAGAAATCCCGAAACAAGGCAATTGCAGGGCGAATGTCATCGCCTTTACGGCTGCAACGCCAATTCGTAAACCCGTATAAGAACCTGGCCCAACTGCAACAGCAATGCCGTCCAAATCTGCTGCCGTCAGTCCGCAGTCCTGCAAGGTGCGTTCTACCAGCGGTAAAATCACCTGTGAATGTGTTTTTTTGGTATATAAGCTTTGCTGAGAAAGAAAGAGATCCTGTTCGGTATCATACAGTGCAACTGCTGCCACACTGCCCGAAGTGTCCATGCCCAAGTACCGCAAAACGTGTGCCTCCTTCTATGGTAATCTGCCGGTCGGTTTCGGAAAGCGGTTCAATCGTCACTGCAATCCGATTTTCCGGCAGACAATCTGCAATATTTTCTGCCCATTCAATGGCAAATACATTTTCCTCCAACGGATAATCATAGAACCCCGTGGTTTCCAGCGATTCTGCCCCGATGATTCGATACATATCGAAATGATAGAGGGACAGTGCTCCTGTTCCATGATACTCGTTGACAATCGCAAACGTCGGGGAAGCGACTTCATCCGGCAACCCCATGCCTTTTGCTAAGCCACGGGTAAACGTGGTTTTTCCAGCACCCAGACCGCCAAAATAGGCGATGCAGTCGCCGGCTTGCAGCAGCGAACCCATCTGTTCCGCCAGCTGCATGGTTTCTACCGCAGAGTGTGTTTGGATTACGATTTTTTGCATGGCTGTTCCATCTCCTCTGCTGATGCAAGCAATGGTTTTCCATCCCGGTCAAGCAGCGGTGTAAATCCGCCGCTGTAACCGTTCATTCGATACAGGTACTGCACCCCTGTTTCCCGGTCTACCCAGATTTCCAGATAGCTGCTGCCCAGTGTGCTGCCCTGCTTATAAAGTTTCACAAAACGATTGGATTCCACCACATGAATCCTCCTTTCGTTTAGAACAAGCCGGTAATATTTCCGTTGTTGTCGCAGTCAATCCGCAATGCTGCCGGAGCTTTCGGCAGACCTGGCATCGTCATAATATTACCTGTCAGAACAACCACAAATCCAGCACCAGCAGACAAGGTAACGTCCCGAACGGTAATCTTGAAGTCGGTCGGATGACCAAGCTGGCTTGCATCGTCAGACAGAGAATACTGGGTCTTTGCAACGCAAATCGGCAGCTTATCATAGCCCAATGCTACAATTTGAGCCAGTGCTTTCTTTGCCGGAGCGGTAAAGATGACACCATCTGCCCGATAGATTTCCTTTGCGATGCAGTTTACCTTTTCTTCAATGGAAAGGTCGGTATCATACAATACATGGAACTGCGACGGCTTTTCTTCAATCGTCTTGCAAACGGTTTCCGCCAGTGCCTTGCCGCCTTCGCCACCCTTTGCAAAAACTTCTGCCAGTTCACAGGATGCACCCAGCGATGCACAGAATTCCTTGACAAACTGCAATTCTGCCTCCGTATCGGTATGGAAACGGTTGATTGCAACGACAACCGGAACACCATACTTCTGCATATTTTCAATGTGTACCTGCAAGTTGACAATGCCCTTCTTCAGAGCATCCAGATTTTCTGTGGTCAATTCTGTCTTTGGAACACCGCCGTTATACTTCAATGCCCGAACGGTTGCAACCAATACGACACAATCCGGCTTCAGACCGCCGTACCGGCACTTGATATCAAAGAACTTTTCTGCACCCAAATCCGAACCAAATCCGGCTTCTGTTACGCAGTAATCGCCCAACTTCAAGGCAAGTTTTGTTGCACGCAGAGAGTTACAGCCGTGTGCAATATTTGCGAATGGGCCGCCGTGAATGAGTGCCGGTGTATGTGCCAGTGTCTGCACGAGATTTGGTTTCAGGGCATCCTTCAGCAGGGCGGTCATTGCACCTTCTGCACCCAAATCCTTTGCATAGACCGGATTGCCGTCCAAATCATAAGCAACCAAAATCTGTCCCAGCCGCCGCTTCATATCTGCCAAATCCGAAGCCAGACAGAGAATTGCCATGACTTCTGAAGCAACCGTAATTTGGAAACTGTCTGAACGTGGAATCCCGTCTACCTTGCCGCCCAAACCGATGACAATGTTCCGCAAAGCACGGTCATTCATATCCAGAACCCGCTTAAACATCACTCTCCGCTGGTCGATCCGCAGAACATTGCCCTGCTGCATATGGTTGTCCAGCATCGCACAAAGCAGGTTATTGGCTGCGGTGATGGCGTGCATATCGCCTGTAAAGTGCAAGTTGATGTCCTCCATCGGAACAACCTGCGAATAGCCGCCGCCAGCAGCACCGCCCTTGATACCGAAAACAGGACCTAAAGACGGTTCTCTCAGTGCAACAACGGACTTCTTCCCGATACAACGCAGAGCATCTGCCAGACCAACGCTGACGGTTGTCTTGCCTTCTCCGGCTGGAGTTGGGTTGATGGCAGTGACCAGAATCAGCTTGCCATTTGGCTTGTCTTCTAACTTTTGAAACAATGATTCTGACAGCTTTGCCTTATAATGTCCGTAATATTCCAAATCTTCTTCTTCAATAGAAAGTCCAGCAGCAACTTCCCGAATTTTTTGCATTTCTGCCTGCTGTGCAATTTCAATATCTGATAACATCACATTTCCTCCTATACGCTTCCCAAAAAGAAAAAATACATTTTTATTATACCCTATCTTCGACAAAAAAGCAAGCACTCTCGGCAGGTTTGGGGATTTCGTGCAAAACAGAATGGATTCCGGAACAACATTGTACAGCATAGCAAAATTGCCAGAAACCAGCATACTTTTTGCCTATGGTGCATATATTATTTTTTGTATACCAGACCTTTTTTGACCGGTTGGAGGATGTCATGAAAATACAAGTTGTCGGTTCGTTTTTTCTGATTGCCTGCCTGCTGACAGGCTGTGCAGATTCTGAAAAGCTGGAATCTGCTCCGCCAAATGCTCTTTTCTGCAAGAATATCACCGAAAATGTGCAGACCATTCAACACTTACATCTCCCTGCAACGCCTGAAAATCCTGTTTCCACAGCATCCACCGCTTTCCCCTGTGGAATGTGGTTCACTGCTATGGATTACGCAGAAATTTTAACCGGAAAATCTGAGGCAGAATTTCGGGCTGCCGTACAGGAACGCTTTCAACAAGTACAAACACTGGGGATTCAAACTGTTTTTCTACAAGTGCGAGCATTTGCAGATGCCTATTACACTTCTACTTACTATATGCCGGGGCTTTCCATGTCGGCAGACTGTTCCTTTGACCCGCTGCAAATCATGCTGACCGAAGCCCATCAATTGGGGCTTTCCGTACATGCTTGGGTGAATCCACTTCGCTGCCAGACAGATGCACAGATGGAGCAGATGCCGGAACAATACCCAATCTCACAATGGTATGCAGATGAAACAAAGCGTGGAACTTGGCTGGTAAAAAGCGGTGACCGCTGGTGGTTGAATCCTGCCTATCCGGAGGTTCGGCAGCTGATTGCCGATGGTGTCAGCGAACTCGTCACGCAATATGAAATTGATGGCGTACAGATTGACGATTATTTTTACCCGACTACAGATGCATCCTTTGATGCGGCAGCCTTTGCGGAAAGCGGTGCATCCGACCGCTCCGCATGGCGAAAAGAACAATGCAACTTGATGGTGCAAGCCATGTACAACGCTGTCAAACAGGCAAATCCAAAGGCATTATTTGGAATCAGTCCGCAGGGCACACTAAGCGGCAACGAGAAACAAAGTGCAGATGTACAGACATGGGGACAAACTGCCGGTTATTGTGACTACCTGCTGCCACAGCTATATTTTGGCTTTCAGAACAGCACTGCTCCCTTTGCGGAAACGGCTGCTTTCTGGGCGGAGCAAGTCACCTGTCCGGATGTGTCGCTTTGGATTGGCATTTGTACCTACAAAATCGGGCAGCAGGATACTTGGGCAGGCGATGGAATGACAGAGTGGCAGACCGATTCACAAGTTGTATCCAAAGAACTGGAACTGCTGTGTAACATGGATGGCATTGATGGGGCTGCGATTTATGACTATGCTTCGACCTTTCAGCCGGAATCTTCTGTTTCAGAAATTCTGTCCTCGGAACGGGATGCGATTCAAGTGCTGTTACAAACACCTGCAAACTAAAAGCAGGCAAGGAAATCTTCCCCACCTGCTTCCGATTCTTGTGAAAAAAATCAATTATTCTGCAACTGCCTGCTTCAGGGCTTCTACTCGGTCGCACTTTTCCCAAGCAACGCCCAAGTCTTCCCGACCCATATGACCATAAGCAGCCAGCTTCCGGTACTGCGGCTTCCGCAGCTGCAACATTTCGATGATGCCGTCCGGTGTCAGAGAGAATACTTTCTGTACAGCTGCTGACAGCTTTTCTTCGTCTACCTTTCCTGTTCCGAAAGTATCCACCAGAACAGAAACCGGATGTGCAACGCCGATTGCATAAGCAAGCTGTACTTCGCAACGGTCTGCCAAATCAGCAGCTACAATATTCTTTGCAATATACCGTGCTGCATACGCTGCGGAACGGTCTACCTTCGTCGGGTCTTTACCGCTGAATGCACCGCCGCCGTGACGAGCAGAACCGCCATAAGTATCTACAATAATCTTTCTACCAGTCAGACCGCTGTCACCCTGTGGGCCACCAACGACAAACCGACCAGTCGGGTTGATATAATACTTCGTGTTTTCGTCCAACATTTCCGCCGGCAATACTGGAGTAATGACATAGTGCATCAAATCCGAGCGAATCTGTTCCAGTGTCACAGTCGGAGCGTGCTGGGTAGAGAGTACCACTGCATCAATCCGCTTTGGCCTGCCGTCTACATATTCTACGGTTACCTGTGCCTTGCCATCTGGACGGAGATACTGCAAAACTTTTTCTTTCCGTACATCGGTCAACTTCATGCAGAGCTTGTGTGCGAGAGAAATTGCCAGCGGCATCAGTTCCTTTGTTTCCTTGCACGCATAACCGAACATCATACCCTGGTCACCAGCACCAGTTTCCTGATGTTCGCCGCCCCGGCTTTCATAGGCATCGTTGACACCCATTGCGATATCCGGAGACTGCTTGTCCATTGCCTGCAAAACAGAGCAAGTGTAGCCATCGAAGCCAAATTTTGCACGGTCATAGCCAATGTCTACGATGACATCCCGAGCAATCTGTGGAATGTCCACTTTTGCAGTGGTGGAGATTTCGCCCATGCAGAGCACCATACCAGTTGTAACAACGGTTTCGCAGGCAACTCTTGCTTTGCTATCCTGTTCGAGGATTGCATCCAGAACAGCATCCGAAATCTGGTCACAGATTTTATCCGGATGTCCTTCGGTTACGGACTCAGAGGTAAACAAAAAACGATTCATGAGATTCCTTCTTCCTTTCAAGTATAAAAAAAATAGATCAATAAAAAACGCACCTCGTTCTACCGAAGTGCGTTGATTTCGTGCTTTTATGCGAAATCCTCATCTCTCGGTACTTAAACCGCAGGAATTGGCACCTTTTTCACATTGCTGCAATTAGGTTGCCGGGCTTCACAGGACCTGTTCCTCCGCCACTCTCGATAAGGTTTGTTATAATTGTAACACACTTCGCCAGGAATGTCAAGCATCTTTTTCAAAAAAAGAAATTTCCTCAAAAATCGAACCAAAAACAAAAGAACCGCACAGTTTTCACCGTGCGGTTCTTTCTTTATGCAATTAGAATTGCAAGCATTTCAATTGAAACGTGACAATCGAATCTTATTCAGCAGCAATGAACGGCAGATCCTGGTAGCCTTCCATGTTCAGAACGAATCTTACCAGAGCTGTGGTATCCTTATCACCAACATTGTCAATATCGCTCGGGCTCTGATCGCAGTTTGCGTTCCGCAGAGCCTGATCGCTCAGCTGTACAACGCCAGCCAGATACTTGTTCAATGTTACAGCGTCAGCAATGTCTACAATACCATCCAGGTTTACGTCACCGATGTTATCTGCATTCGGATCAACTGTAGTTGTGCTACCAGCAGTAGTGGTTTCACCGCTTGCAGCTGTGGTTGCAGAAGTTGTGGTGGTTGTGGTTGTAGTAGTTGTAGCATCAGAGCCTGTAGTAGTGGTTGTTGTGGTAACGTCAGTATCCTTATTTACGTTCGGAGCTTCGTCTTCCAGGAAGGATGCGATCCATACCAACGGAGAGTTCCAGTTGATGGTGCATTCGTTTACAGACCAAGCTTCTACGTTATCCAAGTAGCAAGCCATTGGAGCCAGAGAACCAGCCTTATAACCTGCACCCTGAATCATCGGGTCCTGCATTTGGGAGTTCGGGCCACCAGACAGAACGCCATCCGGAGCATACGGGAACCGTTCAGCATCCAGCTGACCAGACCACCATCTGTGGTGCGGGTACTTCAGGCAGTGTTCACCATAACCGGTGACGTAGGACTGTTCGATTACGTTTCTACCAAGGATGTAGTCCATAGCAGTGGATACACCGTTGATGTACTTTGCTTCGTGGTCGATGTCATAAGCCAATGCCATTGTGATTGCATTGTTCATAACCATGGAGTTAGAACCCCATTCATAACCGTTCTTCAGTTCCTTGCTTACAACGCCGTCTACACCGTTGCCAGCTTCATAGTCAGCAACCGACCAAACGTCTGCATTGTAGTCATGGCCAACATACGGAATACCGAAGTCAGATGCATTTTCGAGGTCGATGAAGTAGTCAGCAGCCTGCTTTACATTCTTCTGAATGGTGCTTACTTCTTCAGCAGACAGCAAGCCCTTTTCCTGCATATCCTTTGCATTTACGCACAGAGAGAATGTACCCAAGCTTGCCAGAGTACCCCATGTGAAGGAAGAACGAGTACCGTTGTTTTCACCGCCATACAGAGCAGTATCTACGCCGTAAGCACCAGCACCTGCACTATAGCCTTCCAGATCGGTCTTATAGGAAGCATCGCCTGTAGCAATGTACAGTTCGCAAGCTGCCCAGTAGAATTCGTCTTCTACATCAGTGTCACCGTAAGGACCACCGCCCTTATTCTGAGCGATCGGAGCGTACAGAGATTCGAGGTCTGCGTACTGGTCAGTACCCCAGTCGTTGCTGAATGGCTTGTAGGAAGCCTTTGCTGCCTTATAAGCCTTTTCAGCATCTGCCAAGTAACCAGAAGCATCCTTGTCATAATCCTTAGCCAGTCTTGCATACTGAGCCATTGCTGCTGCAAAGTTCAGGGTTGCTGCATAAGTAACCGGCTTTACAATACGAGTCAGTTCATCATCAGCCGGTGCTACGCACAATGCAGTCCACTTATAGTCGTGGATCTTGTGGTAAACCATGCCGTCGTTTCTCTGCATCTTCTTGAAGAAGTCTGCTTCAACCTTTACTTCGTCCAGGATATCCGGTGTGCTGTTGCCGTTTTCCGGAACAACAACTGTGCCAGAGCCATCTGCCCACTTAGAAGCATCGCCTGCCATCAGGTCGCTTTCATACAGGTTCAATAGTGTCCACATGGAAACACCGCCGTTTACAACGTACTTACCGTGGTCACCAGCGTCATACCAACCGCCGGTTACATCGATGGTACCATTGTTCTTTTCAATAGAGTTTTCATCCGGAATAATGTATACCCACTTGTTCTGGATGTAAGCGGTATCCGGATTGTGACCAGCCTTACGAGCCAGCTTGGACTTATCGCTGTTTTCACCCTGAGAAGTGATGTAAGCTGCATCAATATTTACACCAGAACGGTTCTGGTAGAAGTAGTTCATTGCATTGGTGGTCATGCCATCATAGATGTTGTTGCCAATGTCGAACGGCAGAGAAGTCTTTCCATCGCAAGTGATGGTGTAACCAGTGCCTTCGGTCTGGAAATCAGAGAAGTCGATGATCTGGTTGTAAGTTTCAGAACCATCGCAAATCTGATTGCCTCTGGAAGCATCGGTCTTGCCTTCGTATACAACTGCACCGCTGGAATCCTTAACCTGGAAATCCTTTGCAGTGGTATCCGGACCATCCAGAATCAAAGTTGCCTTCTTTTCGAGCAGCGGATAGTAACCAACCTGGTTTACTTCTACGCCAGTCGGCTGATAAGCAGCTTCTGCATTGTAGTTGGACTTGTCATCGGTCATATCTACCAAAGCCAAGTTATCGAACTTCAGCAAAGTACCAGCTTCGCAGCAGATGAAATCATTGTACGCAGAAGTACCACCGAGGTGGAACGTCATTTCAGCAGTACCCTTGGAATCCTTTTCTGCTGTGAATTCCCAAGCGTAAGTGGTCCACTTGTTTGCAGTTACAGTCGGCTGATTTTTCCAGCTGTCCCAGCCCATACCAAAATCAACCTTTTCACCAGTCTTGGAAGCACTCTTCAGCTTTTCAGTCAGCTGCTGGTCATCCAGGGATTCATCATAATCCATCTGGAGCTTGTCACCGTTCTGGTGCCAGTTTTCCAGGTCATCATTGGTGATGTCGCCCAACTTACAATAAATCTTTGCATCCTTGTTCGACCAGATAGAATATGTATAACGATAAGTATGACCTGCTTCGATGGTCAGACCTCTGTGACGGAACTGGCAGTCCCAACGACCTTCACCGTTGTTGGACAAACCACCCGGATTGGTGATCAGGATGTTGTAGCAGCCATTTGCCACTTCAAACTTCATGGTACCAGTAGCACTTTCACAGATATGCCACGGCAGACCAACACCATCGTTAAAAGTACCAGCACCGAATTCTTCAAAACCGGTTACAGCGGCACTTGCGGTAATGGAAGACAGACCCATTGCAGTTGCGGAAACGGTCATTGCTGCAGCCATTACTGCTGCAACTGCCTTCTTACCGAATTTGTTTTTCAGCATAAGTATCCTCCTTAAAAAGATAAAAAAATATAGATTTTTTTGTTTCAATGGTAAACCCCTTGAAACCGAACCCGCAGAATTTCCAGCTTTTTCTCATATACACACAAAAAAGCCTCAAAAATTCTCACTGAAATTATTATAGCATATGCCTACAATAATGTAAAGTTATTTTTGAATTTTCAGTAATTCCACACAAAACCGGATTCTTGTATTTGTATATTTTGCCGAAATTGTTTCCGTGAAAATGGACAAAAAAGCTGTATTCCCAG
>ERZ773188.4133-NODE-4133-length-11227-cov-7.495972_pt1 | contig 11227 bp, 7 predicted proteins | sample MGYA00581011_ERZ773188 | MGnify/ENA primary metagenome ERZ773188 (study PRJEB29015, sample SAMEA2737798) | human gut metagenome | biome: human gut; feature: human-associated habitat; material: faeces | place: China | collected 2012 ...
TGCTTACAGCGTATAGCTGCTTAGCACATTATTGAATTATTAACGAACTATTGCTATGAACAAAAGAGCAAATTTGTATTTTGCAGCGCTCTTGGGTGCTATGTCACCACTAAGCACTGTCACTGCATTGGCAGCTCAGAGCAATTCAGCAATTGCAACCGCTACCCAGCAGCAAAACTCATGTAAAGGTACTGTAAAGGACGCTTCTGGCGAGCCTATCATTGGTGCTACCATCCGTATCGATGGCAAGACCGGCGGTACTGTGACCGACCTTGATGGTAACTTCGTCCTTAACAATTTAGCTAAGGGCGCTAAGCTCACTATTACTTACGTAGGTTACAAATCCCAAACTATTACCTGGAATGGAACTCCATTAGACATCACTTTGCATGACGATGCCAACGTACTCGAGGAGACTGTAGTCATCGGTTACGGTACAGTAAAGAAGGCAGACTTGGCAGGTTCTGTTGCTGTGATGGAAGGCAAGAGCTTCAAGGATCAGCCGGTTGCACGTGTTGAGGATGCCCTCAACGGTCGTATGTCTGGTGTACAGGTTATGTCTAGCGGCGTACCTGGTGGTTCCATGAAGATTCGTGTTCGTGGTGCCAGCTCAGTAAACAAGAGCAACGACCCTCTCTACGTTGTCGATGGTATCGTTCGCGAGACAGGTCTTGAGGGTATCAGCCCTGAGGATATCCAGAGCATTCAGGTATTGAAGGATGCTTCTTCTACCGCTATCTATGGTGCCCGTGGTGCCAATGGTGTTGTGATGGTACAGACCAAGAGCGGTAAGGCAGGTGCAGCCCAGGTTACCTTCGATGGCAGCTTCGGTTTCTCTAACGCTTACAACATCCCTGAGGTAATGGGAACCAAGCAGTATGCACAGGCTTTGGTTGACCACAAGGGTGTGGCTCAGAGCGCTGTACAGGATTATTTGAATGGTACCAAGCCAGGTATCGACTGGATGGATCAGTTGCTCCAGACAGGTATTACTCAGAACTATAAGGTTGCCTTGTCACAGGGTAACGAGAAAACACAGACTTACTTCTCTGCCAACTTGATGGATCAGAAAGGTGTAATCGTTGACACCAAGTCTAGACGTTACGCTATCAAGGCAAACATTCATAATAAGGTATTCGACTGGTTGGAGTTGACCGCCGACCTCAACCTTGCTCAGACAGACAACTCTGGTGCTGGCTTCGCCCAGAACCAGTCTAACCCAATCTGGGTAGGTTTGAACTACTCTCCTACCATGGAGATGATGGCTGCCAACGGCAAGTACAACCTGGACCCATACAACAACATCCAGAACAACCCTTACGGTATTCTCCACGACAGCCAGAACGATCGCAAGCGTACCATGGTAACTGGTCACGTTGACTTGAAGTTCAACCTTCTCAAGGGCTTGACCTTCACCACCACCAACGGTATCGACTATAACGATTACAAGTGGTACAGCTTCACATCTACCAAGGTGAACGCAGCAGGTAACAACATGGGCAACAACGATGCTACCGTTACCGCTTTGCAGTCAACCAACAACTTGACTTACAGCAACAAGTGGGGTGATCACGGTTTGACAGCAACAGGTGTATGGGAAGTTACCTCTAACGAGGTTCGCCGCATGGGTATGTCAGGTACTGGTATTGCTCACGAGCAGTTGGGTTACTGGAACATTGCGGATGCAGCTTCCAAGACTCCTAGCAACGGCTACAGCAAGTGGACCATGCTTTCAGGTGTAGCTCGCGTTATGTACAACTACGCAGACCGTTATATGTTGACCGGTACCTTCCGTGCGGATGGTTCCAGCCGTTTCACCAACAAGAAGTGGGGTTACTTCCCATCAGCAGCTGCAGCCTGGACCATCTCTAACGAGAAGTTCTGGGAGCCAATCAAGGATGCAGTAGAGTACTTGAAGATCCGTGCCAGCTACGGTATCATCGGTAACCAGGATATTTCTCCATATTCTACTCTCGGTTCATTGGGTACAACCGGTTTCACATACGGTACAAATCAGTCATATACAGGTTACTGGGCAAATGGTCTTGCTACACCAGACTTGACATGGGAGAAGGTTCACCAGTTTGACCTCGGTGTTGACCTCGGTTTCTTCGGCAACCGCTTGAACATCAGCTTAGACTACTTCGACAAGAAGACCAAGGATGCCCTCCTGACCACATCAGCTCCAGGTTACCTGGGTGGCACATCTTACTGGGTAAATGCCGGTGAGGTAAGCAACAAGGGTTTTGATGCAACCATCAATGCACAGATTATCCAGACCAAGGACTGGTCATGGTCATCAACCTTGAATGCCAGCTACATCAAGAACGAGGTAACCAAGTTGACAGCAGATGCTCCTATCCTCTATGGTACCAGCCCTTCTCCAGGTACTGTTGACCCATGTACCATCATCAAGGAAGGTGAAGCTATCGGTACATTCTACGGCTTCAAGTGGGCTGGTGTAGAGAAGAACGACAAGGGACAGTATGTTGATATGTATTATGCAGCAGACGGTACCAAGACCGCTACTCCTGATGCATCAAAGGATCGCTTCGTATTGGGTCGTTCAAACCCAGACGTTACTTTGGGCTGGAACAACACCGTAAGCTACAAGAACTGGGATTTCAACGTATTCTTCAATGCAGCCTTCGGAGCTAAGCGTTTGAATATGGTACGTTACGCCATGAACTCAATGGTAGGTGCCTCTATGTTCGTAACCGATAAGGATTACTTCAACAACATCGGAATCACCATGCCAACAGTAGGCGCAGAGAACAAGACATACGGTAACTCAGACAAGTGGTTGGAGAATGCAGATTACCTGCGTTGCGAGAATATCAGCATCGCTTATACATTCCCACGCAGCGTGACAAAGATTGCAGACATCCGTCTCTCTCTCTCAGCTCAGAACCTCTTCACCATTACCGGCTATAAGGGTATCGACCCAGCTGGTGCATCATTCAGTGATAATGGTGTTGACCGTGATAACGGTTTGGATATGGGTGCTTACCCTAATCCTCGTACCATCACAATGGGCGTACGTGTAAACTTCTAACTTCAATCATCTAAAAACTGGAATAATTATGAGAACTAGAAAATTATTATATATGGGTTGTCTCATGGCAGCATCCTTGCTTACTTTCTCTTCTTGCGGAGACTTCCTGGATGAGGAACCTAAGGGACAGTTGACCCCAGATAACTTCTTCAATAGCGAAGATGACCTGACAGCAAGTGTTAATGCGCTGTATGACCGAGTAAACCAGACACAGAGCTGGACCAACCCTATGTACCCTCAGTGGCAGGGTGATGATATCACAGCCAACCCTGGTTCTAACAAGCAGGCTTGTGCTGCCCTCGATGCTTTTGCATCTGATGGTGCCAACAAGGGTGTAACTGATGCCTGGAACCAGCACTATTCTGTAATCAAGGCTGCCAACCTGATTACTGAGAGTGCAAGCAAGGCTCCTGTTGCTCAGGATAAGATTGATGTAGCTTTGGGTAATGCACATTTCTGGCGTGCATACGCTTACTACTATCTGGTACGTGTATTTGGTCCTGTGCCATTGATTACCGGTACCGACGTTTCACAGTTGGAGGTTGCTCCATCAAGTGTAGAAAAGGTATATGAACTGATTGTTTCTGACTTGAAGGCTGCCGTTAACGAGCTTCCTACCAAGTATGAGAAGGAACCTAGCCGCTTGTTCGGTGTAGATGTCTGGACTACAAAGCAGGCTGCACAGGCTACATTGTCAGCTGTTTACATGTCTATGGCAGGTTACCCACTCAACAAGGGTACAGAGTACTACAAGCTCGCAGCAGAGCAGGCTAAGTCTGTCATCGACAACAACGGTTCTTACGGTTTCATCCTGAACCCAGAGTGGAAGGATGTTTACTCTATGGGCAACAACTACAATATGGAGACCGTGCTTGGTATCAACAACGATGCTCGTGGCTGGTGGGATCATGACTCTCAGCTTTCTTCCTGCTGCCGTTTCGAAGGTCTCGGCGATGGTGGCTGGGGTGATGCCTGGGGTGAAATCGCATTCTGGAAGAGATTCCCAGAGGGTGCTCGCAAGAATGCCATCTACGCTCCTAAGGTTACTTTCCAGGATGGAAACAAGATTACAAAAGCTGTTGATTGGTGGGCACTGAAAGAAGATGGAAAGACTCCAGAAGTTGAGGCTTATCACCCAATGTTCTGTATCTTCACCGTTAACTCTGACGAGAACGGCAACATGCTCCGTCAGGCTTACGATTACCTGGCTCCTAACTGGGGTGGTATGATCAACGACCGTCGTCACAACCTCATCCGTTACTCAGAGATCCTTCTCTGGTATGCTGAGAGTGCAGCTCGCTCTGGTGGTGACTTGAACAAGGCTAAGGAGTGCCTCCGTCAGGTTCGCAGCCGTGCCGTAAACGATGTTGAGAACGTTACTTTGGGCAATGGTACTACCGTAAAGATTGCTGATATGAATGCTGAGCAGCTGGCTGAAGCTTGCTACATTGAGCACGGATGGGAAGTTGCCGGCAACTGGGTTTCTATGGTTACCCGCCGTTCTGACGAGCTTCGTATGGACGAGTTGAAGAAGAACTTCGACTACCGCGTAACTAATGCTCCTCTCGTAGTAGCAGAGCAGGATGGCAAGACCTATACTGCTAAGGAAAGTGTAACTGTTTCAGGTTCTTGGTCTGAGGATAGAATTTACTGTCCTTATCCAACAACAGATGTTGAGAAGAACCCTAACCTGAAGAGATAAAAGCTTACTAGGTTTGTTTATTATAAGAATAACTCAACTGTTTCTCTTGAAGAAATAGTAGTGTTTAGGTTAAATCAAAGAGGGTGCGCCAACCGATGGCGCCCCCTCTTTTTGGCATTTTATCAACCTCTACTATCTTTATCAACAATTCATTCATTATTAACTACATATCACCAGAATCATGATGAATAACAACCGAAATCAACTCAATCGTTCATTACTGGCATTCGCTGCCTTGCAGGTAATGCCGCTGTCGCTCTTCGCTCAGGGAGAACGACCAAACATCTTGTACATTATGTGTGATGACCATGCCATGCAAGCCATCAGCGCATACGGTAGCCCAATCTCCAAATTGGCACCAACACCTAACATCGACCGCCTAGCTGAAAGGGGAATGAAATTCAACGAGGCTTTCGTGGAGAACTCTCTCTCTACTCCAAGCCGTGCGTGCCTGATGACAGGTCTTTACAGTCACCAGAACGGACAGCGACAGCTTGCCGAGGGTATCGACTCTACCAAGACCTTCTTCTCTGAACTGCTGCAGGGGGCAGGCTATTCTACTGCTGTAGTGGGCAAGTGGCACATGTCATGCAGTCCGAAGGGATTCGACTACTATCATGTTCTGGATGACCAAGGTCAGTACTACAACCCAACCTTCGCTTCTACCGGCCAGTACGGTAACTTCAAGCAGGAGATGGGCTATGCCACCGACCTCATCACCGACCATGCCATCGAGTACCTGAACAACCGCGACAAGAACAAGCCATTCTGTCTGCTGGTTCACCACAAGGCACCTCACCGTCTCTGGATGCCTAACACCAAGTATGTAAGCAAGTATGCCAACGTCAACTTCCCGTTGCCAGAGACTTTCTGGGATGATTACGAAACCCGTGGTTCTGCGGCATCTACCCAGAAGATGTCTATCGACAAGTATATGGAGATGGTACGCGACCTGAAGGTTCCTGAGATGTACGATCCTTCTACTCCAGAGGGTAGAGATTCCTATGCCGGACTGATGGGCGAGATGAACCGCATGACTCCACAGCAGCGTGCCATCATCGATGCCTACTACATGCCAAGAAACCGTGAGTTCCTGAGCAAGAACCTGACAGGCAAGGAGTTGATCGAGTGGAAATACCAGAACTACATCCGCGACTACATGGCTGTTATCGCATCGGTAGATGAGAGCGTGGGTAGACTGTTGGATTACCTCGACAAGAACAATCTCTCAGACAACACCATCATCGTCTATACATCCGACCAAGGATTCTACATGGGCGAGCACGGCTGGTTCGACAAGCGATTCATGTACGAGGAGTCATTCCATACACCGCTCATCATCAGCTATCCTAAGCACATCAAGGAGGGAAGCGAGTGCAACCAGATGGTTCAGAACATCGACTTCGCTCCTACCTTCCTCGACCTGGCTGGTTTGCAGAAGCCTAAGTACATGCCTGGCACTTCACTCCAGCCTCTGTTTGCCGGCCAGCCAGTGAAGAAGTGGCGCAAGAGCCTGTACTATCATTATTATGATTACCCTACCTACCACCTGGTACGCAAGCACGACGGTGTGCGCACCGAGCGTTACAAGCTGATTCACTTCTACGGCAAGGGTGGCGAGAGAGCCGTGGTAGAAAACAAGTACCAGGGACAGCCAGGCACAAGAGAAAACAACTGCTTCAATGCCCTCAAGTCTATCAATTACTTCACCGATGATGCCGACATCGACTACTGGGAGTTGTATGATATCAAGAGCGACCCTAACGAGCTGCACAATATCTACGGCAAACCAGGCACTCAGAAGATTGAAAAGGAACTGAAGAAGTTGCTCGCCAACTACCGCAAGAATCTGAAGGTAGATGAATAGATTTTAAAAAACAGAATTTTATGAAGACAAACAAGACAATATGGCTCACTGGGGTAGGTATGATTTGCCTGCCTACCCTGGTGTGCGCCAAGCAGAACGTACAGCAGCCCAACATCCTCTTCATCCTCTGCGATGATATGGGATATGGTGACTTGGCTTGCTACGGTCAGCCTTACATCCATACCCCCAATATCGACCAGATGGCAAGAGAGGGTATGCGATTCACCCAGGCATACGCCGGTTCACCGGTTTCAGCCCCATCACGTGCTACCATCATGACGGGTCAGCATACCGGTCATACCCACGTAAGAGGCAACAAGGAATACTGGAGAAACGTGCCAATGGTGAAGTATGGAGTAAACGAGGACTTTTCTGTTGTGGGTCAGGAACCTTACGACCCGCAGCATAAGATTCTTCCGGAGATGCTGAAGGACAAGGGCTACCGCACCGGTGTCTTCGGCAAGTGGGCAGGCGGATACGAAGGTTCTGCCTCTACTCCCGACAAGCGTGGCATAGATGAATTCTACGGCTACATCTGCCAGTTCCAGGCACACCTTTATTATCCTAACTTCCTCAACCGCTACAGCAAGGCTTTGGGAGATACCGCTGTGGTAAGAGAAATCATGGAACAGAACATCCAGTATCCGATGTTCGGCAAGGATTATTTCAAGCGCAACCAGTATTCTGCCCGCATCATCCACGACAAGGCACTGGAGTGGATCGACCGTCAGGACAGTAAGCATCCATTCGTAGGTTTCCTTACCTATACCCTGCCTCATGCCGAACTGGCTCAGCCGGAGGATTCCATCCTGGAGAACTATCAGAAGAAATTCTTCGAGGACAAGACCTGGGGCGGATGGGAAGATTCCCGTTACAACGCCGTGGTTCATACCCATGCCCAGTTTGCCGGAATGATTACCCGTCTTGACCAGTATGTAGGCGAAATCTTCGCCAAACTGAAGGAGAAGGGTCTCGACAAGAATACCGTGGTGATCTTTACCTCGGATAACGGTCCTCACGAGGAGGGCGGCGCCGATCCAAAGTTCTTCGGTCGCGACGGCAAGCTGAAGGGCTTGAAGCGCCAGTGCTACGAGGGCGGCATCCGCATCCCGTTCATTGCCTGGTGGCCGGAGCATATCAAGGCGGGCAGCGTAAACGACACCCAGTTTGCCTTCTACGACCTGATGCCAACCTTCTGCGACCTTGCCGGAATCAAGAACTTCGTCAAGCGCTATACCAACAAGAAGCTGGCAGGTGATGGTTTCGACGGAATCTCCATCGCTCCTACCCTCCTGGGCAAGGATGCCGAACAGAAGCACCACGACTATCTCTACTGGGAGTTCCACGAGACCGACCAGATTGGCGTGAGAAAGGGCGACTGGAAGATGGTAGTGGTAAAGGGTGAACCACGTCTCTACAACCTGGCATCAGATATCCACGAAGATCATAATGTAGCGGCAGATCATCCTGAAATCGTAAAGGAACTCCTGGCTGCCATCCAGAAGGAGCACAGAGACAACCAGGATTTCAAGATTACCCTGCCTAAGTTTTAAAAAGAAAAAATGATGAACGACAACATAGCAACTCCATTTGCCAAGCCCCTGTATGTGATGTTGAAGCCCGCAGGTGCCCATTGCAACCTGGCTTGCAAATACTGTTATTATCTGGAAAAGAACCATCTTTACCAGAACACTCCCCGACATCTGATGACCGACGAGATGCTGGAGCAATTCACCCGGGAGTACATCGAGGCACAGACCATGCCCCAGGTACTCTTTACCTGGCATGGAGGCGAGCCGCTGATGCGTTCCATCGACTTCTACAAAAAGGCGCTGGCGCTTCAGAAGAAGTATGCTCACGGCAAACAGATAGACAATGTCATCCAGACCAACGGCACTCTCCTCACCGACGAGTGGTGCGAGTTCTTTGCACAGAACCATTGGCTGGTAGGCATTTCCATCGACGGACCTCAGGAGTATCACGACCACTATCGCGTAACTCCTGCCGGAAAGCCTTCCTGGGAAAAGGTGATGCAGGGCATCAGCCTGCTGAAGAAGCATCGGGTGGAATGGAATGCTATGGCGGTGGTCAACGCCTATAACGCTGAGCATCCGCTGGAGTTCTATCATTTCTTCAGGGATAACGGTTGCCAGTACCTGCAGTTTACTCCTATCGTGGAGCGACTCACCGAGCACGAAGACGGTCGCACCCTAGCGAGTCTTGCCGACGACCGGGAGATTCCGCTTGCGGATGCTTCCGTTACTCCGGAACAGTGGGGCAACTTTCTCTGCGCCATCTTCGACGACTGGGTGCGCCACGATGTGGGTAAGATGTTTGTGGAAATCTTCGACTGCACGCTTGCCAACTGGATGGGTGTGCTGCCGGGTATCTGCGCTTATTCCAAGGAGTGCGGTCATGCGGGCGTGATGGAACACAATGGCGATGTGTATTCCTGCGACCACTTCGTCTTTCCGGAATACAAACTGGGAAACATCCGGGAGCAGTCGCTCATCGACATGCTTTACGGCGAGAAGCAGCAGGCATTCAGCCGCCTGAAGCATACCTCGCTGCCCCGCCAGTGCAAGGAGTGCGACATGGAGTTCGCCTGCCATGGCGAATGCCCGAAGAACCGGTTTGAGAAAGACAAGTATGGAGAGCCGGGACTGAACTATCTCTGTCAGGGATATTACCAGTATTATTCGCATGTGGCTCCCTACATGGACTTCATGAAGCGGGAACTCCTCGCCCAGCGTCCACCAGCCAACATCATGAATGTTTTAAAAAATAACTAACGATTATCATTATGAACAAGACTTATATCACCATCGCCCTGCTGTCGCCGCTGGCTTGCACGGCTGCGATGGGAGCCAGGAAGGCGAAGGCAAGCAATCAGCAGAAGCCTAACGTCATCATCATCCTTGCCGATGACCTGGGTTATGGCGACCTGGGATGCTATGGTGCCAAAAACGTAGAGACACCGAATGTGGATAAGCTGGCGAAGCAGGGAATCCGTTTCACCGATGCCCATGCCATCGCCTCTACCAGTACCCCATCCCGCTACTCTCTTCTCACGGGCGAATATGCGTGGCGCAAGCCGGGCACCGATGTGGCTCCGGGCGATGCGGGAATGATTATCAAGCCTACCCAGTTTACCATGGCAGATATGTTCAAGAGCGTAGGCTATTCTACCTGTGCCATCGGCAAGTGGCATCTGGGCTTGGGTGCCGAGACTGGCAAGCAGGACTGGAATGCCCCATTGCCGTCAGCCCTGGCTGATATCGGCTTCGACCATCATTACATCATGGCTGCCACAGCCGACCGTGTGCCTTGTGTATTCATCGAAGATGGCAAGGTGGCTAATTATGATGCTTCGGCTCCTATCGAAGTAAGCTATTACAGAAACTTCCCTGGCGAACCTACCGGAAAGGACAACCCTGAGTTGTGCTATAATATGAAGTCGAGCCACGGCCACAACATGTCTATCGTGAACGGCATCGGCAGAATCGGTTATATGAAGGGTGGCGGCAAGGCATTATGGAAAGACGAGAACATCGCCGATTCCATCACTACCCATGCCATCGACTTCATCAAGAAGAACAGCAACAATCCTTTCTTCCTCTATTTTGCCACCAATGATGTACATGTGCCTCGTTTCCCACACGAGCGTTTCCGTGGAAAGAGCACCATGGGTGTGCGTGGCGACGCCATCGTGCAGTTCGACTGGTCAGTGGGCAAGATTATGGAGACTCTGGATAAGTTGGGTATTGCGGATAACACCATCGTATTGCTGACCAGCGATAATGGTCCGGTGGTAGATGACGGTTATCAGGATCAGGCAGAAGAACTACTGAATGGCCACAAGCCAGCGGGTCCTTGGCGCGGCAACAAGTACAGTGCCTTCGAGGGTGGAACAGCCATTCCGGTCATCGTGCGCTGGCCAAAGAACGTGAAGGCGGGTCAGACCTCCGATGTTCTGATGTCACAGATCGACTTCATGGCTTCATTCGGCAATCTGATTGGTGCCACCTTCCCTAAGGGCAGTGCGCCAGACAGCAGGAACCATCTTGGCAATCTGCTCGGCACCGACACCACCCATCGTCCATGGGTAGCAGAAATGTCGAGCAACCACGTACTTTCCATCCGCACCAAGGAGTGGAAATACATCGAGCCGAACGATGGTTCCAAGATGATCAAATGGGGCCCGAAGATAGAGACCGGCAACAATCCTCTTCCTCAGCTCTACCGCATCTCCGACAATCTCTATGAGCAGGATAATGTAGCAGATACTCATCCTACCGTAGTTTATGAGCTGCAGAACATCTTGAGAAGAGTAAGATAATAAAATGAGAAGAGTAAGATAATAAAAAATGTATCTTTGCGCCATCGTACAGAAACTGCTTTAGTAGTTGTTCTTTGGCAGTAAAGATACATTTAAATGCCTGATTTACAAAATAATATTAAAAGTTCACAAGTTTGTGGTCCACAACCTTGTGAACTTTGTTTTTTCCCGCCAGGCATCAATAGAAAGTCTCCCGCCAGGCGTCCCGGCGGATTTGAAATCATAAGTGGTTGATAGTTTTTAACATTTACAACTACTTAATAA
>ERZ773188.4134-NODE-4134-length-11224-cov-7.869012_pt1 | contig 11224 bp, 10 predicted proteins | sample MGYA00581011_ERZ773188 | MGnify/ENA primary metagenome ERZ773188 (study PRJEB29015, sample SAMEA2737798) | human gut metagenome | biome: human gut; feature: human-associated habitat; material: faeces | place: China | collected 2012 ...
GAGCTGACTGTTACTAATCGGTCGAGGGCATAACCAAGAAGGTAGGACAGGGTAAGGAAGAATGGATGGAGTAAAGATTTAAATTTGTATGTGGTTTTGAAGGTACATGTAAAAAGTAAGGGAGCTGTAGACCGTAAGGGTTTGCAGCTTTTTTATTGCATAGCAAAATCCGTAGGAACTTCCTGTTAAATAAAAGGCACTACGAGCCTAGGCACATTCTTTATTATTACATATTAAATAATAAAAAAAGAATGCACAGTCTGAACTGCAGCATTCTTTTTCTATTATTGTTTAAGTCTGTTCTGATTACGCCAGTCTCTTGGCGATATTCCATAAATATTTTTAAATGCTCTGGAAAAATGTAATTGGTTGGGATAACCGACTGCATTACCTACATCTTTAATGGAAAGCTTTGTCAGTTTTAATAATTCAGCAGCTTTAATCATTCTATAATTCAACAAAAATTCCTGAGGAGATTTTCCAATTCCGTCTTTGAAAATTTTTCCGAAATAACTGCGGTTTAATCCGCATACAGCAGCGATGTTTTCAACTGAAATATCGTTTTGAAAATTCTGCTCTATATAAGATAGGGCTTCATGGATATAAAAATCCTGAAGACGGCTGATTTTCGATGTCTGCATGATGGAAGTAGAACGAATAAGAGCATCAAGTGCAAGATAGAGATGCCCGATCAGGTGAAATGGTGTAGCGTCTCCGTGACTTGCAATATAGAGAAGTTCTTCTTTCAGTATTTCACGCAGATCCTTAGAAGTAGCTTTATAAATCGGATTATCCAAACTAAGTCCGGAAAGTTCAATGGTTTCCTTTGCACGCAGTCCGTCAAATTCAATCCATGTATATTCCCATGGGAGTTTTTCATCAGAGATATAAGTATTGATCTGACCGGGGAAAATCATAAAGCCCTGTCCACTTTTTACGTGATAGGTCTGTGTTACACCGTGAGAATCATTTGCCATTAAAATTCCGGTGCCGGAGATAATGTAGTGAAAAAGAAAATGATTACGGACGGCAGGACCAAAACTATGCGCCGGTTTACATTGTTCGTAACCAAACTGATACAATCCAAGATCGACAAAATTCTCGCTTGGAAATACTGAAAACATAAGTTCTTTCATAATAATTCCTTTCTCATAGGTGCTCTGCCGTGAAAAAATGATGTTTAGCAGATGTTAAGTAAGTTGATATATATTTATTTTACAGATTTAATAAATAGATTGCAACTAAAATATACCAAAATGCTATGCATTTAGCAAAAAAGAAGAAAATAATAGCATTTTGAAATAAAAATTCAAATACAATGATATTTATAGTCGCATAATGGTATGTTATAATGCAACTATAAAGAAAGTGCTTGATATATCGAGCGGTAACTAAAAACGAATATACCTGTGAGGAAGGAGAAAAAATGAGAAGGAAAAGAGCAGCAATTGTTTTGGGAATGTCCTGTATTCTGATGGCATCAGCTGTATTACAGGGATGTCAGCAAAATCCAAAAAGCGGAAAAGTGGAAATTGAACTTGTTCAGTATAAACCAGAGGCGGTAGATATATTTGAACAGCTCGAAAAAGAATTTAATGAGACACATGATGATATCCATTTAAAAATATCTTCCCCAAATGATGCGACAACAATTTTGAAAACACGTTTTATCAGAGAAGATTATCCGGATATTATCGGAATCGGAGGAGATATCAATTATTCGTATTTTGTTGATTCAGGAATACTGGCTGACATTTCAGATTATGAAGGACTTGGTGAAGTAAAACCTGCTTATCTGGATATTATTGAAGGATTGGAGTTTGTTCCGACAGAAGGAACATATGGGCTTCCGTATGTGGCAAATGCGGCAGGAGTGCTCTATAACAAAGATATGTTTGCGGAACATGGATGGGAGATTCCGCAGACCTGGGATGAATTTATTTCTCTTTGCGAGGAGATTCAGAATGAAGGAATCCAGCCACTTTATTTTGGATATAAAGATACCTGGACCTGCCTTGCACCTTGGAATGCACTTGCAGTCGGACTTGCACCATCCGATGTTTGTCAGCAGGTGAATAAGGGAGAAACAACCTTCTCCAAAGAATATCCGCAAGTGGCAGAAAAAATGCTTGAATTGTTAAATTATGGTGAAGATGGACCGTTTGGATACGGATACAACGATGCATGTACTGCATTTGCAAATGGTGAATCAGCGATGTATACAATCGGAAGCTATGCAATTCCGCAGATCAAATCTGTAAATCCGGATATGAATATCGGATCCTTTGTTATGCCGGCTAATGATTCTGAAGAGGACAATGTATTAAATTCAGGAGTAGACCTTCAGTTCTGCGTGATGGATGCATGTGAAAATAAAGAAGCGGCATATGAAGTACTTGATTTCCTGATGGATCATGATAGTATCCAGTTATACTTAGATGCACAGAATGCGGTGCCTTGTAAAGACGAGGATTTTGCATTAGCTCCGGAACTGGAAGATATGAAACCATATATTCAGGATAACCGTATGGCGGATTACCAGGATCACTATTATCCGTCAGAAATGGCAGTCGATGCACAAATCCAGACATTTCTCATAAACCAGGATGTTGACGCATTCCTGAAAAAATTTGACAAAGACTGGATCAGATATAACAGGGATATCATTCGTATGATGGAAGATTATGAAGCAGGCAAGTAGGAGGGATACAGATCATGAATAAATTGAAAAGGATGAATGGCAGAGAGCGGACATTTTTACTGATTACGATACCGATACTTGCGTTGTTTTTCTGCTTTAATACGCTGCCACTTATTAAAGGTGTTATTTATAGTTTTACAAATTTTCGAGGATATGGCGAGTTTGATTGGGTAGGTCTTCGGAATTATGCAGATTTATTTACTGATGCAAGAGTCGGGAAATCCTACCTGTTTACATTCAAGCTTGCAATTGTTGCAACAATAGTTGTAAATGTGTTAAGTCTTGTTTTAGCTCTTGGATTAAACAGTAAAATTAAATTTAAAAGTGCACTCAGAGGAATGTATTTCGTTCCAAATATTTTAGGAGCACTTGTAGTGGGCTATATTTTCAATTACTTTTTCACTTATATTCTTCCGGCAGTTGTAAAAATGATGGGCGGAAAAGGTGACAGTATCCTGGCGAGCTCAAAATGGGCATGGGTTGCGATCGTAATTGTATGTGCATGGCAGTCTGTTGCAATGAATACGATTATTTATATTTCCGGACTTCAGACGGTACCGGAGGATGTATACGAAGCAGGTTCTCTTGATGGAGCGACCGGATGGAAAAAATTCAAGAATCTGACATTTCCACTGATCCTTCCATTCTTTACCATCAATATGGTACTTTGCATGAAGAATTTTCTGATGGTATTTGATCAGATCATGGCTCTTACCAAAGGAGGCCCGGCGCAGAGTACAGAATCAATTTCATTTTTGATTTATAACAATGGTATGGCCGGAGGACAGTTTGGGTTCCAGAGTGCCAATGCAGTTGTGTTCTTTGTAGTGATCGTTGTGATCTCTGTATTACAGATGAACTTTTTGGGAAATAAGGAGGAACAGTTATAATGAAAGTAAAGGTGAAAGAAAGAGTAAACTGGCCAATCACAATTTTATTGATTCTGGGTCTTGTAACCGTTATTTTTCCTCTTTATCTTACAGTTGTGATTGCATTTAAGAAACCGTCGGAAATGACAAACAGTATTTCCGGAATCTTATCACTGCCAAAAAGCTGGAGCTTTTCTAACTTTGCAGAAGCAATGCGTGTAACAGATTTCTGGCATTCACTGGGCAACAGTGTGCTGATAACGATTGTAACGGTAGTTCTTTCCATTCTGATTCATTCTATGATCGGTTATGTGATCGGAAGAAGTAAAAGTACCAGTAAATTTTACAAAGTAGCCTATCTTTATATTGTAAGCGGTATGTTTGTTCCATTTGCAATTTTGATGATGCCACTTGTGAAGCAGACAGCACAGATGGGAATTGACAATATTTTCGGTGTTATTTTGTGTTATCTTATATTTTATATGCCGATGAATGTGCTCTTATATTCCGGTTATCTGAAAAATATTCCGATGGCACTGGAAGAGGCTGCACATGTAGACGGGGCAACAACCTGGAAAACTTATTGGAGTGTTATTTTTCCGATCATGAAACCGATGCATGCAACAGTAGCGGTACTCACAGCACTTGGTACATGGAATGATGTTATGACACCACTTGTAATTCTGGCAGGTAGCGATGTGAACACACTGCCACTTGCACAGATGACATTCCAGACACAGTTTGGAACCAATTATAATCTTGCATTTGCGTCCTATTTACTGGCACTGCTTCCGATTTTGATTTTCTATCTGATCTGCCAGAAACAGATTCTGAACGGTGTTGTAAATGGAGCAGTAAAATAAATTTGACAGAAGCTTAAGGAGAAGAACATGGGAATCATATACAACGAGAAAGCAAGAACATTTACATTACATACCCATAATACAACGTATCAGATGCAGATTGATGCATATGGATTTTTACTGCATTTATATTATGGAAGAAAGACAGATGGAGTTATGGACTATCTTCTGACCTATGCAGACCGTGGCTTCTCTGGAAATCCGCAGGATGCAGGAAATGACAGAACATATTCCCTTGATGTGCTGCCGCAGGAATTTCCATGCCGACTGACAGGAGATTTCAGGAGTCCGGTGCTTGACCTTGTAAATGCAGATGGTTCTTTTGGATGCGATCTTAGATATCAGGGATATGAGATTTGTGATGGAAAATACAATTTGAAGGGGCTTCCGGCAGTTTATGCTGCAGAAGAGGAAGCCCAGACTCTGATCATTTATATGAAAGATCAGGTGACAGGATTACAGGTAGAATTACTTTATGGAGTTCTTCCGGAGTATGATGTGATCACAAGAAGTGCAAAAGTGATCAATACAGAAGAAGATAAAATCAGACTGACAAAAGCACAGGCAGCATGTATTGATTTTGTTCATGGTGAGTTTGATATCATTTCTTTTTACGGCCGCCATGCGATGGAAAGAAATATGCAGAGAACACCGGCAGGACATGGAGCTTTTGTAATTGGAAGCCGTAGAGGAACATCCAGCCATCAGTACAATCCAATGATGATACTGGCAGAAAAAGAAACGACGGAAGACGCAGGTACTTGTTATGGAATGTCCTTTGTATACAGCGGAGGATTTAAAGCAGAAGTAGAGAAGGATCAGTTTGGGCAGACAAGAATGCAGATGGGATTGCAGGAAGAGCAGTTTTCTTATCCATTGGAAAAAGGACAGGAATTTGTGATTCCGGAAGTTATTTTAACCTGCAGCAATCAGGGACTCGGAAAGCTTTCCCAGAATCTGCAGAGATGTATTCGTAAAAATCTGTGCCGCGGAAAATATAAAGAAAAAGTAAGACCGGTACTGATCAACAGTTGGGAAGCCTGCTACTTTGATTTTACGGGAGAAGACATCTATCATCTTGCTGAACAGGCAAAGGATCTGGGAATCGATATGGTTGTACTGGACGATGGATGGTTTGGAAGCCGAAATGATGACAACAGTGGACTTGGCGACTGGAAGGTAAATGAAGAAAAGCTGCAGGGAAGTCTTGGTGACCTGATCAGCAGGATCAATGCGTTAGGTGTTAAATTCGGGCTCTGGTTTGAGCCGGAGATGGTAAATGAAGACAGTGATCTTTACCGTGAACATCCGGACTGGGCAATTCAGATTCCGGGAAGAAAACCGGTAAAAGGAAGAAACCAGCTGCTCCTTGATTTTTCGAGAAAAGAAGTTGTGGATGCTGTTTATGAGCAGATGTGTCAGGTGCTCGATCAGGGAAATATCGAATATGTAAAATGGGATATGAACCGAAGTATGGCAGAAGTATATTCTATGACAGCAGAAGAACAGGGCAGTGTGCAGTATGACTACATGCTTGGACTTTATGATTTCCTGGAGCGTATTATAAGCCGCTATCCAGACCTTCTGATCGAAGGCTGCAGTGGTGGTGGAGGTCGTTTTGACGCGGGAATGCTGTATTATACACCACAGATCTGGTGCAGTGACAATACCGATGCAGTGGATCGTGTAAGGATTCAATACGGAACATCCTTTGGGTATCCGGTATCTGCAGTTGGATCTCACGTATCTGCAGTTCCGAATCATCAGACAGGAAGAAAGACATCACTCCATACAAGAGGTGTCTGTGCCATGGCAGGAACCTTCGGCTATGAACTGGATCCGGCGAAAATGACAGATGAAGAGCGCAGAGAGATCAGGGAACAGATAGTAGAATACAAAAAATATGCACAGCTTGTACAAAATGGACTTTACTATCGACTGAGTAATCCATTCGCAGAAGAAATCGGCGCATGGGAATTTGTGTCAGAAGATGGGAAAGAAGTACTTGTAAATGTAGTTATGCTTGAAATCCATGGAAACATGACAGTAAATTATGTAAAAATGAAAGGTCTGTGTGCCGGACAATTCTATAAAGATTCAAATACCGAAAAAATTTATCCGGCAGAGGCGCTGATGGAAGTTGGAATTCCGCTGCCACTTGAATTTGGTGAGTACAAAGCATATCAGATTTATCTGGAAATGGTCGAGTAAAAATGAGAAAAACAAATGATATTTTTGAAAAGAGACTGGCGAAGCATATGGATGAGCTTCGCTGGCTCTATATGGAATTATATGATAATGAAGCAATGTTTGCAGAACTCTGTGAACAGATGCAGAATTACTATCATGCAAGAAATGCGAAACTTCGAAAGAGAGATCTGGAGAAGGAAAAGGATCAGGCGTGGTATCGTAAAAAAAACATGCTGGGAATGATGCTGTATATTGATAATTTCGCCGGAAATTTAAGAGGAGTCAAAGGAAAGCTTAAGTATCTGGAAGAATGTGGTGTAAACTGTGTTCATCTGATGCCGTTTCTCGATTCGCCAAAGGGAAGATCCGATGGAGGCTATGCGGTTGCGGATTTCAGAAAAGTAAAGCCGGAACTTGGAACCATAGAAGACCTTGCAGATCTGGCTGAAGCCTGCCATGAAAAAGACATGAATCTGTGTATGGATTTTGTAATGAACCATACTTCCGAAGATCATGAATGGGCACAGAAGGCAAGAATGGGTGAAGGCGAATATATGAGCCGGTATTTCTTCTGTGACAATGAAAACTATGTCAGAGAATATGAGAAAACAGTGCCACAGGTATTTCCGGAAACAGCACCGGGGAATTTCACCTGGCTCCCTGAAATCGGACACTATGTGTTGACTACCTTTTATCCTTATCAATGGGATCTGAATTATAAGAATCCGAGGGTGTTTAACGAAATGATGTATAATTTTCTTTTCCTGGTCAATCAGGGGATTGACATTCTGCGGATCGATGCAGTTCCTTATATCTGGAAGGAAATGGGGACAAGCTGCAGAAATCTTCCACAGGTACACACGATAGTCAGGATGATGCGTATGATCGGGGAGATTGTGTGTCCGTCGGTTGTATTATTAGGGGAAGTCGTGATGGAACCGGAAAAGGTTGTTCCTTATTTTGGTACCATAGAAAAGCCGGAATGTCATATGCTTTATAATGTAACTATGATGGCTACTACATGGAATACGGTTGCGACGAGAGATACCAGACTTTTACGGATGCAGCTTGATATTATGAACAACCTTCCGAAAGAGTATACTTTCTTAAATTACCTCAGATGTCATGATGATATTGGATGGGGACTGGATTTTCAGACTCTTTCTGGTTGGGGAATGCAAGAAGTCCCACACAAAAGATATCTGAATGACTTTTTCACAGGAAAAATCGCAGAAAGTGTGAGCCGCGGGGAACTTTATAATGAAGATCCGATAACAGGAGATGCCAGATTCTGTGCAACGACAGCTTCCATGTGTGGAATTGAAAGTGCCGGATTTGAACAAAATGAAGAAAAGAAAAAAAGAGCAGTCAGATTTGATCTGATGCTGCATGCATATATGATGGTGCAATCCGGAATTCCAATGCTTTACAGTGGAGATGAGATTGGTCAGGTAAATGATTATACTTATAAAAATGATCCGGAAAAACGGGTTGATTCCAGGTATATCCACAGAGGAAAATTTGACTGGAAGCTGGCAGACGGACGAAAGAGAAAAGGAACGGTACAAAAAGAACTGTTTGATGGAATTGGAAAACTTAGATCCATCCGAAGTAAGGAAAAAGTATTTGACGCATCGGCAAATGTCTGGACGCTTGATACCTGGGAAAATGGAATCCTTGGAGTTGTGCGGGAACTGGAGGGCGAGCAGATGACAGCACTTTTTAATTTCGCAGAAGAGGCCCGGACAGCCTGGATCGAAGAAGAGGGAGAGTATATGGATTTATATACCGGTAAAAAAGTCAGCCTTCAGGCAATAAAAATGGAAGGCCATTCCTTTGTATTAGCAAAGAAATGCTAAAGTAAGATAGAAAAAGAGTAGGTAAGAAATTTTATCCTTTCTTACCTGCTCTTTTTACTTTATTGGTTTTCCTGCATATCTTTCAGCATCTGGATAAGTTCCAAATCCTTTTCGGTAACACGGAAATTAGTGGTATAATTCCGTCCTTCCGGAGATTTGACGGAGATTTCGATGATGCTGTCTTTGCGGCATGCATCTCCTTTTACTGCATGAATAAAAGGCATAAATTTAGGATGCTCCTGTTGAAAAGTGGAAAATGCGGATTTCAGTTTTGCAAGCATTCCAAGCTGTTGAAAGTTAAGCGCCATAAAATACTCCTTTATAATTCAATATATCCATTGAACCCTCCAAGGGTGTAATATGCTTTTTTGTCTTCTGGTTTCAGATAAATGGAGAGAGCTTCCGGAGTTTCTACAGCGTGTCCCTTTGCATTGCAGTCAGCAATCACACGTTCTGTGATAGCGGCTACAGTATATTCTGCACTCTGGTACTGAACATAGAATGCAGGATTTTTGGCAGGAACTTCTACTGGTACTTTGACTTCTTTTACAACTTCTTTTATCTCTACAACAGGAGTTGCTGTAGCTGGTGCTGATGATGTAGCTGTAGCAGTTACTGCTGATTCAAGTGTTCTTTTCTGTTTTTTCTTATCGATTCTTTTATTCATTATTATTACCCCTTTTTCAAATTGTACAACATCTATTATATTACTTTTATATGGAGAAGTCAAAATGGTATTTATCACAGATATTTTGCAGAAAATGAAAAAGGGTTGCGCATAATGGTGAGATATGAGTATAATGAGTATCGTGTAATTGGAGTATAACCGGGAGGAAAAGGTAGAATGAATAGAGAAGCATTATTTTTTGATATTGATGGGACCGTACTCAGTGAGATTACAAAAGAGATTCCCGCAAGTACGGTAGATGCACTTAAAAGGGCACACGACGCAGGACATTTTTTATTTATCAATACAGGAAGAACATACTGCAGTGTTCCGGTGGAACTGAAAAAACTTCCATTTGATGGATATTTGTGTGGATGTGGGATTTATTTTACATTTGATGAAGAAATTATTTTTGAAAAGCATCTGGATCCGGAGAGGGGCGATGAGATTGCTGATTATATGACTAAATGTCAGATTGATGGGATTTTTGAGGGAGCAGAAGATGTGTATTTCACTTCAAGAGTTTCAAGATTTGACAGATTGGAAAATACAAAAAAATACATGAATAACCGTGGACTTGGAATCGAGCGTTATATGGAGCAGAGAAGATGTCCATATGATAAAATCTTTATTTATACGGATGAAAAAAGTGATGTAAAAGCATTTTTTGAATTTATCAAAGATGACATGGAAGTAATTGACCGTGGAAGTAATACGTTTGAATGTATCCTGAAGGGCTATACAAAAGGAACTGCGATTGACTGGGTACTGGAGCATTTTGGAATGACGAGAGATCAGTCATATGTATTTGGAGACAGCAGCAATGATCTGGCAATGTTCCAGCATGCCGGGCATGCGATTGCGATGGGCGCGCATGACCAGGTGCTGGAACCTTATACAGAATTTATTACAAAGACCGTTGAAGAAGATGGAATTGCTTATGCGATGAAGAAATATGGACTGATCGATTAGAGAATCCTCCGATAAAGTGATAGAGAAAAATTCCTAAGATGCAGTAGCTTTTATAAGGTCATCAAGAGAAGCAAAATGATAACCCATTTCTTCCCATTTGGTGAGAAGTTCATCTAAGATTTCAGCGTTTGTAGAGGACGTACTGTGGAGTAAAACGATGGCACCGGGATGGATCCTCCCAAGCAGCTTTTCAAAAGCCTCTTCGTGGGATGGCTGGCTATCCTGATACCAGTCGACGTAGGCGAGACTCCAGAAGAAGGTATGATAGCCAAGATCCTGTGCCATTTTCAGGTTGGCTTCGCTGTATTTGCCTTGTGGTGGACGATAAAATCTGGAAATTTCCTGTCCGGTGATCTGCTGATACAGTTTTTCAACTGTCTGGATTTCTTCAGAAAAGGATTCCATTGTAGAAATCTGTGACATGTCTTTGTGATGCCAGGTGTGGTTACCGATGGTGTTACCGGCAGCGAGGATCTGTTTGATAAGTTCTGGATTGCTTTCCAGAAGTGTGCCGACGACGAAGAACGTTGCCGGAGCCTGATGTTTCGTAAGAGCTTCCAGAATAGCCGGTGTATTTCCATTTTCATAACCGGCATCGAAAGTAAGGTAGATTACCTTTTCGCCGGTGTCCTGTGCGTAAAAGGCATCAAATTTTTTCAACTCGTCAAATGTGGCATTGCCGACAGGGGGATCCCCATCAGTTTGGAAGCTGAGCCCCCAGTTGCCTTCAGAAGAGGTGGGAACAGCGGCTGAAAAGAAATGATCATGCAGAAATGCAGCGCCGATTCCCACAAAGAAAGCCGCGAGGAAAAGAAAACAGATCCGTATAACGTTTTTTGATTTTAATCTGGAAAACATAAAAGGAACTCCGATCGGATAGAAGAACAGGTGATTGATAAAATATATGTGGAAATGGAAGGAAAAGAACCGAAATAGATAAAATAGCAGTTAGAAAATAAAGTGGACAAAAAGTAATCAAAGTGATCAAAAAATGAAAAAAAGACTTGCATTTTTTCTGAGATGTGATATTATATTATTTGTCTTTAAGACGCGGGTGTAGTTCAATGGTAGAACACCAGCCTTCCAAGCTGGATACGTGGGTT
>ERZ773188.4151-NODE-4151-length-11185-cov-4.429021_pt1 | contig 11185 bp, 7 predicted proteins | sample MGYA00581011_ERZ773188 | MGnify/ENA primary metagenome ERZ773188 (study PRJEB29015, sample SAMEA2737798) | human gut metagenome | biome: human gut; feature: human-associated habitat; material: faeces | place: China | collected 2012 ...
ACAATGGAAGGCATGGGAGTAGAACCGATCGAAGCAGTCGGCAAGGAATTCAATCCAGATTTCCACAACGCAGTCATGCATGTGGAGGATGAATCTGTCGGAGAGAACATTGTTGTAGAGGAACTTCAGAAAGGTTACACCTATAAAGGATTCGTAGTTCGTCACAGCATGGTTAAAGTGGCTAATTAATATTTCATATATTTAGATATTTATCAGGAGGAATTTATCATGGGAAAAATCATTGGTATTGACTTAGGTACAACAAACAGTTGTGTAGCCGTAATGGAAGGTGGACAGCCGACCGTTATCGCTAATACAGAAGGTGCAAGAACAACACCATCCGTAGTTGCTTTCACAAAAACAGGAGAACGTCTTGTAGGTGAGCCTGCAAAACGTCAGGCAGTAACAAACGCTGACAGAACAATCTCCTCAATCAAGAGAGAGATGGGTACAGATTACCGTGTAACTATCGACGAGAAGAAATATTCTCCGCAGGAAATCTCCGCTATGATCCTTCAGAAACTGAAAAAAGACGCAGAAGGATACCTTGGAGAAACTGTTTCAGAAGCAGTTATCACAGTTCCGGCTTACTTCAACGATGCTCAGCGTCAGGCAACCAAAGATGCAGGTAAGATCGCAGGTCTTGATGTAAAACGTATCATCAACGAGCCTACAGCAGCAGCTCTTGCATATGGTCTTGACAACGAGAAAGAGCAGAAGATCATGGTTTACGACTTAGGTGGTGGTACATTCGATGTATCCGTTATCGAGATCGGTGATGGTGTCATCGAGGTTCTTTCCACAGCTGGTAACAACCGTCTTGGTGGTGATGACTTTGACCAGAGAATTACAGACTATATGCTTTCTGAGTTCAAGAGAACAGAGGGCGTTGACTTAAGCAACGATAAGATGGCTCTTCAGAGACTGAAAGAAGCTGCTGAGAAAGAAGGCGTAACGAATTTCCCCATTCATATTAAATTGGATACGGGGATGCACCGTTTGGGTTTTGCACCCGAAGAGATTCCAGAACTGATAGACCGTCTGAAGAAGCAGACAGCTGTTATTCCACGTTCTGTATTCTCTCATTTGGTAGGCAGTGACGGGGCTCAGTTTGATTCGTTTACGCGCAGACAGATAGAAATGTTTGAAGCTGCTTCTGAATGTTTGCAGGAGGCTTTTCAGCATAAGATATTGCGTCATATCTGTAATACAGCCGGGATAGAACGCTATCCGGGTGCTCAGTTCGATATGGTGCGTTTGGGAATCGGTCTTTATGGAATTGATCCGTTTACCAATCAGATTATCAATAATGTAAGTACATTAAAAACCACTATTCTTCAGATTCATGAGGTTCCTAAGGAAGAAACAGTGGGGTATAGTCGTAAAGGACATTTGGAAAGGGATTCCCGTATTGCCGCTATTCCTATCGGCTATGCCGACGGACTGAACCGACGTTTGGGAAATGGACATGCCTATTGTTTGGTGAATGGGCAGAAAGCGTCATACGTGGGTAATATCTGTATGGATGTGTGCATGATTGATGTGACGGATATTGATTGTAAGGAAGGGGATAAAGCTATCATCTTCGGAGATGATTTACCGGTCACTGTTCTGTCAGAGATTCTGGAAACTATTCCATACGAGATCTTGACCAGTGTGTCTAATAGGGTAAAACGAGTTTATTACCAGAATTAACGAAAAAAAGAACGAAAGAAAAAGACATGAAAAGGATGAACATACGTTACTTTTGCGTATCTTTAGGAAGTTACTAAAAATAGATAGCTATGAAACGTATATTCTTCCTTTTGTTATGTTTTTGTTTCTCGGTGTTGTCATTTGCCCAGAGAACGAATGAGGCTAAGCAGTTGACCAAACAGGACTCTTTGCGTTTGCAGCAACTATTGAGCGGTCAAGTCGAAATTGTGATAGATGATGAAACACAGAAAGAAATTGACAGATTGTTCAATCCTGAAAAGTGGAAAATGAAATCAACTCCCTTCCCTAAAAAAAACATGAAGTTTGAAACGGAACTTCCTCGTTATTATATCTCTCAAGTGGATACAATAGATGGTAGAGGGTATATCAGACTATTGCCGTACGGACCGTTTGAAACTCCGGAAGAGGAACAAATTTATGTAGAGATTCCTATCAACAAAGAGTTGCTGGCAGGCTATGATTCTCGTTTGGAACCTGCGCCGGCAGGCAAATTTACTCCTAGTGCTTTGATGGTGGGGGCGGGTATCAGCGCTACGTTTGATGCCGATAAGCTGCTAGGAATCATTTTCAGTAAGAAAATGCGTGCAAAAGCCCGTAATGCCAAAGAGGCTGATGCTTGGAAGAGTTATTGAACTATTGAGTAAAGAAACGAATGCCGGATATATGTGGAATACACCGGAATTTTGTGAATTTCATGTTGAAAAAACAGGAGCCACGTTTGGATAGTGCCAGACGTGGCTTGTGATTAGATCTTGTTGAATTTGATTTATTCAACTGCTGATTTTATTTTATATTATTTATACTTACCTTTTTCCAAATGAAATTGTCAATCATTTCTTTGTCGCATTTCCCGTTTTTAGCTTTAATGTTCAGGTTTTCGAATGTAAAGTTAGTAAGTTGATATTGATCAGACTTTTCTACACTGAAGAAATTATCGCATTTAAAATCAATGTTTCTCATTGTCACATGGTTTGAGTAAGAAATGGGAATGTCTTTTCGATCTTTCAGGTCAAAGAATTGCGTCCAAGGTTTGATATACAGAAAATGATCTGCATCTCCGGTGATATCTTCTACCAGAATATATTCATATTGTTGAGGTGTGTCCGGCCGCATCTTTAACCATAACAAACGATTGGCATTGGTGATGTGAATGCGTCGCAAGATAATATTGCGATTGTGGATGGATTCGCTTCCACAAGTGAGGGCGCCGTGGCAGAAACCGTATGTACAATCTTCTATGATGATGTTGGAATTTCCTCCATTATTCGGGTCTTGGTCTGCCCAAGGGCCTTTGCCGCCTTTTAAAGCTATGGCGTCATCATTGACAGACATATAGCAGTTCTTTACCAGTACATTGCTGCATACATCAATATCAATGGCATCCGTACTTGGAGCCTTTACCGGTCTCTCCGGTGAGAAAATATAGAGGTTCAATATTTTTATGTGATTACATTTATAAAGATGGGTAGTCCAAAAGGGAGAGTTAATGAGGCGTACTCCTGAGAGTTGGACGTTATTGCTATGGGAAATATGAACCAGCCGGGGACGTAATTCATCCATATTGGTACATTGGGGATTGACTTTTCGACGAAGCCAAAATGATTTCCAATATCTTAATCCGTTACCATCAATAGTTCCTTTTCCAGATAACGTAAAGCCATCCACTTTGTCGGCATTGACCAACGCCGCGAAATATTTCAAGCTTTGCCCTTCCATGCGGGTGTCTATGATGGGGAAGTTGCTGATATCATCACTTCCCTTCAACACAGCTCCTTCCTCCAGATGCAGGTGTGTTTTGGGTTTGAAGAACAGCGCTCCGCTTAAATAGGTTCCTTTGGGAATAACGATAACTCCGCCACCATTTTGTGCGGCAGCATCGATGGCAGATTGTATTTTCTCTGTTTGTAACAGGGTACTGTCATTGATGACGCCGTAATCTGTCAGAATGTATTTTTTACCTAATGTGTTTATATCTACTATCTTACTGTCCTTAAACCAATCGGATACAGGTGTGCCGTCCGGAAATTTTTCTTGTGCCAAAGACGGAAGGCATAGAAAGACGGCACATACAAAAGTTATTAATTTCATGATTCTGCTATTAAATTAATCACTATTCACTTGTTTATTGTCGGAAATCAAACATCAAATTAAGGTGTAGTCCTTCATCCCCCGATTTGATACGGATATTACCCGGCTGGCTGTTCGGCCCTTGTTGCTCGATTGGTTTAAAGGAGCAAATAGCCGGGATGTCCAGCAGGAAGGATATATCCCCTTCAGGGAATTTGGGCATGGTGTCTTTTACGCGTCCTTTCGGTTCTTCGGGAGTGAACACATGGAAGAAGATACCGTCATTCCGGGAATAAATGGTGAACGGTGTTGTGTCACTTTCCAAAGTGGCCCAATACATATTGGCATGATATCCTTTAAATTCCGGATAAACCAGATTTTCAAAACTTTCTCCGGTAATGGTATTGTTATACTCTTTGTGCCATACTCCATAATTCGTTCCCGGAATCCGGTTTTTCCAGACACGGTATGGACCGCGGCCCATCCATTTCATGCCGGAGCAATTCTTTTCAGGATAAGAGAAAGTCAGACCGAGATTGAATACTTTGGAGTCCATGAAAGCATCATCAAATCCACCTCCGCCGGAAGCCCGGTTCAGCAGAATGGCATCCATATAGAGTAGTCCTTTGTCCGTAAGACGCCATACGATGGAGTCGGCGGCACCTTTGTATTTGGCACAGTAAACAGCCCCCTCGTTGCTGTTGCGGACATAGCTCAATGTTGGTTCGTAGCGCATTTTCATGCCCACTGCCACAGGGCCGTCTTTGAATGGAACTTCTGTTCCTCCTGATGTGATACGGCTGATCATGCCGGTAGCCGGGTTAAAAGTGACGGTTACACGGTCGCTTTTCAGTTCGATGGTGGTAGCGGTTTGAGTGGCGGTTGCCGGCTGTACCGTTTCCAGGGTCATCGGAGTCTGTGCCATTTTATGATCAAAGTATTGTTTTGCCAGTCGGATAGGATAGGTCCAGTTACAGATACTTTTCCCCTCTTTGTCAAAAGCCTCTAACTCCAGTACATCACCTTCCCGGAAAGAAGCAGGAAGAGTGAAGCGGGCTTTTCCAGTTTCACCCGGTGTGATGGCAGGCAGTTGTACATGGCCTTCTGCGATAACTTTACCGCTTTCCATTGCATCTTTCAAAGGTGTTTCGCAAGTACGTATTTTGTAAGTCATGCGACATTTGTCCAAGTTAGTATAAGTATATTCATTAGTAACCAGGAAGCTGCCGTCAAAGTGGTCAGTAATCAGCAGCGGTTTTAACTGGATGGGCGACCATTGTGCGCGGATAGCATAGTAACTTCCTTCTTTTTCTCTACGCGGACCTACTACCCCGTCAGGAGCATTGGATTTATCTGAATCCAATATGCCTCCTTTATCAGAACGTTTGGGAGCTTCGTCACAGAATACCCAGATAAAGCCTCCGGCAAACATGGGGTTCGTGCACCAACGATCCCAAAAGTCACGTAGTCCGGCACCACCTCCCTGATCATACATGGCATGCATGAATTCGGTAGGCATAAATACTTTATAGCCGTTGGTAAAACGTGCCACTCCGGTCAGATAAGTGGGATAATGGTGGGTGTCCAGATCATTGAAATCGGCCCAAGGATGTACCATGTGGCGTTTCTGTAATTTATCGTATTTGGCGAATAAAGGATCAAGATTATAATTCCATCCTCCTTCGTTGCCATTACTCCAAATAATGATGGAAGGATGATTCACATCGCGTTCTATCATTTCTTTGACTAATTTAGGACCTACTTTTGAATCGTATCCGTTTTGCCATCCTGCCAGTTCATCCATATAGACAATTCCTAATGAATCACACATATCCAGGAAATGTTCATCAGGCGGATAATGTGAACGGACTGCATTCATATTCATCTCTTTTACCAGCAAGGCATCCTGACGGCTCATAGCTGCACTGGTAGCACGACCTCCATCTACGGAAAAAGAATGGCGGTTGACACCTTTCACCACGAGTTTGGTGCCATTCAGATAAACTCCGTCTTGTGGAAAGAATTCAATGGTGCGGAAACCTATCCGCGTTTCACGGCTTTGCACCGTTTTCCCTTCGGGGTCTTTCAGTTCCAATCTGGCTACGTACAGATTGGGGTCCTCTGTAGACCAAGGTTGGATGTTCATCCAGTTCCCTTCCACCAACTGTTCCTTGTTCGAATCCTTAATCTGATGAGAAATGCTAGATTTGTTTTCTTGAGTGTATATGTCTTTTCCATCCTTTAATGAACGGACGGAAACAGACAATTCATATCCTTTGGCATCTCCTTCCATTTCTATTGCCGCTTGCAATTTTCCATGCTGATCGGCGTTCAGAATAAAATGTCGCATGTGGACTGCCGGGACAACTTCCAGCCATACAGGTCTGTAAATACCACCATACAGCCACCAGTCGGCTTTACGTTCGGCTGCATTGATGGATTTGTTGGCTGATTCTTTAGCTATCTTTACTTCAAGCAGGTTCTTTTTGCCGGGCTTCAATAAATCGGTGATATCATAACTGAAGCGGTAGAATCCTCCCTGATGCATCTCGCCTGCGGGTTTTCCATTGATGAAAACTTCCGTGTCGGTCATCACTCCGTCAAAGAATATTTTTATCCGCTCACCGGAAGTTGTTGCCGGGGATTCAAATTTATATCGATAAATGCCCGTTTCGTCGCTTGGCCTTTCACCTTTTATAGTGTACCAACGACCGTAAGTATATTCTCCGAATCCTTGCAGTTCCCAGTTGCAGGGTACTTCGATCTTTTTCCATTTTCCACTGTTTTGTCCTCCCGAACAAAAGAACTCCCAAGTCCTGGTGTCGTCAATACCGGTTCCCGATAAATAGATACGTTCGGGGTGCGGAGCTTGTGCCTGCACAGTTGGTCCACTCCACAGGGCAGCTATTACTAAAGCTGTCAGTTTGGTCCATTTGTTTTTCATAATACCATTGAATACTGTTTTCATGATACAAAAATAAGGCGGGATAACCCGCCTTACAATGGAAAATCATACATTATGATGAAAAATGATACAGTTATAGGGAATTAATATGCCGATAGAATTATTTTATTTCTATTCTCATGGGAGATTCCTTTTTATATTCAACCTTTTCCTGATTGGCATTTATGTTCTTGAAAATAATGTTTTTGGATTTCTTACCTTCTACATTCACCCTAATTTCTTCACTAGGGAGTTTGAAATGTATATCCTCGAACAGGATGTCTTTTCCATCCAATATGTGAATGCCATTATGCAGCGATTCTATCGTCAGCTTCCGCATCGTAAATCCGGCGGCATCATTCAGGGCGCCGATTAATTTCTTGCATTTGATCTCTCCATTTTCTATCACTACCTGGTTGAAAGGTATTTCAGGAATACCATTGGCGGTAAAGAACTGGTCGGCTGATTCTACAATGAAATCTTTGATCAGGATATTCTTTACATCAGGTGTCAGCCGGTTTACTTTTCTTGCCGGATAGCGTGCGGCCAGTTCGCCCATATAATAAGCACTGCCCAACAAATCCCAAGTAAAGGCTTTTCCTACATTGATCATGCGCAGTCTCTCATAGTAAGTGTTGTCACTGCCTCCTCCACGGTTGCGTCGCGTTTTGAAACGGATGCCGGTACGAGTGCCGTCAAATACACAATCGTGTACATACAGATTCTTGATCACTCCGGCTGTTTCACTACCACAAGTAATCCCGCCATGTCCATGCTGGGCCAGCGAGTAGCGGATAATTACGTTTTCTGTAGGTTTGCCTACACGTAATCCGTCTTCTGCTCTACCGGCTTTCAGGGTAAAGCAATCATCACCGCAGTTCAGCGTGCAGTATTCAATTAATACATTTTTACAAGATTCTATATCAATACCGTCTCCGCTGGGCACCTTGGTGGAATTAACGGTAATGCCTCTTATAATTACATTCTCGCAATAAATGGGTACCACATTCCATAAGGTGCTTCGTTCCATCGTGATCCCTTCTATTAATACATTGGTACAGTTGATAGGAGAGATTGTTTTAGGACGATAGAAAGTCCTGCCTTCCATACCGTCATAGATACGTTGTTCTATAGGCATGTCCCACGGGACATCTTTTTCTACCACTGAAGCACCGTTAGGACGTTTTCTGATTTCAGCATCCATAGATGGTCCGTAAATGGTTCCTTCTCCTGTAATGGCGATGTTGTTTTCCCCATTGGCGTAAATAAAGGCGGCCGGCCCCATTATTTCTACCCCTTCATGGCGTGTGAAAACCGCCGGTAGATAATCTTCCGCACGACCGGAAAACTCTATTTCGGCTCCTTTGGCTAAATGTAGATTAACATTACTTTTCAGTACAATACGGGCCGATTTCCATTTTCCCTCAGGAATGACGACTGTTCCTCCTCCTTGTTTGCTGACTTCAGCAATCGTCCGGTTCACTAAATCTGTAATAGGGGCATCTTCTGTCATTCCTTTGTCTTTCATATTGACGATGAAATCGGGAAAAACGGGACGCTTCGGCTGAGGCATATTGAAATATGCATTCTTGATCGGAACGATATTCCGGGGCATTGCTTGTGCACCGACTTCATTTAAATAGGGGATAGCTGGTTTCAGTTCTGCTGTCAGCTTATCCAATACTTCCGGATTTAATTTTACTTTTACCATTCCGATGGGGTGGAAGCGCGTATCATCCCAAGCTGTATAAACAATGGTATATACATTATCTCCTTCGGGTATCAGGCAAAGCGGAGTCCTCATGACAGTCCACCATTTTTTAACTTTGGTATCTATGGCGATATAACGTGCTTTGCTCCAGTTTTTTCCGTCTATGGATAAAGTGTATCCCATTCTGTTGGGTAAGTTTAAATAGTTCGGCCCGCCGTCAAACATCGCTATGTAGGTTCCGTTGGGTAATTTGGATACGATAGGATTCTCTACAAACTGCGGGTGAATGGAAGTTATCGGATTGATTTCCTCACCCATACGTTTCCATGGTCCTTCCAACGTTTCTGATTCGGCCAGTCCCACAGCCCATACCTTGCGCTTTTCCCCTCCTTTCAAGGGATAATCTGCACGGGTTTCGTAAGGATAGGCTCCACTGATAAACGCATTCCAGCCTTTATCCACTTTATATGGGAAGAAAGAAGCGACCCCTTGCCGTCCTTCCCAAAGTTGGGAGTCCAGTCCCGGTTCTATAATGATTCCCATATCTCGGTAAGGACCGCCTATTCCTTCTAGACCTTCCTTTTCGGATTCACATCTCCAGATGCGGCCGAAAGAATGATTGGGTGCAATTTCTTTATCTGTGGTGTAGGCCAGATAAAATCCGTACCATCGGTTGTTTTCCTCGCTGAATACAGGCATATAAGACCAGATGGCGGAACGGCGGTCATTCATGGGATTGTCTTCATGTACCAATGCATAGACACCGCTTGATTCCAATATAGTGGATTGGCGTGTCCAGTGAACACCATCAGTGCTGGTCCAGTGTCCTATACGTGTCTTTACTCTGTCGTGATAGGCAGGCATCCCTTTCACACCGGCGCGTTCGGTAGGAAACATGTGATAAGTACCTTTTATTTTTACGATAGAGCCTCCTTCAAATCCTCCTTGAATCCCTTCTGTACCTGGCATTCCTGCGTTGATAACGGGGGCTTCAGGTCCTCCGATAACAGTAAATAAAGTTTCTCCTTCGGTGATTCCATCGATATGGAATGATATACTATCTGTTTTATCAGTCGTTTTGATACTTTTGCTTTCCATCTTTTGAGCGATGGCTTGCGTACCCGCCAGACATAATCCGATACACAGTCCCCAAAAAGCGTTTCTTGTCATACTTAGTCTTTTAAAAGTTAAATGGCCTCCATTTTACGGCTTATAAGTAATGACGTTTGTAGATAGGATTTGTAACCATCGGATTTGTTCTTATTTTTATGAAGCAGATCGATGTTTTCTTGTTTGTCTGTAAATAGAAGAAAAAGGTTATTTTTATAGGTGTTAAATCAAAATATGATGTATATTTGAAAGCGAAATAATCAAATACCTATGAAGAAGTATATTATAACTCTGCTGTTTTGTACGTTATTTTGTCATTTAGGCATTGCTCAAGGTTTGAAATCAGTTTCTATCTTGGGAGATTCTTATTCCACTTTCGAAGGATATGTTCAACCCGATACTAATTTTGTATGGTATCTGAAGACACCTCCTGAAGGGAGAAAGACGGATATGGTTTCTGTACGTAATACTTGGTGGCATCAGTTTATTAAGGAGAACAACTACCGTCTTTGTGTGAATAATTCGTTTTCCGGTGCTACTATTTGCCATACCGGTTATCGTTCGGAGGATTATAGCGACCGTTCTTTTATCACCCGGATGAAGGCGTTGGGCTGTCCTGATATTATTTTTATTTTTGGCGCGACTAATGATTATTGGGCGAAATCACCTTTAGGAGAGTATCAGTATGCGGATTGGTCCAAAAAAGATTTATATTCTTTCCGCCCTGCTATGGCTTATATGCTGGATACAATGATTGATTATTATCCTAATGTGGAGATTTATTTTCTATTGAATGATGGTTTGGGAGAGGAAATCAGTGAATCGGTCAGAACGATTTGCAAACATTATCAGATAGATTGCATTGAACTGAAAGGGCTTGATAAAATGAGCGGACATCCTTCGGTGAAAGGGATGAAGCAGATTAGTGAGCAGGTGAAGGCGTATATGAATTCCCGGCATAATTGAGTATGACGGTTTGTGTGGTGATTATTTTAGAGGAATAATGATAAACAGTTTCCGATGATATTTTAGTGAAAGATATACTGGTTGAAGTATATTCTCTCACTAAAATATGCCTATCACTTCTTATTTTACAAAAAACAATCGTCAAATGTCTTTCAGTTATAATCTAATCTCGGTGGTTAGAGCAGGTAAACCAGAAAGTTTTTTCATTGTGATTTCATTAAAGTTTCTTTTTTAGCCTTTAAAAATGAAGAGAGCTTATTTATTTCGCTTCTATACTTTCGTTCGTTGACCCTGTTCTTATTTTCTTCTGGATCTATGTGATGGTCAAACAACATTCGGGAATGAATCTTTTCTTTTTGTTTCCATTCCGCATAGTTGTATCTATTGCTAACAGCATTGTCTCCCCCTTCCCATTGGATATATACTTGGTCTTTTATTTTTGCTTTTAAATTTGTTAAAATAGGAACAAAACTAGTGCCATTTAATTGATTCTTTGGTATGGGCAAATGACAAAGTTCACATAGTGTTGGATATAAATCTACGAATTCTACCATGGACTTAGTTTTTCCTTTTTTCAATCCGGGAACACGTACAATTAAAGGAACGTGAGTAGAACGATCCATTAAATTATGCTTACCGAGAAAGTTGTGTTCCCCTAGATGCCAGCCATG
>ERZ773188.4161-NODE-4161-length-11153-cov-5.783565_pt1 | contig 11153 bp, 9 predicted proteins | sample MGYA00581011_ERZ773188 | MGnify/ENA primary metagenome ERZ773188 (study PRJEB29015, sample SAMEA2737798) | human gut metagenome | biome: human gut; feature: human-associated habitat; material: faeces | place: China | collected 2012 ...
ACCGCGCCAAGGAGGGCTACTGGCATCTGCTGCCGGTGCAGAGCATGCGCACCAAGGCTCCCGGCGACAGCAAGGAGATGGTGGCCGCCCGCCGCGCGTTCCTGAATGCCGGATACTACGGCATCTTTGGCAAAGCGGTGGGTGAGCTGTGCGCAGAGTACGGCCAGCCTGCCAGCCCGGAGGCGGCGCTGCATCTGCTGGATGCAGGCTGCGGCGAGGGCTGGTACGACCGCTGCATCGCGCAGGCGCTTGCCGAAAAAGGCCGCCGGGTGCAGCTGGCGGGTTTTGATATCGCAAAGCCTGCGGTGCGTCTTGCGGCCAAGGCCCTGCCCACGGCACAGTATGCGGTGGCATCCAGCTTCAGCCAGCCGGTGCGCACCGGCTGGGCCGACCTGCTGCTGAACTGCTTTTCGCCCTTTGCACAGGAGGAATTCCTGCGGGTGCTGCGCCCGGGCGGACGGATGATCTATGTGGTGCCCGGTGCCGAACATCTGTACCAGATGAAGGCCGTGCTCTACGAAAAGCCCTATAAAAACCCGGTGCAGCAGATCGCCTATGACGGTTTTGCCGCCATTGGGGAACGGGAAGTGACCGGCCGCGTCACGGTGCCCCACGAACAGCTGGAAGCGCTGTTCGCCATGACACCCTATTACTGGAAAACGCCGCGCGGCGGGGCGGAGCGCCTTGCTGCGCTGTCCCAGCTGGAAACCGATATCTCGTTCCGGTTCCTTGTATTTGAAAAGCTGTAATGATAGCAGGTTGCGTTTTTAATGCACAGGCAACATCCGCAAACTGCATATCGCAAATATGCCGTTTTAATAGGCACTATTTTTGAAAATTGCGATAAAAAGCAAAAAACGCTCGTTATGCAGAATTGTGTGACGAGCGCTTTTTTGCTTCAGTTTCTGTCAAAAGCCCCGTCCCCGAGGGGGCTGTCGAGCGAATGCGAGACGGGAGGAGTTCCGTGTGATAGGTCGTCCACGAAAAACACCACTGCCCCCACCGCCGGAGGATAGGAGGAGTCCGGCAGGTGAGGGCAGCAGTGCTGTATCAGGATAGAGAGATCGCTTAGTGTTTTTCGCCCTTGGGCAGCAGACCGGCACGTTCCAGGGCCGGACGCAGGGCGAGGTACAGGATGACCGCACACACGGTGGAGGCCACGCTGTTTACAAAGGTGACGCCGCCTGCAATTTTGGTCAGCGCCTGTGCCACGGTGTATTCCTGACCAAAGATGTACACATTGCGGAAGTAGCCCAGGAACGGGTCGGTCAGCACGTTCAGCAGCAGGCCGGAACCGGCAGAAACGATCACCTTGACGAGATAGCCGGAGCTGTGCTTGTCGAGGTCGCGCAGCTTGAATGCCTTGTGCGCCACGGCACCGCAGGTGATGCCGATGATGAACTTGAGCACAAAGGTGGTGACGGCGTAGCCCGGGTCACCGGCCAGAATATCGGCCAGCGCCAGACCAATGGCACCGGCCAGACCGCCGGACACACCGTCCAGCAGCAGGGCGGTCAGGGCGGTGAAGGTGTTGCCCAGATGGAACGAAGAGCCGCCGTAGAACGGCACACGGAAGAACAGATAGGCCACAAGGCTTAAAGCGGCCATGACACCGGTCAGGGCCAGCTCCTTGGTGGTGAAGGTGCGCTTGTACAGCACACTTGCAAACAGAATGACGATGACAACGACTGCCAGAAGCAGCCACATTGCAGTAGTAGACATGATTTTACTTTCCCTCCAATTTTCCAAAATACCAGCCCAAACCCATGCGAACTTGTCAGAGCGAGGCCCTTCCATCTTGCCTGCGGCAAGACCGTTCAGTCGCTTAAAGTCCCCACTGGGGACTTTATTGTTCCGCTTCGCTTCACAAACGCGAACTTGTCAGGGCGAGGCCCTTCCATCTTGCCTGCGGCAAGACCGTTCGCCGCTTCAAAGCCTCACTGGGGCTTTGATTGCTTCGCAACCGCTTACCTATAATCCTACTTGACATTTGGGTGTCCGGCGGGTATGCTCCTATTATACGCAGAACTGACACCATGAAAATACCCAGAATAAAGTTTTTTAATGGGGTCAGTTTGATGCAATACCCAGACAGGAGGGATAATTTATGGTCCATCTGACCACGGCGCTGGATGCTTCTTCTGGCGTGCCGCTGTACGAACAGCTGTACCGCAGCCTTGCCGGAGAGATGCGAAGCGGCACCCTTGCGGCGGGCACCCGGATGCCCGGCAAGCGGCGGCTGGCGGCAGAGCTGTCCGTCTCGGTGAATACGGTGGATGCCGCCTATCAGATGCTGGCGGCGGAAGGGTATCTGGAATCGCGGGAGCGCAGCGGCTTTTATGTACAGGAATATCTGGCCCTGCCGTCCCGGCCTGCCGGCGGGCCGGAACAGCCCGCACCGCCAAAACCGGAACCGCCTGTGCTGCCGGTGCGGTACGACCTTTCCACCCGCGGGGTAGACCCGGAGCTGTTCCCGTTCCGCACATGGGCGCGGCTGCAAAAGGAGCTGCTCTATTCCTCGCCCCAGCTGCTCACCCACGGCGATGCGCAGGGCGACCCGGCCCTGCGGCAGGCGCTGGCGGAATATCTCTCTGAATACCGCGGTGTGCAGTGCGGGCCGCATCAGATCGTGGTGGGCGCGGGATTGGAATATCTGCTGGGCCTGCTGGCACCGCTGCTGCCCGGCCCTGCAGCGGTGGAAACGCCGGGCTACCCCCGTGCTTTGCAGGTGCTGCAGAACAACGGTGTGCACTGCTGCTGCCTACCGGTGGACGAGGACGGCCTTTCGGTGGAAGCACTGAACCGGTCGGATGCAGCGGTGTGCTACGTCACGCCCAGCCACCAGTTCCCCACAGGCGTTACCATGCCTGCAGGCCGCAGGGCCGAGCTTCTGCACTGGGCAGCCCGCAGGCCGGGCGGGCGGTATATTATAGAAGATGATTACGATTCGGAGTTCCGTTTTGATACCCGGCCTCTGCCCAGCCTGCAGGGCATGGCGGGTGCAGACGGCCCGGTGGTGTACCTCTCCACCTGCTCCCGCAGTCTGGCTCCCAGCATCCGTATCGCCTATATGGTGCTGCCGGAGCATCTTCTGCCTGCATGGCGGAAAAAATACCGCCTTTACTCCGGCACGGTGAGCCGGTTCGAGCAGCAGACGCTGGCCCGCTTTATCACCGAGGGCTACTTCACCCGGCATCTGGCCCGGGAGCGGGTGGCCTACAAGGCCCGGCGGGACGCGCTGACGGCAGCGTTGAACACTGCCTTTGCTCCCGGCGAGCTGACCCTTGCGGGCCTGCACACCGGACTGAACCTGCTGGCAAAGCTCAAAGACCCGCCGCCGGATGCTGCGCTGCGCTGCGCGGCGGAAGCCGAAGGCGTGCAGCTGAGCTTGCTGAGCGATTACGACCTGACCGGAGAAGCACCCTCAGCGGCGGGCACGCTGGTGCTGGGTTATGGCTCGCTGAAGGACGAGGCCTGCGCCTCGGTGGGCGAAACATTGAAAAAGGTCTGCATGGCAGCGCGGGAAGCATCCGTGACCGTGTAAGTGCCGCTGGCGGCATTCCACTGGCCGGGCAGGGCCTGCGCCGCCACAGCGGCGCTATTGTTGGCAAGAAATTCCAGTGTGCGTTCCAAAGCGTCATAGTCCAGCGCGGTCAGGTCGGTGAGCAGGGCCGAACTGCTGGCACGCAGTGCATCCGGCAGGGTGGCGGGCAGCAGGTCCAGATCCTGCCGGAGAAAAGCATCCCACACGGCAGCGCGGGCCGCTGCGGTGCGTACTGGTGAAAAGGCTTCGTCGGCCTGCAGCTGGCACAGGAATTCGTGCGCGTCCCCGGCGGAAATGCCCTGCACGGCCCGGCTGCGGCCATAGCGGGCAAGCTCTTCCTCGGTCAGTGCGCCGGTAAAGCCCACCCGCACCGGCCCATACCGGCTGGCAATGCGCTCCAGCACATCGGGAGAAAAGGCCAGATACCTTGTGCCCTCCGGCAGGGCCAGCATCTGTGCCAGCGCTTCGCGGCAGCGGGCCGGGCCAGCGGCGGCATAGCAGCGGGCAAGGGATGTTTCTTCTTCTGCAAAAGGCACGGTGAGCACGGCAGGCACGCTGAGCAGATGCACGCAGTTCTGGCTGGCGTTCAGGTAGGCCAGCACAAAGCCGGGCTGTTCGCCGGAGACGCACAGCAGCACAGTGAGCTGGTCGGTGGTCTTGGGCAGCTGGATGGGCACACCGCTCTCGCTGCGGGCAGCCTGCCGCAGCTGGGTGCGCAGCTGCTGACGGGACAGCAGCACTGTGCCGCCCACCAGCGGCACCAGCACCAGCAGCGAAGCAAACAGTGCTGCCCAAAAGGGCTTCCAACCTCCACTGCGCATGGGATACACCGCCTTTCCTTTGCATAAAGCTTTGGCCTGCAGGCAAGACTTTATGCAGAAAAGGAGGCGTTTGCAGATGAAGAACAAAAAAGAGACAGCACCGACCACAGAGAAAGAACGGGAGGACTTCTGGCTGGAGATCGGCCCCGCCAGCGCCTATTACGGCACAGATTCTTACGAGACCGCGAAAGAAAACGGCGATGCCAGCCCGGATGGCAAAGCCCGGGGGTTTGAAGGCGCGGAGCCGAAAGAAAAGTAAAATAAATTTATGGCAGCGCTATGATGAGGGAGAGCAAAAGTAATACCAAAACAAAATTCATCTGTCGGCATAACAGATGAAAAAGCAGCATATGATATACAAAATGTCTTGCGCACAAGGACAGAATATGGTATAGTCTTTCTATCGCGCACAACTGTGCGCCGGAAGAACTGAAAAAGACGTGCACGGCGGGGAAAGACCGTGCACTCTGGAGAAGCCCGCTTGTAAAGTGGGTGCCGAAGGTGTAAGGCCGCAGGGAAGGCGGCTGTATCTCTCAGGCAAAAGGACAGAGCCATCGTCTTTGCGCAATGGGGCGCAGCCGGGAATGCGGCGCACCCCGGCTGCGGAAAATGAGAGCGCTCCGAATTTTGCGGGCAGAGCCTTTGGTGGGTTCTGTCCGCTTTTGTTTTGTGTATAGGGGGAAAGAGAGAATGGTCGAGATGATCACGCAGGTGAACAATGCCATCAATGGCGTGGTGTGGGGGCCGTTTGGTCTGGCACTGCTGTTCTGCACCGGCTTCTGGATGAGCGCCCGCACGGGCTTTTTCCAGTTCCGCAAAATGGGCTACTGGCTCCGGCACACCATCGGCGCGATCTTCACCAACAAGGACATCACCGCGCACACCAGCAAGGAGGATATGGCCATCAGCCAGTTCCAGAGCATGTGCACGGCGCTGGCGGGCACCATCGGCACCGGCAACATCGTGGGTGTGGCAACGGCCATCGTTTCCGGTGGGCCGGGTGCCATCTTCTGGATGTGGGTCATGGCCCTGCTTGGCATGATGACCAGCTTTTCGGAGAATGTGCTGGGCGTGTACTACCGCCGCAAAAACGAAAAAGGCGAGTGGTCGGGCGGTGCCATGTACTACCTCACCGATGGTCTTGGCGCAAAGAAGGGCTGCAAACAGCTGGGCAAGGTGCTGGCAGTGCTGTTTGCCTGCTTCTGCATTCTGGCTTCCTTCGGCATTGGCAACATGAGCCAGATCAATTCCATCGCGGGCAACATGAACGCTGCTTTTGGCGTACCGACCCTCGTCACCGGCCTGTGCCTGATGGTGGTCACGGCCCTTATCGTCATTGGCGGTTTGAAGCGCGTTGCCGCTGTTACCGAAAAGCTGGTGCCGCTCATGGCCCTGTTCTACATTGCAGGCGCGCTCATCATCGTAGTGCTGCACGCGGGCAACATCCCAGCGGCATTTGCGGCTATTTTCAAGGGTGCGTTCAACCTGAACGCGGCAGGCGGCGGTGCGCTGGGCTACGGCATCAGCCAGACCATCACCTGGGGCTTCAAGCGCGGTGCCTTCTCCAACGAAGCCGGTCTCGGCTCTGCCGTCATGGTCAACTCCGCGTCCAACGTCAAGGAGCCGGTGCATCAGGGCATGTGGGGCGTGTTTGAGGTGTTTGCCGATACCATCGTGGTCTGCACGCTCACTGCTCTGGTCATCCTGACCACCGGCGTGGTGGACCTGCAGAGCGGCGCTGTACTGGCCGGTGTGCAGGACAACGCATTGGTGGGTCAGGCCTTCACCGCCGCATTTGGCAGCTTTGGCCCCAAGTTCATTGCCATCTCCATTCTGCTGTTTGCCTACTCCACTACGCTGGGCTGGAGCCACTACGGCACCAAGGCCGTGGAGTATCTCTTCGGCACCACCGGCAGCCGCATCTACAAGGTGGTCTTTGTGTGCATGACCGTGGTGGGTGCCACCATGAAGCTGGGCCTTGCGTGGGATCTTTCCGACACTTTCAACGGTCTGATGATGATCCCGAACCTGATCGGCGTGCTGGTGCTGTCCGGCACTGTGGTGGACATCACCCGCAACTACTTCGACCGCCGGGTGAAGGGCAAGGACATCGAACCCATGTGGTCGGCTTTCCTGGAGTACCAGAAGCAGGAGGAGGCCGAAGCCGCCGCAGAGGAAGCGGAGCTGGAAAAGGCCGCAAACGAATAAAATACCCAAAAGCAAGGGCTGTCTGTGAATGAGGACAGCCCTTGCTTTTGTCTGCTGCCCTGCCTTATAATAAATTAAAAAACAGGGGAGGGAGCAACCATGAGCGAATTTTCCCATCTGAAAAATAAACTCCTTGCCGAACAGGTGGAGGACGAAATTTACCACTATATTCTGGATACCCCGCTGGAGCCGGGAGCCAAGCTGCCCAATGAATTTGAACTGGGCGAAAAGTTCGGTGTGGGCCGCAGCACGGTGCGCGAAGCCGTGAAGCTGCTTTCCAGCAAGGGCATCGTGGAGGTGCGGCGCGGCTCCGGCACCTATGTGGTCACGACTGCCAAGGGCCTTTCGGACCCGCTGAACCTGCGCAGCGTGCAGGACAAGAACGCACTGGCGCTGGATCTGGTGAACGTGCGCCTGCTGCTGGAACCGGGCATGGCCGAGATGGCAGCGCTGAACGCTTCCGACGAGGACATTGAGCGCATCCAGCGCCTGTGCGACCGGGTGGAGAGCAAGATCCACAGCGGTGATCTGTACATTGAGGACGACATCGCGTTCCACACCTGCATTGCAGAGAGCAGCAAGAACATGGTGGTGGAACAGCTGATCCCCATTATCGATACGGCTGTCATGATGTTCGTGAACGTCACCCACAAAAAGCTGACGGAGGAGACCATCCTGACCCACCGCATGATCACCGAAGCCATTGCCCGGCATGACCCCATTGGCGCCCGGTCTGCCATGGTGATGCACCTGAACTTCAACCGCAACTGCATCCGAAAGCTTTACGACGGCGAATGGGAAACCTGACGCCGCTGCATTTTACGTCCCCGCACAGTGCAAGGTCTGTGCGGGGACTTTTTATGCCTGAAGTTGTCTGATGACTTTTTAAGACGAATGACACAGAAAAGCCGAAAAACTGGTTAGATTCTGTGATGTATCCAAGATTTCAGAGCAATATGCACGAAAAACTGGGCTGGTTATTGTTATAAAGTGGGTTCTGACTGCGACAACTTGCAAACGAGGCGGGAGTCGATTAAAATGAACATGTAAGATGTCCGACAGTCAAAAGGACGATTTGCAAAGCAGAAAAAGAGCATTTTGGAGGTATGATCATGGAACTGCGTTCTCAGGCAGTGCGTAAACTGGCACCGGAAAACGATCCGCTGAAGATCGGCATGGGCTGGAAGGTGGACGACCTTGCAAAGCCCCAGATCATGGTGGAGAGCACCTTTGGCGACAGCCACCCCGGCAGCGCCCATCTGGATCAGTTCGTGAAGGAGGCTGTACAGGCAGTCAACACCCACGGCGGCAAGGCTGCACGCTATTTTGCAACTGATATGTGCGACGGCATCGCACAGGGCCACGACGGCATCAACTACTCGCTGCCCCACCGTGATGCCATCGTGAATCTGGTGGAAGCTCAGGCCAACGCCACCGTGTACGACGGCGGCGTATTCATCGCCAGCTGCGACAAGTCCATGCCCGCCATGCTGATGAGCATTGGCCGCCTGAAGGATATGAGCGCCATCGTGGTCACCGGCGGCGTGATGGAAGCCCACACCCTGCCCAAGAAGTACGTGGTCAATGACCCCGCCTGCGCCATCAACGACCTGCTGACGCTGGAACAGATCGGCAAGTTCGATGCATGGGAAAAGACCGGCATCATCCCCAACGAACAGCTGGACTACTACAAGCACAACGCCTGCCCCAGCTGCGGTGCCTGCTCCTTCATGGGCACCGCCTCCACCATGCAGATCATGGCCGAGGCTCTGGGCCTGATGCTGCCGGGCACCGCCCTGATGCCTGCCACCGCCCCCGAGCTGAAGCAGGCCGCCTATGACGCCGGCGTTCAGGTGATGAAGCTGGTGGCCGAGGGCATCAAGGCCAAGGACATCGTCACCATGAAGAGCTTTGAAAACGCCATCATGGTGCACGCCGCCATCTCCGGCTCCACCAATGCCACCATGCATCTGCCCGCCATCGCACACGAGTTCGGCTTTGAGATCGATGCCGACACCTTTGACCGGATGCATCGCGGCGCACACTATCTGCTGAACATCCGTCCTTCCGGCGACTGGCCCGCACAGTACTTCTACTATGCAGGCGGCGTGCCCCGCATCATGGAAGAGATCAAGTCCATGCTGCATCTGGATGCCAAGACCGTTACCGGCAAGACCCTGGGCGAGAACCTGGAGGAGCTGAAGAAGAACGGCTTCTACGAGCACTGCGATGCCCTGCTGGCCGAGAAGAGCAAGAAGATCGGCCGCGAGATCAAGCGCACCGACATCATCCGCAGCTTCGACGAGCCCATCGGCACCAACGGTTCCATCGCCATCCTGCGCGGCAACCTGGCCCCGGAAGGCTGTGTCATCAAGCACACCGCCTGCCCCAAGGCCATGTTCAAGGCGACCCTGACCGCCCGCCCCTTCGACTGTGAGGAGGACGCCATCGACGCCATCCTCCACGGCCGCATCCACCCGGGCGATGCCGTGTTCATCCGCTACGAAGGTCCCCGCGGCAGCGGTATGCCGGAGATGTTCTACACCGGCGAAGCCATCTGCTCGGATCCGGCCCTGGCCTCCAGCGTGGCCCTCATTACCGACGGCCGCTTCTCCGGCGCAAGCCGCGGCCCCGTCATCGGCCATGTCAGCCCGGAAGCCGCTGCAGGCGGCCCCATCGCACTGGTGGAAGAGGGCGATATCATTGAACTGGACGTGGAGGCCCGCCGTCTGGAGATCACCGGTGTGAAGGGCGAGCACAAGACCCCCGAAGAAATGGACGCTATTCTGGCAGAGCGCAAAGCCAACTGGAAGGGTTTTACAAGCAAATACACCCATGGCCTGCTGAAGCTGTATAGTCAGCACGCAGTCAGTGCCATGAAGGGTGCTTACATGGAGTAAGGAGTGTAAAAACTATGGCAGAAGCAAGAAGTCTGGCCGATATCAAACTGGATAACGCCTATAAGTTCGGCGCTGGCCGTTACCTGCAGGAAGCAGGCGCCCTGAACCTGCTGGGCGGCGAGGTGGCACGTCTGGGCAAAAAGGCCCTGGTCATTGCCGGCCCCCGCGCCTGGGCAGCCACCGAAGGCAAGGCAGAAAAGAGCCTGAAGGATGCCGGTGTGGAGTTTGAACTCTCCCTGTACCCGGATCAGAACACCTACGAGCGCGCCAAGGAGCACGCCCTGCAGGCCCTGACCACCGGCTGCCAGGTCATCGTGGGCATCGGCGGCGGCCGCATCATGGATCAGGCCAAGGCTACGGCACACTTTGCAGGCGACCTGCCCATCGTGGAGGTGCCTACCTCCATTGCCACCTGCGCGGCATTTGCCCCGCTGAGCGTCATGTACACTGCCGAGGGTGCCTCCCTGGGCAGCCTGCGCTATGACCACGAGGTCAACGCCATCGTCATGGACATGGACGTGATCTGCAAGGAACCCCCGCGCTACGCAGCCAGCGGCATCATGGACGGCATGGCCAAGATGATCGAGATCCAGAACGGCCGCAGCGAGATCCTGCTGGACGATGTGAGCATCGGTCTGTTCACCGCTTACACCATCGCAGAGATGGCTTACCATGTTTACGAGAAGGAGGCCCATCAGGCCTGCCATGACATTGCCGAGGGCAAGCTGACCAAGGCCGTGGAGGATATCGCTTACCTGAACGTTGCCGTGGCCGGCATCGTCAGCGGCGTGAGCAAGGGCTTTGGCCAGACCGCTCTGGGCCACGAGACCTACGAGCTGGTGCGCACCCACTTCACCCAGGAGGCAAAGCCCTACCTGCACGGTGAGATCGTGGCCATCGGCGACTGCCTGCAGCTGGCCTTCAACGGCCATCCGGAGCAGGTGGCACCCTTCCGTGCCTTTATGCGCAGCATGAACATGCCCCTGACCCTGGAGGACATCGGCATCGACCCGAACTCCCCCAAGATGGAGAACCTGTTCCAGGATCTGTTCCACAGCCCCTTCATGGAGCCCACCGCAGAAAATGAGGCACGCCTGCGCAAGGCCATGCACTATCTGTCTGCAGACTGATCCCCGCAGCATTTCCTGAACCGCAATGACAGCGCCCCCTGAACCGTCTCGGACGGCGCAGGGGGCGCTGTTTTGTCTTTTTGGCACAAAGAAGCCCCAAAAGCCTCTTTTTCTTTTGTGATTTTTCCGCTATACTAGAGGTGCAGGAATTCCAATGGTACAAGAAGGTCATCGCATCCAACGGCGAGGACCTGGACTGAACCTGAAACTTCAAACGCTGCCGGGCGTTCCCGGTGTGAGGGCTCCGCTTCGGCGGGACCCTTTGCGTTCTGCCCGGCGGGTTTTGGACGAATCGGCTGAAAAACAGCAAAATTCGGTCAGAATGCGCTAGAATGCTGGACAGCATCCTGTGAATTGTGGTAGAATTGCAATAGAATGCGTGGAAGCGCAAAACCGATGCTGCGCGGTGAACGCAGCAAAGATGAAAGATGAAAGAGGTCGTTTGTGATGAAGATCATTCGTGCAAAGGATTACGCAGACATGTCCCGCAAGGCGGCAAACATTATTTCCGCACAGGTCATCATGAAGCCCAACTGCGTGCTGGGTCTGG
>ERZ773188.4172-NODE-4172-length-11127-cov-2.941926_pt1 | contig 11127 bp, 7 predicted proteins | sample MGYA00581011_ERZ773188 | MGnify/ENA primary metagenome ERZ773188 (study PRJEB29015, sample SAMEA2737798) | human gut metagenome | biome: human gut; feature: human-associated habitat; material: faeces | place: China | collected 2012 ...
GATCCGTCCAGCTGGAATTCAGATAATCTTCACCCTTCATAAAATTCCGAAATGTCTTTAACGAAGGATCCTCCTTGATCAGATAGGAATCCGTCTGTAAAGCAGCCATGGCCTCTGTAAAATAGAACTGAAATACATTGTACGGCTCCGCTTCATCCGATACCACCAATACACTGTTCAGATCCGCGCTATCTGCGAAGATCTCACAGGTCGCATAAAATTCATCCATGTCACATTTAAACAGCTCCGGCATCAGATTTTTACGGACTTCCGGATCCGGAATCAGCGTCTCGTACAACGGATCGTGTGCAAAGCACTGATTCAGCATTTTCTCCACTTTCGGAAGGTCTTCCTTCTGCACACGATATAACTTATCACTTTCCATAATTGTATTTACTGTTATCTCCTTATTATGATGATGTCAGTCCCCAGCTTTGTTGTCTGTGGATCGTTCCGTGGTCTGCTCTCGCCATCATTACAATCCGAATATCTCTGTCACAGATCTCTCCATTTGTTGCACGATATTCATCAGGCTGACCACAAGCTTGCTGCATGCATGCTCCAGGCTGGTAATTTCTTCCCGGTAGTCCATTTCCTTCATACCGGATCCTGTCAACATCTCCAGTTGTTTTTCTTTTTGGAGAAGCTGCTTGACCGTTCCATATAGATTTTCATGCTCCGGCAGCCTTCCGTAACCCCATTTCAGGCGATCCTTCGGCTGATGGAATACATAATCCGTAAAATGCCTATATACTTCTTCATCAAAATTAAAGGCATAGGCATTGTTGTCTACCTGATAAAGCTTACGAAGTGCGGAGGAAAGTCTCTGTTCCTTCAGATTTCTCACCGCTCCGCCCAGAAGTCTCAGATTTGCACTGCATATCTCATGAGGATACAACACATTTCCGTACCAGTCAATCCGCACAAAAGCGTCCTGCTCCTGTTGGAACCTTGCGAGCAGCTTCTGTTCCAGCGGTCTGATCTGCCGGAAAAGTTTCTCCGCCTCGTCGTATTTTCCATCTCTAAGCAACTGTTTGTAGTTACGGTTGTATTCCTCTACCGCTTCATATTCTTCCCGGCATCTTCTGAGTGCCCGGTCACTTAAAGTCTCCAGTTCCTCAATTTTTTAAAGCAAAATTCGCTTTTTCTCTCCCAGCTGCCCAGCCACATCAGCGCGGTAGCAGATCTCCCGACACTGTTCCAAACCCTTGCGGATCCGCTGTACCACCGGTGAAAACTGTAACGGCACCACTGCCGTTTCATCGAGCGCCAGGATCAGCAGAGCAAACAGCTCGTGATGCAGACGATATACCTGTTCATCATAAAACTCATCGTTATCAAACTGAGAATGATAGTGGGTCTCCATAAAGCTTCCGCCGGTGAAATCATTTACCATGGACGGTACACCTGCGATCGCCATGGAAAAATCATCCGACCAGGTCTCGATCGGAGATGTCACTGCCGTCTCTTCCGGATAGGCTATCGTCAGATTCGGCAGATCCGCCAGATATTCCTCCAGGAAGCTGACATATTCATAGCAGCTACGGATCCTCGCTCTGGTGCCATGTGCCAGTGCAGGAAGTTCAAAGTTCAGATCTGCAATTACCTTCCCTACCCACTCCGGATGTGCGGTAAATATCTGCTCATAAGCTCCCGTAGACCAGTCGAAATTGGAATCCACAACTCCCCATTCTTCGGATGCCATGGCACAGATCACAATGGTATTGTTCGGTTGGAAACCACTGTCCTGCAACGCCTTTGCAATACCAAACATCAAGGCGACCGCTGTATTGTCATCCTGGAATCCGTCAAAATAGGAATCATAGTGCGCAGACAAAAGCACCATGCGGTCAGGATGTTTTCCGGGAATCCTTCCCACAATATTATAAGTCGTGCAGTTTCTGGTCACCCTGGATTCCGCATCAAAGGTGACCGTTATTTCCTCCTGATCACGCAGCAGCTCCAACAGGCCTGCCGCATCTTTTCTGGAAATGGAAAAAGCGGGAGCATCCTCCGGTCCGGCGATATCCTGTGCATTCAGAGCTTCATCGTCGATTTCGCCGTAGCCGCCGCTCTGCACTGCGATCAGGGCTGCGGCTCCTTTCAGATGTGCCTGGTATACCGGATAATTGATCCACCACTCATCTCTCTGGTTAATCTCCACCAATACCAGTTTATCCCTGACATCTTTTCCCTGATAGTCCGTCTCCGTTCCTTTTCCCAGATACATCATGGAAAATTCCTTCGGGCCATCGGTGACAAAGGTTGTCTGATAGGCTCCCAGCTCTGCTGACACGGTCTCCCCGGCTGCATTCGTGTAGCTTAACGCTGCCTTATGAAATTCCCAGCCGTCTACCGTCACAGCATCCTTTGTAACCTCAGACAGTCCGATTTTTTCCATTTCTGTCTTCAGCATCTCTCCGGTCTCAAATTCTGCCTTAGAACCCGCCGGGCGATACCCCAGTGTCGGATGTGACCGGTATTGCTCCATTCGTTTTGCCAGTTCATACGAATACGGTATATCCAGATTCTGTAACACCTTTTTCTGTAAAGTCACCCCGTTGTCATGCATATTCTGTCACTCCTGTTTCTATCCTGTTCGTTCTGTCACAGGAACCGTTACTTATTTTTTTACCATAGAATTCATATTTTCAGTAATTTTCTGCAGAATCTCTCTGTTTCTCTCTTCCGCTTCCAGCGTCTCACTGGCATGGGCGGATACTTCTTCCGTAGTCGCTGAGATTGTCTGAATGGAATCCACGATCTCCTGGTTGGCTGTTTTCAGAGCTTCTACTATCTGAAGCAGCTCTCCCAGATTATCCACGATCATATAACTGCTGTCTTCAATTGCTGTGAAGCTGTCCGCCGCACGCATCGTTCCTTCCCTTTGGCTGCCGATGCCATCTATCATCTGGCGAATGACCGTTACCACTTCTCCAATCGCTCCGGATACATTTTGGATCAGCTCTGCGATATTGCCGGTAGCATCCTTTGTCTGGGTGGCCATTCCCGAAATCTCCGTAGCTACTACGGAGAATCCGCGGCCGGCTTCACCGGCTCTGGCTGCCTCTATGCTGGCGTTCAATGCCAAAAGACTGGTCTGATTTGCTATTTTACTGATGATTTCCACGATGGAATGCATCTCCTGCATATAATGATCCAGCGTTTCCAGCTTCTGTGCCGCCAGCTCACTGTTCCTTGCAGAATCCTCTGCCTGCTCCTTCAGACCTGTCATCTCTTCTTTTCCGGCATCCAGTATTTCTATCGTATGTTCCATATTGTTTCCGATCGTCTCTGCCACTTCACTCACGGTATTTACTTTTTCCTGAATAGCCTCCGTCTGTGCCGTCTGCTGCTGAATCGCCGCGGCAGACTCACCGGAACCTGCAGACACCTCCTCCATGGCTATTTTTGTGCTGTCAAAGGCAGTTTCCAGTTTATTCAATTCCGCTGTGATATCAGCTACTGAAGTCTCCATCCGGCTGCTCATTTCCATGACCTCACGTAAGGTTGCTTCCGTGCGGTCCTGCGCAGCTGTAATGCTCTCTATATTTTCATCAGTGTTCTTCTGGTTGGATATGGTAGCATAGATGGATGTAATGCACAGCAGAATCATTACCGAAATCTGTATAAATCCTGCGTCCTGCCCCAGATAACCAAATCCCCCTTGTGTGGCTCCCAGGAGCACCACCAGGATATTCTCTACCACCGTCCCCACATTAATAAGTACAAATGCCTTGACATCATGATAAGGCATGACTGCAAACATCATGGGAATTACAAATGCATACACCATGTTGCACTGTGCCGTAAAAAGCAGCACCGTATAAAACAGCGCAAATCCGATCAGTGACAGATGTTTTATAGCTTTGGTCGCATGATCCCTCTTCCAACAAATAAATTCTGCCAAAACCGGTATGATTCCAAGAAGTATTAGCACTACCATACCGGAGCCGATACTGTGTGCTCAACGAATCCGATCACGCTAATGAAAAGCATACATGCATTGATCACACCATGTGCTATCATGGCCACCCGGTTACTTCGTTCCATCTCTTTCATTTGCATTCTCCTTCTATCCCGTATGATATATTCATAATGTAATTCCTTACACTCCTTATATTGTAATTCATGATGGTATCTCCGTCAATAAACCACACGAAAATGCAGTCCGGTTTTCTGTGAAAACTGGACTGCATTTTCTGTCATTTATATGTTATCTCCCTGCCGGACAACTTCCGGCCCCCTCTTTATACCTTGAAAACATCCAGTACCTTTTCCAGCTTATCCGCTAATGCCAGCAGATTCTCAGAAGAATTCATCAGTTCTGTCATGGTATCACTCATGCCATGAGCCGCCTGCATTGTACTGTCTGCGGATGCTGCATTCTGTTCGGAGATTGCCGACAATCCTTCCACTACATCACGGATCGCGCTTCCGGACTGTCCCAAGACATCCATCTTCTCCCGGATACCGCCGATATGTTGCAGGGAATTCTCCACACCATCCGCTACTGCCGCAGTTTTCACACCGGTTTCCTCTAACTTGCTCTGCTGGTGATTCATGTTGGCTTCCACTTCACCCATGATCTCCACCATTCTGCCGGAAGACTCCATGATATTTTGGATGATCTGCTGGATCTCGGTTGCGGAGCGCTTAGACTGGTCAGCCAGCTTACTGATCTGCTCTGCTACCACCGCGAAGCCTCTTCCCGCTTCTCCGGCTCTGGCTGCTTCAATGCTGGCATTCAGTGACAGCAGATCTGTCTCGTCCGCAATATCCTGAATCATGGATACTGCCTTGGTGATATTCTGAATTGCTCCGTTCATATCCGTTATCTGTTCCGCTACCCGCAGGACAGATTCCTTGGTGCTCTCGTTGGAGCCGTTCAGTTCCTTCATGATCTCTTCGGAAGCTTTCTCCGCTTCTGCCATCCTGCCGGCATAATCCGTCAGAGATTTTACTTCCTCAGATATATATTCGATCTGCTCGCCGATACGCACTACATTTTCATTAGCATCCGTTGTCTCATTGGCCTGATTCCTTGCGCCGTCTGATATCTCGCCGACAGCATGGTATACATCATTCACAGATTCCTGGGTATCCTGTGCCATCTTGATCAGTTTGTTGGAAGATGCTGTCAGATCATCCGCGGAATCCTTGATCTCTGTTACGATCGAACGGAGAGTTTTTTGCAGTTTTACAGAAATACGATATACATCCCCAAGTTCATCCTTTTTACGGCACTGCTTTTCATCCGGCTCTGCATCCAGTTCTCCGTTCACGATCCTGCCTAGGAAATGCTTCGTCTTCTTCATGGTCTTCACCATGCTACGGGATAATACGCTTACCAGCGTTGCCGCCACAAGAACACATGCCACAGCAATCAGAATAATATCCTTGACCTGCATCGAGATTGTATCCTTGACATTCTGCATCGGCGTCGCCACTTCGATGGCACCGATCACAGAGCCATCAGAATTGATCAACGGCTGATAATATACATAATAATCTACTTCGGAAATGTTGCAGTCCGTCAGGAACAAAGCCTCCCCAGTCTGAATCTGTGCATAGACATCGTCTTCCAGCGCCGTACCGTTAATACGTCCTCCTTCCGGCTTGGTCAATGTCGTGATCAGACGCATATTTCCATACAGAAAAGACACCTGGAAGCCTGTCTTCTCCTGCAATCCATCGATCAACTGTGTCTCCCCGGAAATGGATGTGCCGCCCTTGCGCACCTTGCCTCCCTTATCTCTGGTGTAATCGCCTTCATACAGATTCGTGTAGGTTTCATCCACACTGACACCAACGATCTGCAGAGACTGCTCAATCTGTTTCTCAATTCCGGTCTCTAATGCTTTGGCCCCCACCGTAGCCACCAGTGCACATACAATGATCATCGGCAGAAGGCTCAACGCCAGTATCTTTTTCGAAATTGTGAAAAATGGCTTTTTGTTCCCTTTTACTTTCGTTTTCTTATTCTCTGTCTTCTTCATACTTACCACATCTGCCTTTCTGTAAAAGACTTTATCACATTCGGTCCATCTCGAAAACGTTTAAGTATTTTCTCGGTAAATTCATTGTAACATTTTCCATATAGTAATACAATTCGACAAAATTACAAGTATTTTATTGTTAAATTTGGTCATTTTTCCTTAACGTTAAGTGAAAATATCTCTTTTGTTTACGAAACAGTTAAGTTTTCTGCTTCCACAACGGCATACGCAGTATCTTTATCAATAGCGGAATGATCATGATAAACCACACAATAGGCTCCGCCGCGATGACACCCAGGTATCCGAACATGGGAACCAGCGTCGCTGCAATCACAATTTTCCCTATCATCTCCAAAGAGCTGGAGATCAGCGGTACGATCCGCTCTCCAAGTCCCTGCATGGAGTTTCTCACAATACAGATTACCGCTGTCACATAATAGAACAGTGTATCTACCTTCAGATATAATGTGGCATTGTAGATCACTTCCGGAGTTTTGCTGCCGGTGACCAGCCATACCAGCCAGTACCCGATGGTATAAGCAGTCACAATATTAAGCGTACACCAGATGCAGGTATAACCGGTTGCCAACAGGATTCCTCTGCGGATCCGTTCGATTTTGCCGGCTCCCAGATTTTGTCCGCAATAGGTCGCCATGGTCTGACCGAAGACGCTGAACATGATCATGAAGATTTCAGAGATCTTGCGGGCTGCCGTATGGGCAATGATAATATTCTGTCCCAACTTATTGATGGAGGTCTGCAATGTCAATGTACCGATATTGACCAGCGAGCTCATGAATCCCATGGAAAGACCGGAGCTTAACATATTGCGGAGCATTCCGGCATCCTGCAGCTTCAGATCATCCACACGTATCCGCAGAATTTCATACTTTTTCCACAGATAGACCGCACACACCACCACAGCGATCAGCTGTGACAGCACAGTAGCAACTGCGGCACCCAGCACTCCCATATGCAACACCACGATCAGAAGCAGATCTCCTCCGATATTCAGCACCACCGACACCGCCAGCACGATCAGCGGGGTCACGGTATCTCCGATCGCTCTTAAGGTCGCCGCTAATACATCATATAGTAATGTAACAACAAGTCCCGCTATGATCACGGATACATACTGTGTTGCTGTGTTCAGCAGATTTTCCGGCACATTCAGGAATCTGAGGATCGGCTGCAAAAATACAAGCCCTCCAAGTTTCAGTACCACAGCTGCCAATAGGCCAAGCACCAGAGAATTACCTAAGGATCTGCGCAATCTGTCCATATCCTTCGCTCCGAAGCACTGTGCCGAAATAATAGCAAAGCCATTGCACATTCCCATCAGAAATTGTACGATCAGATTGCTCAGCGTCGTCGTGGCCCCCACTGCCGCCAGGGCATTATCTCCCAGAAAAGTACCTACGATGCGGGTATCTGCCAGACTGTAAGTAAGTTGCAATAAATTGGCCAAAAAAATAGGAAGGGCAAACGTCAGTATCAAAACTGACGGTCTGCCCTTTGTAAGATCTTTCATATAGTTCCTCACTTCTACACTTCCGAGAAAAATATAGATTTTCCCGCATGATAGGGCTACAGAACTTTTTTAAAACTTTTTCTTGGCATTGTCAAGGTATTTCTTGGTCTCAGCCACCACAACACCGTTTAATGCCAGCAGTGCGATCAGATTCGGGATCGCCATCAGACCGTTGAAGATATCTGCGATGGTCCATACTGCCTTAACAGTCATGTAGGGTCCAATGAATACGCAGGCAATGTAGATCCAACGGTATACTTTGATCGCCTTCGGCTTCTGACCGATCAGGTATTCCAGGCATCTCTCGCTGTAGTAATCCCACCCGAGGATCGTGGTAAATGCAAAGAATACCAGGCATACCATCAGGATAAAGGATGCAATAGAGCTGTTAAAAGGCAGCCCCTGCTGGAAAGCTCTGGTGGTAACATCCACGCCGTCCAGACCTACGTTCCAGGAATCGGTAATTACGATCGTAAGACCGGTCATGGTACAAATGATCAGAGTATCAATGATGGTACCCATCATGGAGATCAGACCCTGTTTGGCAGGAGAGTCGTTCTGCGCTGCAGCCGCTGCGATCGGTGCACTACCGATACCGGCTTCGTTGGAGAAAATACCTCTCGCAATACCCTTCTGCATTGCCATGATAACCGCTCCCAAAGCACCGCCGGCTACGGCACGCATACCAAACGCACTCTGTACGATGGTCACGATAGCTGCCGGAATGGCAGTTACATTGAAGATCAGTACTAACAGACAGGCTACTACATAAGTCACTGCCATAAAAGGAACGATGACCTGTGCCACGGTGGAGATACGCTTTAATCCACCGATAACAACCAGTGCCACGCAGATGGTCAAAAGGATTCCGGAGATCACCACGCTCCAGGAATAGTCCATGCCGAAGAGCTGTACGGTATGTGCATTATTTGCATCGAAGAAATTATGTACCGCACTGGTGATACCGTTGATCTGGGTAAAGGTTCCGATACCGAACAATCCTACGCATACACCCATAAAAGCGAAGATCTTCGCCAGCCATTTCCAGCTCTTGCCCATACCGTTTTCGATATAGTAGAAGGGGCCGCCGATAATGTGTCCATCCTCTGCTACCACACGATATTTCACCGCCAGCAGGCACTCGGAATACTTTGTAGCCGTACCTACCAGCGCAGCGATCCACATCCAGAACAAAGCTCCGGGACCGCCTGCTACAATAGCCGTTGCCACACCAACGATATTACCGGTTCCGATGGTAGCGGACAATGCCGTACACAGTGCCGCGAAACTGGATACTTCGCCGTCTTCGCCCGACTTTTCATTGGCAATTAAGTGTTTGATTGCATGGGGAAGCTTCGTGATCTGCAAAAAATGAAGTCTGGCTGTGAGAAAAAGGCCCGTAGCCAGAATGAGGACGATCAGGGGGATGCCCCAGACGAAATCATCCACTGTGGTCAGAAAGTTACTAATCATGTCTAACATATTCCCTCTCCTTCCGTCACCTCTTGTGACGTCCTATCGTAGATTGATTTCTTCCGAAGAGAATGGGAATAAGCATATAGATGCTCTGTCCTTTTGCCTGAGAGATTGGCAGCTTTACTGCCGTACACCTTCGGCGCCTTCTATACGGAAATATGAAAATTGCTTTCCGTGGAAGGACTCTCCAGAGTAAATCTTTACCGCGCTAAAGCGGCAACAAAATCACAATAGCATACTTTTTCAACCATTGCAACGTTTTTTTATCTTTAGTCATTGATCTGACCAACACAGACATTGACTTTTATGGTACCTGATTACTATAATATAATTCATATGAATACTAACACGAACAATCACAAAACTTCATATTCCATTACACGTGGACTGTTTTTCCTGATCATGTGTTCTGTGATTTTTACGGTACTGTACTACAGTCTGCCCAAACAGAACCATGAGCCGGCAATATCGGATTATATTGACTTTTCAGAAGGCTGGACCACCTCCGATGGAAGCCCCGTTGATTTTTCCCATATCAGCGGCACCTGCACAGTGACCAAGAAGCTTCCTGCGCTGACTCACGACATGGCACTTTTCTTTTTTTATAAAAGCTCCAATGTCACGATCCTGATAGACGACCGGCAGATCTATGAGACCATACGACCGGAGGGAGTTTTCTTCGGCAAGACGCCGGGAGCCTCTTATGTCTCTCTGCCGATCTACCGGGAAGATTCCGGGCGCACGCTCACCCTGGTGATCGATAATCCTTACAGAGACGGCAGTGGCAAGATCAATCATATGTACCTGGGGCGTAGTGAAGATATCCTGATAAGCCGCATCCGCGACAAGGCACCCGGATTCGGCATCAGCTTCCTGATCGCCCATCTTGGTCTGGCATTTATCCTGTTTTATCTGCCATTGCACAAGAAGCACATCATCGGCAGTGAGATGCTTTATCTGGGATTATTTGCTCTGAATACCGGTATCTTTATGTTGGCAGATAACCGTATGCTGCAACTGATCCTGCGGAACAGCCATATTTATCATACAATTGCGGAACTTTTTATGATGCTGATCACCATTCCACTGTTTCTGTACCTTGGCAAAATGTATACAGAGTACTCCCCTGTGATGGTACAGACAGTATGCCTGATCAGTGTCATGGATTTCAGTATACGTTTTTGCCTGAATCTGACCGGCCGCAAGGACTTCCATGAAAGTCTTCGTCTGACCCATATTACTTTTAGCATTCTGATCGCGCTTGTTATCTACGCCATCGGCAAGGGATTTTATCAGAATCAAAAGCAGCATCTGAAGCACAATCTATATCATAACCTTGGAATTCTGTGTCTGTGCTTTGGCGTTCTACTGGATATCCTGCTGCTATGGTTCGGCAGTGTTCCCGAGACCAGCTTCTTCACACGGATCGGTGTGCTTATGTTCCTGATCATGGAAGCAGTCCAGGTTACCCTGCGCCTCATGACCAACTATCAGGAAGGCGTTCGCATGCACCTGCTCAGTCGCCTGGCTTATCGCGATGGCCTGACTGACCTGCTGAACCGTACTTCCTATATGGAAGAATTGAAAAGACTGGACGCATCCCATAATTTTCATGTGTTGCTGGCACTGTACGATGTGAATAACCTCAAATATGTGAACGACACCTACGGTCACCAAAGCGGTGATGAAATGATCCGCCGGGTAGCGGATACTCTGTCGGCACATCTCGGTTCCTTAGGAAAATGTTACCGAATCGGCGGAGATGAGTTCGTATTTCTGTCGACCGCAACCGATTCTGAAAAAGAATTTCTCAGGCTGCAAAGAGATTTCGAAGCGTCTCTGGGAGTTCTGAAGCTTCCGGACGGTTCCGAGCATCCCATTACTGTAGCCATGGGATATTCCGTACTGACCCATAATATGCCTCGTTCCATGGACGATATGGTCCGGGAGGCCGATGCCAAAATGTATGAGGCGAAACGACGAATGAAAACAGAAAATTGATCATAGGATTTGCAGATCTTATTTCATTTTGTAATGTAACTTGAAAGTTAGTGAAATAGTTGTTCTAAAATCCACGCAGAAAGGACTGCCCGCCCCGGACTCGGATGCTAGCTACAACTG
>ERZ773188.4182-NODE-4182-length-11091-cov-2.749909_pt1 | contig 11091 bp, 10 predicted proteins | sample MGYA00581011_ERZ773188 | MGnify/ENA primary metagenome ERZ773188 (study PRJEB29015, sample SAMEA2737798) | human gut metagenome | biome: human gut; feature: human-associated habitat; material: faeces | place: China | collected 2012 ...
CCACAACAGCCTTCCGGCAATGTCTCATCCTCCAAAGGACTGAATGGCACCAGTTCACATCCGGCCTGTTCCAGTAATTTCATATTCTCTTTATAGTAAAAGCAAAATGCTTCGTCTCTGGCAACAGCCACGCGCACCTTCTGCTTTCCATTCACTTCTTTTTTTATCAGATTCTCTTCTTCCAGGCACTCTGCCTGTTCTGCAATTTTCAGAATCTCTGGCAGATCGACTGTCTCTGCGATTGTCATTCCCGCTTCCTGAAGCTGACTTTTTAATCCAGTCAGCTCCTGCGGTGTTACAAGTCCCAGATGTCTGCTCTCCAATCGAAAGCATTCTTTCTCTGGAAGATACCCAAGGATCTTCACCTCCGGATGTCCCATATCCACAAGTCCATGATCCAGCATCTCTTTCATCCGCGGATAAAGCATCGGCGAAATACGGTTCAGGATAATGCCTCTGATATGGCTGTCCTTCTGATATTCCAGAAATCCTTTCAACAGTGCCAGTACAGAAGATGCCATCCCACGGCATGGAACAACCAATATGACCGGAAGCTCCAGTACCCCGGCAATATCCCATGCACTGCCATTCATACTTCCAAATGAAATACCATCATAATACCCCATAACGCCTTCCGTCACAACCAGATCAGCACCATTTCCATGATTCTGGTAGATCTCCCGCAGCTCTTCTTTACTGCTGAAAAACAGATCCAGATTTTCAGATTCTATCCCAAGCACTGTCCGATGAAACATCGGATCGATATAATCCGGTCCGCATTTGCATGCCCGGATATTTTTCCCCATCTGCCTGAATGCAGCCATCAGTCCACAGGCAGCAATTGTCTTGCCGCTGCCACTGGATGGAGCTGCCAGCAGGATTCCCGGTCGCTTTGTCATTGTTTTCTCTCCGTAATAATATACACCGGATTCTGTCCGGTCATCATATGATATCTTCCCAATACTCTGGACGCAGCCACGTTCATCTGAACAATCTCCGGATCTGTCAGCAATCCTGATCTGACTGCACACATCACTTCTTCTACTGTTTCTAAGGATATCGCATTGATCACTACGGTTACTTCTGGATTTTTCTCCTTCAACATACGGATAATGTCATGGAGATGTCCTGTGCTTCCACCAATAAATGCATGTGTAGGTGCCGGAAGTCCTTCCATTGCCTCCGGCGCACTTCCATGGATTACCTGAACCTGTGCCGCCCGAAACTTTCGTCTGTTTGCCCGGATTAGATCACACGCATCTTCTCGCTGTTCAATCGCATACACCTGCACCTGCTCCCCATGAAGTGCCGCCTCAATTGATACAGAACCTGTGCCGGCGCCAATATCATAAAAAACTGCCTCTCTGGTAAGTCCAAGCTTGGCCATACTGACTGCCCGGACTTCTGCCTTTGTCATCGGCACCACATGTCCTTCCTGACTGCGGATAAATGCATCATCCGGCAAGTGAGCCGATACGGATTCCGCAGGATGCGGATTCTCAATCAACATGGTAGAAAGCTCTCCCAGATCTTCCGGCGTCAGTTCTCCGGCAGATATCGTTCGTATCGTTTCATCCCCATATGACAGACGGACACCTATATGACAGATCAGATCTTCCATACCATATTCCCGGATCTGTTCACAAAACTCCGTTCCGCTTTTCCTGTCCAGCAGAAGAAATGTCTTCGTATGATGATCGATGGCATAGATAATATTCTGATTCCTGCCATGGATACTGCGAAGAGCTGCATCTTCCCAGGATACACCAAGCTTCGCTGCCAGATAGACAACTGATGCAATCCCTGGTACGATATCGACCGGAATCTCAGCCTCCTTACATGCCTGCGTCAATGCCTTCGCACCACTGTAGAATCCCACATCACCAGACAAGACGATCGCCCATCTGCTATATTCCGGGTGTCCTTTTATAATCTTTATAATTTCCACAGATCGATACTCTGCAAACTTCGGTTTCTCTTTCGGGCATACTTCCAGAAGACGCACTGCTCCGATACAGGCATCTGCCTGCTCGATCTGGGTTCTTGCGTCCAGAGTCAGCATATTTTCATTTCCCATTCCGGCGCCGATAAGTACTGCACTACATCCGCTTTCGCATATTTTATCACACATTGCGATATCCTCTTGGTGTTACCATTTTCCCATTTAATTCTATTGTTTCCTGGTTTCCAATATATACAGTCGTGAACATGTCAACTTTTTTATTTCTAAGTTCTGCCAAACTCATAATCTCAGCAGACTCTCCGTCACGTCCGATATTGCGTACGATTCCACACACAGTCTCCGGTGCTTTATACTGCATCATCAGATCACATGCTTTCTGCAGATAATCCGCACGCTTTCTGCTAGACGGATTATAGAGACAGATTACAAGATCCGCCTTCGCTGCCATAAGCAGACGCTTCTCAATCTTCTCCCAAGGAGTCAGCAGATCACTCAGACTGATCACAGCAAAGTCATGCATCAATGGCGCACCAAGTACTGCACCACCGGACAATGCCGCTGTCACACCAGGAACCACCTCTATCTCGACATTCGGGTATTCCTGACCGATCTGATACATCAGACCAGCCATGCCATATACCCCGGCATCCCCACTGCATACCATTGCCACTTCTTTTCCTTTTGCAGCCTCTTCAAATGCAAGCTGACATCTCTGTGTCTCCTGACGCATCGGCGTTGTCAGATATTCTTTGCCCGGATACTCTTTTTTTAACAAGTCTGCATAGACTGTATAGCCCGCAATCACCTGACACCGCTCGATCACCTCTGCTGCCTCATAGGTCATGCTGTTCCGATTCCCCGGTCCCATACCGATCACATAGATCCGCTTATGTCCTGATACCTCTTTTTTCGCATGTGCACTCCGATATCCTGTAGAAAACTCCGGATGATACAGATCGCTTCTCCGATATTCACAATCCAATACATTCCCCACCACGATCAATGCCGTTCTGGTAATCTGATTTTCATCCGCAGTCTGCTTCAGCGTCCCAACCGTACAGCGGAACACTTTCTCTTCCGGCCAGGTCGCTTTATATACGATCGCTGCCGGGGTATCTTCCGTATATCCTCCGGCAAGTAATTCTTCCGTAAGCTTTCCGATCAATCCGGTACTTAAAAACAGCACCATGGTTGCTCCATGTTCTGCAAAGCTTCTCACAGATTCCTTCTCCGGAACCGGTGTACGTCCCGCCATTCTGGTGATAACCACCGACTGGGATACGTCTGGCAGGGTATATTCTGCCTGCAATGCTGCAGCCGCTCCGCTAAAGGAACTGACTCCCGGACACACCTGATACGTAATCTGTTTTTCATCCAACAGATCCATCTGTTCGCGAATCGCTCCATATAAAGAAGGATCTCCTGTATGCAGACGTACGACTTTTTTACCATCTTCCTCAGCCTGTACCATTGCATCAATCACCTGCTCCAATGTCATAAATGCACTGTTGCGGATTTCACAGCTTTCTTTGCAGCACTTTAGTAATTCTGGATTCACCAGCGATCCTGCATAGATCACCAGGTCTGCTTCCATTAATAATCTCTGCCCCCGGACGGTAATCAGATCTTCTGCTCCAGGTCCTGCCCCAACAAACCAAATCATCGTTTTTCTCCTTCTTTTGCAATAATCAATGAATAATATCCCGCCTGTTCCGGGATCTCATCCAGCGAATGATATATCTGTTCCTCTTCCATTCCACAGTTTGTAACCATCTGTATCTGACTGTCATACTTCTTCAGTTCTTCTTTCACCTGACCAATTTTACTTCCCGACTTCATCAGAATCTTTGTGCCTGAAAGTCCCATTCCTTCGCTGATATCATAAGAACCCGGTAAAATATGAATGGAATCACCCATTTCTCCAAGCCCCGTCTTAAGCGCTGCCGCCGCTGCGCAAAATGACGGCACTCCCGGTATCACACGCGTCTCATAGCCATATGCTTCCACCAGTTTCTGTATGTATAAGAACGTTGAATAAATACTTACATCTCCCAATGTAAGAAATGCAATATTCTCTCCTTTGTCTAATTTCCTGCACACCTGCTCTGCACCTTCTGCATGCACCTGCTGTAATGCTTTCTTATCTTTTATCATCGGCATAGAAAGAAATATAATTCTTTTCTTGTTAATCTCTGGGTATATTTTCCACACAATCTGATATGCTGTAATCTGTGTTTTGTCTGCTGTACCAGACACTGGAAGTGCAATTGCATCACACTCCTTTATCACCTTTAAAGCTTTTATGGTCAGCAGTTCCGGATCCCCCGGTCCGACTCCTACGCCGTATAGTATACCTTTATCCATTATACATTCTTCTTTCTGCTCTGAATCTTCTGCGCAAGTCTGTCTGCATCAGAAGTCTTGCCAAGGATTCCCATTTCTTTGGAAAACATGACTGCACCAATCTCCAGTCCGTCTCCTGTCCGGTGCTTCAGATGTTCCTCAATCTTAATCATCACTGTAGACATGACTTCTTTTAGTATACCTTCTTTTTTCAACAATTCCAACGCCGCCGTGGTGGTAATACATTCCATTAACTGACAGATCAGTTCTCTGGAGCCTCCTGCCATTGCAGCATGCGCTGCAAGAATCTCCATACGCCCATCTGCCTGTCTGGAATGTGTATTCATGATCCCGGCAGCCAACTTGATGAATTTGCCAATATGGCCTACCAGCAGAATTCCTTTCATCTGAAGCCGTACCGCATCATCAATCACTTCTCCTACATAATTACTGCATTTTACTGCAGCATCTTCCTGATACCCCAACGTATCATGCAGAAAATCTGATCCATAATTGCCCGGCACTACATAACAATAATCCATGCCATTCTCTCTGCGCACCTTCATTTCTACAAAAATCGTATCTGTCAGAGCTTTCTCGCTCATAGGTTCCACGATTCCGGTTGTCCCCAGAATTGAAATACCGCCCTCAATACCAAGCTTCGGATTAAATGTCTTCTTCGCAATCTCCGCGCCGTCCGGCACCCATATCATCACCCGGACTCCACGGTCAATCCCGGCTTTCTGAAGTTCTTCTTCTACTGCCTCACGGATCATCCTGCGTGGCACCAGATTAATCGCCGGATCTCCGATACTCTGCTCCAGCCCTTTCTGCGTCACACGACCGATACCTTCACCGGCTTCTAATATCACTTTACTTTTTACTGCATCGTCTTGTGCAAATGTCACCCTAGCATACACCAGTATACCGTTCGTCACATCCGGATCATCTCCGCTGTCTTTACGGATAGCGCAACTGACATAATTATTTTCTTTCACAATATCTTCCACTTCCAGATATAGGCGGATACCAGCAGGCGTCACTAACGATACTTCTCCAACCACTTCTCCAGACACCAGCATATGAGTAGCTGCCTTTGCTGCTGCTGCTGCACAACTCCCCGTTGTGTATCCGGTTCGAAGTTTTGTCTGATTCTTCCAGACTATTGATGTATTAGCCATCTCTATTCCTCCTGCTCATCCGCAAGCTGTCCTGCAATCTTCTGACACACCTCTTCCACACCGAAGCCTTCTTCTTCCGGCCTTCCCACAACAACAAGTACAGTCCCTGTCTCCATAGCCGCTTCATATTTTTCTTCAAATCCTCCGGTCTTGCCAGATTCTTTTGTTACAAAATAATCTGCTTCTGTCTGTCTGAGCATTGCGACATTCAATTCTTTGGAAAACGGTCCCTGCATAGCAATCAGATGCTTTCCGTCAAATCCAAGTTCCATACTCTTCTTCACCGATTCCCAGACTGATAATACTCTCACATAACAACGCTCTTGATAATCATCCAGTTCCGTATATAATCCCAGTTCTTTGCTTCCAGTAGAAATAAATATATTTCCTTTGGTGTTATTAAGATACTCTATCGCTTGTTTTACAGAGTCCACCCAGACCACAGTGCAGTCTGCATCACTGTTTGGCTCCATCTCCTCTGCCAAATGTTCCTCTTCCCTCAGGCAACGAAGATACCGTACCTCTGCCCGCTCACACGCTCGCTTAATGTTACCGGTTACAAGAACAGCAAATGGGTGCGTCGCATCTATCACCAGATCAATCTCTTTCTCACTCAGAAATGCTGTGATGTCATCCTCATCCATCCGTCCGGTAAGCAGATGAAGATGCTGATACTCCTCCAAAAGTCTGCCGCCATATTCAGTTGCCACGCTGACGTAGCTGTCCGCTACGGTATCATTCAGGTACTCCGCAATTCTTCTTCCTTCCGTTGTACCCGCAAATACTAAAATCTTCATGTACACTCCACCCTGTTATATCATCTGTATGTCTATGTATATTCTGTCACGATTTTATCATTTTCATAGGAAATACGCAACTCTCGCAAAAAACATATTGACATATGTATTTCGAAAGTATATCATTTATGTAATTTATATTTTCATTAACTATTTCCTAAGGCTTATATCTTTACATTTATTTTTCCTTTTGCTATGATGTAATTACAAATAGTTATAGATTCGTATTGTATACATTATAAGAAAGGTGGTATGGAAAGTGAGTGATAATTTGACTAATCAGGAACTTTGTATTCTTCTGGAATCCATTCGCGCCCTGTTACAGACTGGCAACAGTGAACGCGCAGAAGAAATCATAACTAACGCGATCCAGCGCATAGACAAAACTCAGACTGTAAACGTCCTTTAATTTTTCATTTGATTTTTCAACAAGTTCAACAATCACTGTACTTATCAACTGAGATGTAAGCCTTATGAACAAGTTAATACCGTATTCCAAGAGAAACTGTCATCCTATCTAAGCGCAGTTTCTCCTGGATAATCTTTCCATCTTTTTCATCCTTCAGATAATACTTTACAGCCCGTTCGCATACATTATCCACTCCGGTAACCTGCTGCACAAAATCTGAACTGCTGCTTGCCTCTCCGGTACTCTTAAGCTGCTCTGAAGTGTACGTGATAAACGGAACCTTCCACTTCTCAGAAAGTTCATTCAACCCTCTTTCTTCTGCTTTCAGGTCAATGCTTACGATGGCTTCCAGCTGCCTCTGATCAAGTCCATGCTTTGCAGTCGTCTCACATATACCATGTTCCAGGATCTGCATGGCAGTTCCTTTTCTGCATCCCACACCTGCTACAACATTACCGATCTGTAATACCAGAATTCTCTTTGAACTATCCTTAGTATCTGTGGATATACATACTCCATACTCATATTCATTCAGCATGTCTTTACTATCACACCATTTTAATTCAGTATACTGCTCCGTTTCTTTTATGGCTTTCTGCTTTAGAAGAGGATAACCATCTTCAACATAAATTCCTACAGATTCGCCTTCCAATACGGCAACAGAAATCAGCTTCGCTTTCTCCCTGTCTGCAATCTTCAGATAGTGGTCTCTCGCAAAGGCATCTACGGCGAACTTCCGCTGTACATCAGTAGCTGTCGTGATCACCGGAATGGCTCCCGTAATGTCTGCAATCTGCTCTGCCAGAGGAATGGCTCCGCCCATATGTCCGGACAATAATGGAATAATATGCTGTGCTTTCTCATCCATCACAAGTACCGCAGAATCTGTATATTTATCCTTCACACTCGGCGCAATCATTCGAACCGCAATACCGGCTGCTCCGATGAACAAGAAATCATCCACACCCCAATACTCCTGAATCCATTCCGGTATATTCTCCGGCAGATAAGTCAATTCTTCCTTTCTATCCAATATGCGTTTTGGCGCATAACCTGCACAAGAGTCATTATTTAGTTTCTTACATAACTTTTCATTTAATTCTATTCCTGTTTTTGTAAAACTTAAGATCCGAAGCATCAGCAATCATCTCCATAGATAAATATTTTCCAACACAGTATAACATAAAATCGAGCAGGCTGACACCTGCTCGATCCTAAACAAACTTCAATATTTCATGCTTACTTGAAACATTTTTTAATTGTCGAAAATGCTCCTAAAGCTGTAAACAGATACAACATCGCAAGATCTTTATAATATGCTGATGCGACATCTCCAACTCTGATAATTTCTGGTGTTGCCTGAAATGCAGTGAAAAAATCCACGTCATATACATCTGCAACCGCAATTGCATAAGTAATCCAATTGCTGACATATATCATGACAATCATAATGATAAGAGTAATAATAATTCCCTTTTTACTCACTGTTTTTCCAAGTATCTGATAGCCGCGCAAGGCACATACTCCCATAACCACACCGCACAGTGCCGAAACGTAACCAAGCTGTCCTGTGATCACAATACAAATAACTCCGATCAATGTTCCTGCCAAGGCACCCACTGCACCCAGAAAGACATTTTCCTTTACTGGAGCCTGGACAGTTGCATTACCCCCTCCATAGCTATACTCCATGCTGCTTTGATAGTCTTTATTCTCTTCCATATTGCTTCTCCTTTAGATTTGAAAATCAATAAAATTTACTCTCATTATTATCTTATCATACTGCACTATATCTGACAATCGCAGAATTCCGCGACAGGCGTCTTCACCCGGAAAGATACACTTCTAAATCATAAACATATAGTAAAGCCCTCATGCTATGCCACTTTTGCAAAACATGAGGGCTATTTATCATCTGTAACTTCTGAAAAACTCTGCCAGACTGTTCAATGTCTTCACCAACACAGGTACTTCTTCCTGATCCAGTGCCTCTACCACTGCGTCTGTCATCTTTTTATGAAATTCTTCGTGATGATGGTATGCTTTTATCCCCTTTTCCGTCAGACGGATATACACCACTCTCCGATCTTCCTCACTCCGAATACGCTCTGTATACTTCTTCTTCACAAGGCTATTCATAGAAGTTGTCAGCGAACCAACGGTAATATTGAGCTTTTTTGCAATTGTAGACATATTATTACCTTCACCCAACCCAATTGCTTCGATAATGTGCATATCATTATTGGTGATATCTTTGTACTCTTCTGTAATAATCGCCTTCTCTTCCAGCTCCCATATTTCATTAAACAGATGAACCAGAATATCGTTAATTGCCTTGTATGTATCCAAATCCGTACTCCTCTTCCTTTTTTTCTATGACTATTTTAGCACGAAATATGTAAATATGCCAGTGCAAAAATCCTACATTCTGCGAAAACGTTCATACCGCTCTTCCACTAATTTAATGCCTGTTTTCTTCTGTTTTTCTTCCAGAAATCTATATATTTTTTGTTCCATCACATTCGTCACCTCGGAAAATGTATTTATATTTAACATTTCCGGTTCCTCTATGATCTGTTCAACCACACCCAGATTCATTAAATCTGCCGCTGTAAGTTTCATCACTCCCGCCGCTTCTTCAGCACGTTTACTATCCTTCCAGAGAATCGACGCAAATCCTTCCGGAGACAGGATGGAATATATAGAATTCTCTAACATCCACACTTCATCTGCTACAGCTAATGCCAGTGCGCCACCGCTTCCTCCTTCACCAATAACAATTGACAGGATTGGTACTTTGAGCGCAGACATCTCATACAAATTGCGTGCAATAGCTTCCCCCTGTCCTCTCTCTTCCGCTTCCAAACCACAAAATGCTCCCGGTGTATCCACAAAACAGATTACTGGCCGTTGAAACTTTTCTGCCTGTTTCATCAGGCGAAGTGCCTTGCGATATCCTTCCGGTGATGGCATTCCAAAATTATGTTCAATGTTTTCTTTCGTTGTACGACCCTTTTCCTGTGCGATCACAGTTACCGCAATTCCATGGAATCTGGCAACACCTCCAATGATGGCTCTGTCATCTCCATAGCAACGGTCACCCCGTTGTTCTGTAAAATCCGTAAAAAGTGCATGAATATAATCACTTCCGGAAGGGCGGTCTTTTGCCCTGGAAATCTGCACACGTTCCCAAGCTGTTTTCTCTCTGTCCACATTCTTCTGGTGTACTGTTTCCAAGTTACTATCTATGACTACTTTTTCACATTTCCTATTAACATGTAATCTTAATACGTTATATAGATATTTTTTTATATCTTTTCTTTCTACAACCGCATCTACAAATCCATGCGTCTGCAGAAATTCTGACCTTTGAAATCCCTCCGGTAATTTCTGATGGATTGTCTGTTCAATCACCCTCGGACCTGCAAATCCAACCAATGCTCCCGGCTCTGCAAGCGTAATATCACCTTCCATGGCAAAGCTTGCTGTCACACCTCCTGTAGTTGGATTGGTCAGAACTGCAACATATAATAGTCCTGCATCACTGTGCTTTTTAATTGCTGCTGACGTCTTTGCCATCTGCATAAGCGAAAGAATCCCCTCTTGCATTCTGGCACCACCGGAACATGTAAAGAGAATCACCGGAAGATGTTCTTCTTCTGCCCGTTCAAACGCACGGGTAATTTTTTCACCTACAGCCTGTCCCATACTGGCCATCATAAAACGTCCATCACAGACACCGAGTACTGTTTCTATTCCACCAATCTGTGCTTTACCTGTAATTACCGCCTCTTTCAATCCAGTTTTTTCCTGCAGCATCTTCTGCTTTTCTGTATATCCGGCATAATGCAGAGGATTATTTCCCACAAGATCTTCATCCCATTCTTCGAAACTCCCCTCATCAGCAATCATCTCGACACGCTGATACGCCGGTATCCGGAAATAATTACCGCACTTTGGACAGATACAGTCATTATTCTGTACTTCATCCGTAAAAATAGCCTCCTTGCAGACGTTACACTTACGAAGCAGTCCGTCCGGGACTTCCGGTTGCCTGTCATACCCACGCAGCGCCGTATCATTTCTTCTGGTCTTCTTAAACATATTTTTCAGTTTCATGATTCTTCCTCACTGAGCCTGTCTATAAATTCAATATCGGTATCGCCTGACGCAAACCTGGGATGTCCAATCAGTTCATACTGATAATCTACATTGGTATCAATCCCCTCAATGATAATCTCACCTAGTGCACTCTGCATTTTCGCCACGGCCTCCTGACGATTCCGGGCATGTACAATAATCTTAGCGATCATGGAATCATAATACGGAGGCACTTCGTATCCGCTATAGATTGCAGAATCAATTCGTACCCCTTTTCCACCAGGCAGATAGATATCA
>ERZ773188.4187-NODE-4187-length-11082-cov-3.870137_pt1 | contig 11082 bp, 7 predicted proteins | sample MGYA00581011_ERZ773188 | MGnify/ENA primary metagenome ERZ773188 (study PRJEB29015, sample SAMEA2737798) | human gut metagenome | biome: human gut; feature: human-associated habitat; material: faeces | place: China | collected 2012 ...
GTCCTAACATGGCGGGTAAGTCGGCATTGCTCCGTCAGACCGCCCTGATTACGCTTATGGCGCAAATCGGCTGTTTCGTTCCGGCGGAAAGCGCGCATATCGGTCTGGTGGACAAGATATTCACCCGTGTGGGAGCCAGCGACAATATCTCCGTAGGCGAGTCTACGTTTATGGTGGAGATGAACGAGGCGGCGGACATCTTGAACAATCTCTCCTCCCGCAGTCTGGTGCTCTTTGACGAGTTGGGGCGCGGCACTTCCACTTACGACGGCATTTCCATTGCATGGGCCATTGTGGAATACATCCACGAACATCCTCGTGCCAAGGCCCGTACGCTGTTTGCCACGCACTATCACGAACTGAATGAAATGGAGAAGTCCTTCAAACGCATCAAGAACTATAATGTGTCGGTGAAGGAAATCGATAATAAAGTCATTTTCCTGCGTAAACTGGAACGGGGTGGCAGCGAACACTCTTTCGGTATTCATGTGGCTAAAATGGCGGGTATGCCCAAAAGTATCGTGAAACGTGCCGCTGACATTTTGAAGCAACTTGAGACGGACAACCGCCAACAGGGTGTATCAAGCAAACCTATGGCCGAAGTGGGAGAGATGCGTGGCGGCATGCAGCTCAGCTTCTTCCAGCTTGATGACCCGATACTGTGCCAAATACGTGATGAGATACTGAATCTGGACGTAAATAACCTGACGCCGCTTGAAGCGTTGAACAAGCTGAATGACATCAAGCGGATAGTAAAAGGGAAGTAGCCTGTGTGGTATGGATTTAGCGGCAAGGCATGAAACCTTCAGTTTCCTTGGATGAACTGCCGGTTTCATGCCTTGAAGTTTTTTTATTGCCGGAGGATATTATTTTCCTGCCGTTTTCTTGCCATAGAAACACATGAAGTAAATTCCGATAAGTATGAACGGAACACTGAGCCATTGCCCCATATTCAGCGCCATTGTCTTTTCAAAATCCACTTGGTCTTCTTTCAGGAACTCGATGAAGAAGCGGAAGACGAATATCTCCGTCAGGCAGAGGCCGAAGAAGAAGCCGCGATGATAGGGTAGGGAGGCTACTGCTTGCACTGCGGTGGACTTTGCCTTGGTGGTGCTGAAGTCTGTTTCAAGTTTGCTTTCCTGCTTCTTCTGTCCGCGTTTGTACAGGTAGACCATGCCCAGGAAGAAGATAAAATAAGCTATTGCTTCGTAGAGCTTTGCCGGATGGCGGACATCGTGTTTATGGCGCTTCATGGAGAGAACGGAGAGAACGGTAAGATCCAGGCGGCGTTTGACCTGTTCGGCATCCGCTACACAGGAACCGGATATCTGGGCAGTGCGCTTGCCATGAACAAAGGGATGGCAAAGCAGCTGTTTCTCGAGAACGGGATACCGACGCCGAGAGGCACGTCTTTAAAGCGCGGCGAGGATGCGGCAAAGATCGAGAACTGTGGGATTCATTTCCCGTGCGTGGTAAAGCCGTGCAGCGGCGGATCAAGTATCGGCGTATCGATCGTGCACGACAAGGCGGAATATGAGCAGGCATTAAAGGAGGCATTCCGCTGGGAGAATGAGCTGGTCATTGAGGAATATGTAAAGGGAAGAGAATTTTCTGTCGGTGTCATCGATTTTCAGGCGCTTCCGATCATCGAGATCGCGCCGGTGGAAGGCTTCTATGATTATAAGAACAAATACAAAGCGGGAAGTACGGTAGAGACCTGCCCGGCGGAGCTGTCCGAGCAGATTACGAAGGAAATGCAGGGATATGCAGAGAAGGTGGCAGAGGTGCTTGGACTCAATACATACTCGCGCACAGACTTCCTTCTGGATGCGGAAGATCACATTTTCTGTCTGGAGGCGAACACACTTCCGGGCATGACGCCGACCAGCCTGCTGCCGCAGGAGGCAAAGGTGACCGGCGTGGATTTCAACCAGCTCTGCGAGAAGCTGATCGAGAGTTCCATGCGCAAATATAAGAATTAAGAGTGAAGTCTGAAATGGGAGCCATTATGAAAAATATGACATTGGAGCATATCGCGCAGGCATGTGGAGGTACATACATCGGGGAAGAATGCGACCGCAAAAAGGAGATTCAGGGGGCGGTGATTGACAGCCGTCTGGTCGGGGAAGGATATCTGTTTATTCCTATCCGCGGAGCGCGCGTTGACGGGCATGATTTCATTCCGGCGGTTTTTGAAAAGGGAGCGCTTGCAGTGCTCTCCCAACAGCGACTCGAGCATCCGGCAGGACCGTATATTCTGGTTGACTCCACGGAGGAAGCTATGAAGAAGATCGCGGCGTTCTACCGCCGCTCGCTCGACATCAAAGTCGTGGGGATCACCGGAAGTGTCGGAAAGACCAGCACAAAAGAGATGATCGCGTCGGTGCTCTCCGAGAAATACCGCGTGTTAAAGACCGAGGGGAATCTGAACAATGAGATCGGGCTTCCGCTGACGATCTTTAAGATCCGGGAGGAACATCAGGTGGCGGTGCTCGAGATGGGAATCTCCGAGTTCGGTGAGATGCATCGTCTTGCAGAGATGGCACAGCCGGATATCTGCGTCATTACTAATATCGGCTTATGTCATCTGGAGAACCTCATCACAAGAGACGGCATTTTAAAGGCGAAGACGGAGAGCTTTGAACATCTGGCACCGGACGGGATCGCCGTATTAAACGGGGATGACGATAAGCTCTGTGACAAAAAGATGGTGAATGGCAGACCGGCGGTGTTCTATGGAATCGGACAGGAAGCAAAGACGGCAGAGACAGAGACCGGCAGCAAACGGCTCGCGGAAAAGGAAGTGTACGCGACCGATGTGGAGGCGATCGGCCTTGAGGGAACGAAGGCGGTCATTCACACGCCGGAGCAGCAGTTTGAGGTGGTGATCCCGATTGCTGGTGAGCACAATGTATACAACGCGCTTGCAGCAGTCTGCGTGGCAAGACGGCTGGGACTTGATGCGGAGGAGATGAAGCTTGGAATTGAGCATGCGCACACGATTGGCGGGCGGAGTAATCTGATCCGGAAGAACGGCATCACAATTATCGACGACTGCTACAATGCGAATCCGGTGTCCATGATGGCTTCCATAGACGTGCTGTCCCAGGCGAAGGGACGAAAGATTGCCGTGCTCGGCGATATGGGAGAACTCGGCAGTGAGGAAAAGAAGCTGCACGGAATGGTCGGCACACACTTTGCGGGGAAGAAGATCGATGCGCTGTTTGTGACCGGAACACTTGCAGGGGAGATTGCGGAGGAGGCGCGGCGTGTAGCGCCGGAGACCAGGGTCTATGCGGAACCGGACAAAGAGGCGCTGGCGCAGGCACTGCTGGACTGCCGGAGACCGGGGGATACCATTTTGGTAAAGGCGTCCCACTTTATGGGATTTTCGGAGATTGTGAAAAAATTGGAACAGCCACAGTGAATAAGGAAGGTACACATGAAAAAGAATATCATACTGATTGGAATGCCCGGTGTTGGAAAGAGTACCGTTGGCGTGGTTCTTGCAAAAGTGATGGGATACCAGTTCATTGATGCCGATCTGGTGATACAGGAAAAGGAAGGAAAGCTTCTGCGTGAGATTATCGCTGAAGTCGGACCGGAGGGATTCCTTAAGGTGGAGAACCGCATCAACAGCGGGATCGAGGCGGAACATGCCATTATTGCAACCGGTGGGAGCGTGGTGTACGGAGCGGAAGCGATGGAACACCTTGGCCGGATCGGTACGGTGGTTTATCTGAAACTTCCGTACCGGGAATTGGAGCGCAGGCTCTCGGACATCAAGGGAAGAGGGGTTGTCTTAAGAGACGGACAGACACTTCATGATCTCTATGAGGAACGTGTGCCTTTGTACGAGAAATATGCGGATGTGATTGTGGATGAACATCATTTGAATGTGGAACAGACGATTGAGAAAATTATGGAATTGAAGGAACGCTTTCAATGAAGAAACAAACGTTTACAAAACAGGCAGTCTGGCAGGCAGCTGCGGTAGGAGTCCTGGCGGTCGGCGGAGTCTTTTTTTGCCTTTCCGGGCAGATTGGAATCGGACAGACATACCGGCAGGTGCGCGTGGATGACCGCATCATCGGGTATGCGCCGGAGAACACTGATATGGATGACATCGTCCGTCAGGCGAGACAGGAACTGACGCAAAAGACCGGGGAGAGAATCAGCGGCGAAGTCGTATGGAGCAGTGAGGAGTGTAGAAAACCGTTCCAGAAGTTGTTGTCGGAGAATGAATTAAAAGAAGCCGTAGAGAACATACTAAGTGAGAAAAATGCAGAGGAAAAGCAGCGCGTCTATACAGTGGCGATCGATGAATACCGCGCCAACTTTGCGACGATGGACGAGGTGGAGTCTTTTCTGGAAAAAGTGAAGGCTTCTGCGGATGCGGCGGATGAATACGGGGCGGTCATTGCGGATCAGGGCTCCCATGTGAGCGGAATTCTGACAGCGTCTCTTGCCAGAAGGGACGCAGGGGCTGCAGCGGATGAAAAAGCGCCGGAGGAGACACAGGCTTCTCTGCCGCAGGCAGGAATCAGCGCCTATGTGATCTGTACGCTGGAGGAGGCATTTGCAGATCCAAAAGCCACGTATGAGACAGGCATCCTTGATATGGAATTTGTGGAGCGGGTGAATGTGTTCGAGAACTATGTCGATGCCGATCAGATTGCAGATGTGGATGAACAGGTTGCCGAAGTAACAAAAGAGAAAGAATCGAATAAAATATATGTAGTGGAGAGCGGAGACTGTCTCTCCGTGATTGCGATGGATCATGATACGACAGTGTCGTCGATCGTGGCGTTAAACGGGCTGGACAGCGCGGATGCGATGATAAGGGACGGTCAGGAACTCATCATTGCGGTGCCGGAGCCGGATCTGCAGCTTCGGGTAACAAAAGGAGAGGTCTATGAGGAGGACTACATGGAAGAGCCGATCATCATAGACAACGATTCCTGGTATACGACAAAAGAGGTTGTACAGCAGGAGGGAACGACGGGACACCGGGAGCGCAATGACGTTGTGGTCTATGAGAACGGTGTGGAAACAAGCCGCGAGATGATACATCAGAACGTTATGGTGGCGTCACAGGCGGCAGTCATTGAGCGCGGTACCATCATTCCGCCGACCTATATCAAACCGATTTCCGGAGGAAGATATACGTCAGGATTCGGCAGACGCTGGGGACGTATGCACAAGGGCGTTGACTGGGCATGCCCGATCGGGACGACGGTGTACGCATCCTGTGCCGGAACGGTAATCTCTGCGTCCTATAATGGCGGCTACGGCAATAACGTGGTCATCAGCCATGCGGATGGCAGACTGACGAGATATGCACACAACAGTAAGCTTCTGGTGAAGGCTGGACAGCATGTTGAGCAGGGAGAGCCGATCGCGTTAAGTGGAAGTACGGGACGTTCTACAGGACCGCATGTTCATTTTGAGATCTATATCAACGGTTCAGCAGTGGATCCGCTCAAATACATCAGCAACTGATGGGAAGAGGACACAGACTGGAAATAGTTGTATGCTGTACAAATGGATGAAATTTATGGTATAATGTACACTATATGGTTGATGAACGAAGAACTTAAGAATTACTTGACAAAATCATGTAAGCGCTAGTATAATTACGTGTTTGTATAAAGCGTTCATAGAGGTGTGATATGGAACAGTATGTGATCAAAGGTGGAAATCCGCTGGTAGGAGAAGTGGAAATCGGAGGCGCTAAGAATGCGGCGCTTGCGATTTTATCTGCTGCAGTTATGACGGATGAGACCGTTACAATAGAAAATGTACCTAATGTCAGAGATACCAACGTTTTACTCAATGCCATCGAGGAGATTGGAGCGCGGGTAGAGCGGCTGGATGCTCACACGGTAAGGATCAATGGATCTTTTATCCGGGATTTTAATGTTGACAATGAATTTATCCGAAAAATACGTGCATCTTATTATCTGATCGGCGCACTGCTCGGCAAATATAAGCGGGCGGAAGTGGCGCTTCCGGGCGGATGCAACATCGGCGGACGGCCGATCGATCTGCATATGAAGGGCTTTAGGGCTCTGGGCGCAGAGGTGGATATCAAGTATGGTCTGGTGCGGGCTTATGCAGAAAAGTTAACCGGCACCCACATTTATCTGGATAAGGTGTCTGTCGGGGCAACCATCAATATTATGATGGCGGCGTCCATGGCAGAGGGCAAGACAATTATCGAGAATGCGGCGAAGGAGCCGCATGTGGTTGACGTTGCCAACTTCCTGAACAGCATGGGAGCCAATATCCGCGGCGCCGGTACGGACGTGATCCGGATTGTCGGAGTGGAGAAGCTGCATGCGACAGAGTATTCGATTATTCCGGATCAGATCGAGGCAGGCACCTTTATGCTGGCGGCAGCGGCGACCAAGGGTGACGTTACCGTGAAAAATGTGATCCCGAAACATCTGGAAGCGATCAGCGCAAAGCTGCTTGAGATTGGATGCGAGGTGGAGGAGTTCGACGACGCTGTGCGCGTGGTGGCATCGAAGCCGCTGCGTCATACACAGGTGACGACACTTCCTTACCCGGGTTTCCCGACGGATATGCAGCCGCAGATGACAGTTGTGCTGGGAGTGGCCCAGGGAACGAGTACCGTGACGGAGAGCATTTTCGAGAACCGTTTTAAGTATGTGGATGAATTGACACGCATGGGTGCAAGCATCAAGGTGGAGAGCAACATCGCTATTATCAGCGGTGTGGACCAGTACACCGGTGCCAGAGTCAATGCGCCGGATTTAAGAGCCGGAGCGGCGCTTGTGATTGCCGGACTTGGCGCAGAGGGCATTACTGTTGTGGACGATATTTATTACATTGAGCGCGGCTACGAGGCATTTGATCAGAAGCTGTCACTGCTTGGGGCATTGATCGAGAAAGTTTCCGACGAAAAAGAAATACAGAAGTTTACACTGAAAGTATCATAGAATGGAAGTTTTGAACCATCAGGTCTGCTGCGGGAGGGGATCCCGCAGCAGACATTTTTTATTTCATAGGAAATACTGCGGAACGTTAATACAAGAAAGCAGAACCTTCCTATGAAATAAAAAAACGTTCTTTTGACATGATAGCGCGGAAGACAGACTTGGAGGATAACAATGGAAGCACAGGAAATACAACAGAAAGTGTTACATACTATGAGAGGAGAACTGGCACTGCTTGTTGCAGTGCTGATTAACAGCTTCGGGGTGGTGCTGATGCTGCACTCCGGCGCGGGAATCTCTGCCATCTCGAGCGTGCCGTTCGCGTTTTCGGAAGTGTTTACGCGGATCTCGCTCGGCACATGGACATACCTGTTCCAGGGCGTCCTGGTGCTTAGCCTGATGATTTTAAGAAAAAGGTTTGTGCCGCAGTATCTGTTCAGCTTTGTGGTGGGATTTGTGTTCGGAGAACTTTTGGATGTGCATGAGGCGTGGATCAATCTTCTGCCGCTTACGCTTCCGAACCGTATTCTCTATTTTGCAATCAGCTATCTGTTGATCTGCATCGGAATTGCACTGTCAAACCGCTGTGGTCTGCCGATCATACCGCCAGATCTGTTCCCGAGGGAACTGGCGGACATTACGGGCGCCGCGTATTCCAACATAAAGGTCTCGTTTGATGTGATCTGTCTGGCGGTGACCGCCGGCATGACGATCTTCTTTCTGGGACATCTCGACGGACTTGGAATCGGAACGATTCTGGCGGCGTTTACGATGGGAAAGGTGATCGGGGTGATCGGAAAATGGATGGACGGGCGTTTGCGGTTCGTGTCGGTTCTGACTCCTAAAACGGCAAAGCCGTGTTAGAAAGCCCCCAGCAACCGGGAAAGTGTACAGGAGATAAGCTGTAGACAAAAAATGAGGGAACCATAACGTTCCAATGTAACCGGCAGCGGCGAATTCTTTGGAGTAAAATCCAGGTAGTTCTTCCGTGCCGCGTCCGGCATCGAATGCTGTGTCTTTCCACGTTTGGACAGTCCCCGGAGTGTGTCCGGCAACTCGCAGACAATGGGCGGACTTCCTAGACCTGTTAAGAGATGTCAACACAATTTTTGATTTTTTTGCATAAGAAATAGGCCTGATTATTCAGGCTTTTTTCTTATGCAACTATACTATATTCTTATATATTTCCATTACTCTTGCATAATAGATTTGCAAAAACTTATTTAAACCGGCTATTTTGGCTTGTTTCTTACTTTTTCCTTCATTCTCTTTTTTAATTATAAAATCATAGACACGAGTATCTGTTTTGGGCGGATGGGATTTCAGACTTTTCATAACCTCATAACCGGTTTTCCTTAATGCACTGTTTCCGCGTTTGCTTATTCTACGTTTGGTGCCGGTATATTGTCCTGATTGATAAGGCGGAGCATCAATTCCCGCATAAGCAACTAATGCTTTGCCATTATGGAAACGTCGAACGTCTCCAATGTCAGCTATAAACCTTACACATAACTTTTCACCCATGCCTCCCATTTGGCGTATCGTTTGATATTCTGGTAAAGTCTTTGCAAGATTTTGCATTTGTGATAATATTTGTTCTAGAGCATAACCTAATTGGCTTACTTGCTCTGTTGCTACTTCCATACAGAGTCTGGTTGAAGGGAACTCTGTTGGTAGTGTAGGGATACCGTCTTCCGCCAAGTGAAAAAGCTCGTCTGCCTTTTCTGATTGGAAACGGTATCCTTTTTCTTTACACCATTGCTTATAATTCTCTCGAAAAATTTCTTTTCCCATGCTTTTTATCATATCAACATGATAGAATTCTTTTGCAAAATCCACATATTTCACTTTTGAGAATTGAACACTGCTTGCTGTATCCAGCGCTTCTTTGAAACCAGGAAGCATCTCATCCATCAAATGTATTACATTCTGTTTAGCAGCAATCAAAAGCTTTATGTATGTCTGATACTGCTTGGATAATAGACTTAATTCTGTGTAGCAGCTTGGATGAAATTTATATGGTTTCAGTTCACTCCAGTATGCCAAACCGTACTTTGCTAATTTTTTTGCATCAAGCGGATCTGTTTTTGCGCCATGCAGCATAATGCGTGAAAATTGTCGTATAATATATGCATTTTCAACACATACAAAAAAGCCTTTTTGATACAGAAATTGTGCAACCGGAAGATGATAATGCCCTGTTGATTCCATTACAATACGAATTGCTCCATCAAGTGATCCGATGTAATCAGCTAACATTGACATTTCTTCTACGGTATGCAAAACTTCAAACGATTCCTTAATAATCGTATTAGGATGTATCATGGCACAGACAGTGCTTTTCCCTTTTGATACATCGATTCCTACACTTACTATTTGTTTCATGCAAATCCTCCTTTTCTCCGCCAGACTTATTACCATTCAGACTTGTTCGTTACACGGATGTATTTAATCCAACCTGTTTAAACGAATGCTTATAATAAGAGGCGGAATAAACTCTAAAAAACGGGAGCTATGTCCCACCGCACTAGCCTTATCCGCCTTTTATTATAATAAAAATAAGCATGCGGATACATACATAATGTATCTACATGCTTATAGTACAAGCAGCACTAGCCGTGCTGCTAGGAAGTCCTAAAATTGTCTGCAGGTTGCGGACACGCCGCGTGGAATGTTCCAAACTCAGAAAGACACAGCTCATCCAGGATGCCGGACGCGGCATGGTTAGAAATACCGGATTTTACGATCAGAATCGTCGCTGCCGGTTGCATTTAGAACGATGCGTTTCGTTAACTTCCCAGCCTACAGCTTATCTTCTGCCGGCTATCGCAGGCACCGGATGCTTTTGGACACGACATTGACGGTTTAGAGAACCGCCTGAATATGCAGATCGCCCGCAGTTGACAGATCAATACAGGAACCGTCGTCCAACTGCACGATCGGTCTGGAAAGCTGCTTGTCGTTGAGCATGACAATGTTGGCACTACGACCATCACTTAAGAGGATGCGGTGGTTCTGGTAGGTGCCGGCGATCCGGTTGAGGAATGCGAGAACACATTTGGTATCGTATTTCTGCAGACCGTCACGCTCAAAGTTGGCGATAACCTGAAAAGCGCACAGGGGAGCACGGTAAGAGCGGGCGGTCGTCATGGCATCATAAACATCCGCGATCGCAACAACGCGTGCATAAGGATCAATATCGTTCGTCGTAAGACCGTTTGGATAACCGGTGCCGTCACAGCGCTCATGATGAGAGAGTGCGGCGAGCTTGATGTGTGCATCCAGCGGAAGCGGCTTTAACAGTTCGTAACCGTACTGGGTGTGCAGCCTGACCTGCGCGAACTCTTCGTCGGTGTATTTGCCCGGTTTGTTGAGAAGCTCTGTTGGAATCTTGAGCTTGCCGATGTCGTGAAGCAGTCCGGCGAGCGTCAGCATGTCTAAAGTGGCGTCGTCTGCCTTGATCCATTTTCCGATCTGCCGGCAGATCAGCGAGACATTCAGGGAATGTACATAGACGCTGTCGTCTGAGGAATGCATGTTATGTAACATATTAAACAATTCCAGAGAAGTCTTGCAGGACTGGAACAATTCGACGACCTTCGACAGGAGCGCTGATGTGTCTAACGGCTTGCCCTCGTTCACGTAGCCCTCAAAGCTGACACGGATCTGACTGAGCACGATCGTGTGATCCACCTGGAAAGACTGAAACTTCTGCGAAGTCTTGATTTTCTGCGAATAGGACTTGGGAGCCGCCTGCTTTTCTTCCCCGTCCACAATGCAGGCCGACTTGATATTATAAAAGGAAAGGCGCAGGATCGACTGCTTCGTAAGTTCTTTTCCTTTTTCAAGAACCACCTGTCCGCTGGGGGTAGTGATGTCTTTTGCAAGAACCATGCCCTCTTTTAAATTGTACAGTGCCAATTCTTTCATTTGCTTACCCCTTCTACCTATATTTACTACAACTACTTTCAGTATAGAAGTTTGAAAAAAGAAAGTCAATAAAAAGCTTGACATAGCGGAGAAAGGGGTGTAACGTATCAGACGTAGATTTGAAAATTCAATATTGTGTGTAAATTTTCTTATTCAGAGTGATGGAGATACATAGGATCTGTGAAGTCAC
>ERZ773188.4189-NODE-4189-length-11079-cov-16.588716_pt1 | contig 11079 bp, 8 predicted proteins | sample MGYA00581011_ERZ773188 | MGnify/ENA primary metagenome ERZ773188 (study PRJEB29015, sample SAMEA2737798) | human gut metagenome | biome: human gut; feature: human-associated habitat; material: faeces | place: China | collected 2012 ...
GAACCGAATTTATTTAATTTTTAACCCCGTCCATTTTTAGTGGACAGTAGTGAAATTTTTACATTTATGCGTACATCTTTATTTCTCGGTTTGACCGGATTGGCATTGCTGGCAGCGTGCGGACTGTCGGGGTGCAGTGATGACGGTGTCGAAAACAAAGACCCACAACTCCCCCCCCCACAGTTGATGTCAGCGTAGATGAAGTAAATCGTACAACGGCTTCATTTACAATCAATACGAACAATGCCTCCGACTATGTCTATGCCGTATTGCCGGCCACAGAAACGATCGCCGATGCGGAGGCGCTCTTCGAAAGAGGACCTGTCCGTTATTTCGAAGGAGAGAAAACAGTAAAGGTCGATCTGAACGATCTTGCCGGCGACACGGAATACAATCTTTATGTTGCGGTACGCAACATCAATCCTTTAGTTTACAGCGATCTCGCTTCCGAGGTGATCGACACGCATGTTCCCTATACCGAGATGATTACGCTCGAAAGTGTCGGACTTACCTCTTTCTCCTACCATATCATGAAGCCCGAAGGGGTGACCAAGTACAAGCACGTCTGTCTTTCGAAGTCCGACTACGATTACATCGTAAGTTTAATCGGAGGAAGCCTGCATTCGTATGTAAGTGCTTTCGGTGCGGAAGCGACCGAGGATCAAACCTATAATTTCGATACCACTTTCTTCGATATCGTCGATTTTCGTCAGGATATCTATTCCGACATGGAGTTTATCATCATTGCCGGTGAAGTGGACGAGAATGGCCAGGTCGCAGAGTCGGCTGTGAAGTCGCTCCTCTTCAAAACCAAGAAGGCCGGTGTCGCGCCTTACGACTTCGAGGTTTCCGTGGGTAACATCGGTTCGATGACGGCCGATATTGCCATCGAGCCGGAGGAGGGAATCGAGCGTTTCCGCTATTTGGTTGCTTCTCGGGCAGATTTCGATTATACCGCTTTCGAGGGAGAGGCTTCCGTGCGTCGCATGATCATCGGCCACTGGGACGATCTTACGAACGAGAGTACGAAGGCTATCACCGTCAATGCGACGGGACTCAAACCCAATACCGAATATCAGGTGGGTATCGTGGGCTTCGACAAGGAGTTGCGCGAAAAGGTTCTGCTTTACGACTTCACGACGGGAGAGCCTACAGGCCCCAAACCGACTTTGGCCGTCGAAACACAGACTGTCGAAACTCCGTGGAACAAGGCCGCTTTCAAGGTCAATGCGACTTATGCGGTAGCGATGACGGCCGGTGTTTTCCCGAAGGGCTCCATCGACGAAGTGCTCGGCCGCCCCGGTAATGAGAATCTTACGGCCGGCGATGTCATTTACAACAACGGTACGCAGCTTACCGAACAGGAGGTGGCTGCGGCTATGAGCGAAGAGGGACTTGTCATCGAGAGTGGAGAGCTGCTGCCCAATACCGAGTACGAGTTCGGCGTTTATGCGGCCAACGCAGAAGGTGTGGGCGTTTCCGAAATAGTGGAGTTCACCACCCTTTTACCGCCGCAGCAAGGCGGGGAGCTGCGTGCGAAGCTGCCCGGCAAATACACTGCGACGACCAAAGACAGCAACGGTGATCCGGTCACTTTCTCCGTTACCATCGCTACGGGTGTGAACGAAGCTACCGAGAAAGCCTATTCCGATCTGAACCGTCTGGTCGTTCTGGGCTTCGCGCCGTGCGGAGTGGATTATGCCAGCCCCGAAGAGCTGCTCGCCAACGGCTGGGCAGCGACCGAAGAGGAGGCCAATGCGAATTACGGGCCGAAGTGGTTCATCGAGTTCAACAGCGACGAGACGATTTCGACGAGTCTGCCTGTGAACGACGAACTGGATTACACGATGTTGAATTTCGATGGTAAGCAATACTATTTCCACGCTTTCGCCAAACGTCCGACTAGCGACCGCTATACGGATGCGGTACGCAGCTTCCCTGTCGAGGTGTCGGATGATCTGACTGTGACGATCAAGAAGTTGGTCGAAGAAACCGATTACGGTACCTTTACCTACTATCCCGGTGTGTTGTCGGGTACGAGTCAGTGGTGGGGCGACATGGTGTTCGCAGCGTCGGAAGAGATCGTGCTGAAGCGCGATGCCGATCAGGGGCCCGAGCCTGCTGCCGTGAAGAGCGTGCGACATCTCTCCATGCCCGAGCGCGTGACCGTAAACCTCGGAGCGTCACCTGCAGTGGACAACCGTCGAGCTGTGGCTGAACGATTGATGCGTTAATCCTAAAAAACTTGTGTTATGAAGAATTTATTCGGATGGATGCTGGTCGTACTGCTGGTGCTGACGGCCGGCGTGTCGTGCAGCGACGATGAAGAGCTTCTTGCGGGCAATGGAATCGCCGATGCAGCCTGGAGTGCCGAAAACCAGGTCGAGATCGAAGGCGGGGTGCTTAATTACACGTTTGCCGCCGCAGGCGATTGGACTGCCCGGAGTTCGGCTGACTGGTGCGAAGTGCAAACCGGTTCGGGTATGGCGGGCGAATCGTTGCTGCGTCTGAAAGTTGCCAAAAATACCCGGGCCGAAGCTCGTTCCGCGACGATTACCGTCAGTGTGTGGGGATATGCTTCGCCGGTTTCGTTCGTGGTGAAGCAGGGCAAAGGATTAATTGAGCAGGGGGACGGAAAATACCGCAGCGTGAACGAATGGGTTGCCGAGTACATGAAGAGCCGTTATCTCTGGAATCGTGCCATCGAGAATGTTTCGCTCGATTACAGTCTTTGTTATGACTTCTTTTTCTTCTCGATTCTCGACGGTGTAGCCGCTCAGGACGAGGTGAACCGCGAAGACGGTCATTGGCAGGGGCAGAAACGTATGTATTACTATTCGCGTTTGGAAAGCGATGCGCCTCTGTCGCGTACTCCCGGCGAGGCGTATGTCGGTTCGGGTATCTATCTGTTGGATGCGACCCGACTCGGGGACGATTATATCGGAATTGTGGTCATGGTCGTCATCCCCGGAACGCCGGCTGCGGAAGCCGGTCTCGTGCGCGGCGACTTCATCACGGCGGTCAATGGCGAGGAGGTGACCGAAAGCAACTATCAGAGTTTGGGCCAGGCCGTGTACGACGGTGCGGTCGATGTTACGGTGAACAGTGTCACGTGGACCGACAACGGGACTACTCCTGTGCTTACCCCGAAAGGGAATGTGCAACTCGGAAGTGCGACCTTCACCAGTCCGGCTATCTATATGGATAAAGTGGTCGAAATCGAAGAGTCGGACAAGAAGGCCGGTTATCTGCTCTATATGGGCTTCGATGTCGATTACGATGAGGAGTTGATAGCCGCTTTCGACCGTTTCCGTGCACAGAATGTCACCGACCTGATCCTCGATCTGCGTTACAACAACGGTGGCGATGTGCTTTCGAGTACTGTGCTCGGTACGCTTATCGCAGGTGAGGCGTACAAGGGACAGCTCTATGCTCATATGACGTTCAACGAGGACCGCACGGAGGCCGGAGAGAGTGGCGACTACAAGATCGGCGTCAAGGAGACGTTCGAAAGCGTGTACGAACCGATCGAAAGAGCCTTGCAACATGCTTTGGGCTTGAAGAAAATCTATGTCCTTGTGAGCGAAACGACTGCTTCGGCGAGCGAAATGGTCATCAACGGTCTGCGCGGCCTTGATATTGAGGTCAATCTTATCGGGATGCCCACTAACGGTAAGAACGTAGGTATGGAAGGTGTGGTCCGCTCGTTTCACAATTACGATTTCCTGCTTTTCCCCGTTTCGTTCTATATTGAAAATGCCAAGGGCTTCCGGGATTACTCGGATGGCTTCACACCCGATGTCCAAATCGATGATTCGGCGATTTATCCGGGTGAATTCGGTACGATGATGGATCAGCTCGGATACCTTGCCCTGCAGTGGATCAAGACCGATAACAAACCGCAGTTGCCGTCCGCCATGCACACGCGCGGCAGTTGCCGGTCGATGAGATCTTTCGGCGATCTGTGGGAAAACCGGCCCGTACAGCCTGTGGGCGGAGCCGTGATGCAACCCGTGAGAGAGGAGTAGATCGCCCTGTTTTGATGTATGTCGCAGGGGTGCCCGTTGCAGGGCGCCCCTGCTCTTTTATCCGGACGTGTGTGTGATTTTTGCCGATAAAATGGTCGGATTCGCATAGTTTTTCGTACTTTCGCTCAAATTTACAGCAGAAATATGCAGCGACGCAGAGTCAATTTTCACACCTTGGGCTGCAAGCTCAACTTTTCGGAGAGCTCTACCCTCGCCCGTGAATTCGAAGCGGGCGGCTTCATCCGGGTCGGGGTTTCGGAAGCGGCGGATATTTCGGTCATCAACAGTTGTTCTGTGACCGAACATGCCGACAAGAAATGCCGTAACCTGATCCGTAAAATCCATCGGCGCAACCCGGCGGCGATTATTGTCGTCACCGGTTGCTATGCCCAGCTCAAACCGCAGGAGATCGCCTCGATCGAAGGGGTCGATCTGGTGCTGAGCAACAACGACAAGGGCGAACTTTTCAGGCGTGTAGCGGCTCTTGCGGGCAAGGGGCCCGCACAGTTCACCAGTTGCGACGCGGAGGAGCTGACCAATTTCTTCGCCGCCTTTTCGAGCGGCGACCGTACCCGCGCGTTCCTGAAAGTGCAGGACGGCTGCGACTATAAGTGCGCCTACTGTACGATCCACTATGCGCGGGGCGCCAGCCGCAATATGCCGATCGCCGATCTGGTGAAGGAAGCCGAACAAATCGCCGCTGCGGGACAGCGGGAGATCGTCATCACGGGGATCAATACGGGCGATTTCGGACGCACGACGGGTGAGCGGTTCATCGATCTGCTGCGGGCCCTGAACGAGGTCGAAGGCATCGAACGCTACCGTATATCTTCGATAGAGCCGAATCTTTTAACGGATGAGATAATAGCGTTTTGCGCTTCGTCACCTAAATTCCAGCATCACTTTCATATCCCGCTTCAGAGCGGTTCGGACAGCGTGCTTGCACGGATGCGCCGCCGCTATACGACCGAAAAATTCGCCGAGCGGATCGAGGCCGTGCGGCGCCTGATGCCGGACGCCTTTATCGGGATCGACGTGATCGTCGGTTTTCCCGGTGAGACGGAGTCCGATTTCCGTACGACCTACGAGTTCCTGGAGCGCCTTGCACCGGCCTATTTGCATATTTTCCCCTTCTCGGAGCGTCCCGGCACGCCGGCCGTCGATTTTCCGGACAAAGTGCAGCCTTCGGTGGCTACACGGCGCGTGGAGGAGCTGGAAGAGCTTTGCCGCCGACTGCACGGCGAATTCTGCGCCCGGGCCGAAGGTACGACGGACGAGGTGTTGTTCGAGAGCACGATGCGGGGCGGGATGATGTTCGGCTATACGGGCAACTACCGCCGGGTCAAGGCCCCCTACGACCGGAGTCGGATCAACACGATTTGCCGGGTGCGGCTGGGGCGTATGGACGATGCGAACGATCTCGAAGGCGAAATCGTGGATAATTAGCGATTTCTTCGTATATTTGTATCAGGCGAAGGTTCGGGTGAATTTCGTTTCGGCATTCCGGCCGGATGCGGCCTTGCCTCCGGGCCGCATTGTATTTTGCGAAAATGGCCTGTATTTCGGGCGGGCGGCGGCTGGGCTTGCCGTACCGTCCGGTCGTTTTTGTAAGAACGAGTTGCGGTGTAGTCTGCCGGATTCGGCATTGGTTACGCCTTGAACTGTTTTTCGGAATACGGCTTGTAGCTCGGTAAGATTCAAACAAGTTTGCTTTTGCCCTTGCCTTGCATTATATTTGTTGCATCGCTCCGGATATGTTCGGGTGGGGGGACTGCCCTGCCGATACGGGCGGTTTGGGACGATTTTAACAGTTAAACGCGTATGACGGGAATTCGAAGAAGAATATCCATTGCTTTCTTGAGTATCGTCGGGTTGTTGTTCGCCTCGGGGATGATCTCTTTTTTCGAGCTGAGTCACTTGAGCTACGACACCGAGGAGATTTTGAAAGCCAACCAGCGGAATGTGGAGCTCGCCAAGGAGATGCTCGGCGCCGTGCATGATCAAAACGTGGCGATCGTGCATTTGGCGATCCTGCAAGATGCGAGTTACGATAGCCTGTGCCGCACGGGAATGCAGCGGTTGGAACATGCGGTGGCTACGGCCCAGAAAGGAGCGTTGGACCGCTCGGCGCTCGACTCCCTGACGGGTGCGACTACCGAGTTGCTGGTGCTGACCAAGATGTTTCTCGCGACCGAATCCCCGAAGGCAGGGGACGAGTCGGGAGAGGTGTGGTACAACGAATATTATGAAAAACAGTACGAAAAGGTCGTCACGGCGGTTCGGGACTATATGACTTCGACGCAGAGTTCGCTGGCTCCGCGGGCCGAGCAGCTCAAGAAAAACGCTTACCGGGCCGTTACTCCCGTGCTGATATCGCTGGTGGTGATGATCGCTACAGTGTTGATGCTCTTTTACTTTACGATGCTCTACTGTGTCAATCCGATCGTGGCGATGAACAAGGGGCTCGGACAGTATCTGACCTTCAGGATACCCTTTGCCGTGAAAGCCGAGTGTAAGGACGAAATCCTGGAACTCAAGGAAAAAATCGAGGCACTCGTCGCCATGCTGAAACAAAATAAAGCGTAGAGAGTCATGCGGGTCAATGTGATATTGCGATACGTGGGAATGATTATGCTGTTGTTGGCATTCTTTATGTTCGTTTCGGCAGGGATCTCCTATGTCAACCACATGGATTCCGCGTTTTACCCGTTGCTGCTCTCGGCTCTGCTGACGGCGCTGTTGGGGGGCTTCCCGCTCATTTTCGTGGAAAAGCAGGATCGGATCACCAATAAGGAGGGGTTTTGCATCGTGGTCGGTTCATGGTTGCTCGCCTGCGTCGTCGGTATGTTTCCCTACCTGATCTGGGGCGGTGAGTTCAGCGTGATAAATGCTTGGTTCGAAACTGTTTCGGGCTTTACGACCACAGGATCTTCGATTTTGCAAAATGTCGAGGCGCTGCCCCGGGGATTGCAGTTCTGGCGGATGTCCTCGACCTGGGTCGGAGGTATGGGCGTGGTGATGTTCGCGCTGGTGATCCTGCCTGCACTGGGTACCAGCAAAATGATGCTTTCGAGTGTCGAGATGTCCACCCTGGCCCGGGACAATTATCGTTACAGGGCTCAGATGGTGGTTCAGATCTTGTTGTTCGTCTATGTCGGACTTACGATATTTTTCACTTTCATCCAGAAATTCGCCAGCGTCTAAATCCTGCTGCATCGGAGCGGAGAGGTCTTCTGCCAGATACATATGAATGACTTCGGTATCATAGGCAGGGGTTGGGTAGAGATAGCCGAGTTCGGTATATTTTTTGCAGGTTCTGCCGACTTCTTCCCGCAGTTCCCGCAGACCACATTCCAACGGGTCTTCACCGGGTTCTCGTTTTCCGGCTGGGATTTCTAAGGTGACTTCGTGGAACGGATAGCGATATTGCTGTACCATCAGAACGGTTTGCCGTTCGGTCAGCGGAACAACGCAGACACCACCGCTGTGGTGTACCACGTCCCGTTGTACAATTTTTCCGTCTTCCAGTTCCGCAGTGTCTTTGGTGACATGAAAAATTTTTGCCTGATAAACCAAATCACTGCTTTTTGTGATTTCATTCAAATGCATGTGTCATCTTCCTTTCTATGCAATTAGTTTGCCGTTTCTTCCGTGGAATAATCCACGCAGCAAATTGATTCTGTTTTTGGATTTGGATGCCGTTTGTTATAGATGCCGGCAACTGTGAGGTATCCGGCAAATAAGACCAGACCGCCCAGAGAGAGTAATGCACCGGCTTTCAATCCAGGGGTGTGATAGGTGAATGTAATTTCGCTGTCGCCAGCAGCAACCGGCACTGCCATAAAGCCGATATCTGCCTTTTCAATAGCAACTGGTTCGCCGTTGACTTCTGCCGACCAGCCTTCCTCCCATGGCACACTGAAAAAGACGAGGTTTTCATGGTCTGTGGAGATGGTTGCATGGAAGCCCTTGCTGTTATAGGTGAACGAGTCGCAGGCAGTCTTTGCCCGTTCGGTACACTCTGCCAGTAAATCTTCATCGGACATCTGGTGAACAGCATCCGGCAGCTTCTGCATATCCTTTTGATACGTTTCTACTGCATCATCTTCCAATACCAGTGCTCGCAATAATAGATTGCAGCGGTCAGATTCGGAATAAGTTTCCCACTGGGAACGGCTGACATAGGTGTCAAATGTAAAGCCCATCGGCAAAGCGTAGTCATTTTTATAGATATAAAAGCCATTCTGGGTATCATAGTAGGAGAAGCCCGGCAGGTCGATGCCCTCTGGTTCTAGGTTATCCGGTGTAACTTCATCGAAATAATACCGGACAGAGAATAGATAGCGGATGGCCTTGCAGGAGTGTTCCGGACGAGAGGCAACATCTCTTGTTACGCCGATTTCCGGATAAAATTCCATGATAGAGGCTGGAACAATGCTGTGAAATGCCCGAATACACGGCAGCCCCCAGAACATCGGGTAATTATCTCGGTCTTTGGAGATGTCAATGCGGAAGAAGTCATCCTCTGAAACGGCAATTTTCACATCGCCCTCTTTGTCGATGGCTTTGTCAATATATTCTTCTGCACGCTGTGGTGTGTATGCACCAAAATAAACCACGGTCATCGTGCAGAATGTGCAGGCTGCTACCGTCATCGGCAGTGCCATTGCAAGGATGGGCTTTCCAGCACGCCGGCGGTGGAACAGAAAAGCAGTTGCCACCAGAGAAAGTATACAAATGCCCAGAACCAAATAAAAATGCAGCGGATATTCTGCAAACTTTCCCCAAGTTACCTTGTCGCCGTTCTTTGTCGGCAGAATCGAAATCACGCCGAAAACTGCCATCATCAGGGCAGAAATGCCCAAACCGTATTTTGCAGAAATCGTGGTGTTGTCCAGAACGTATGCAGTCATCAGTGCCATGATGCAGATAGGCATATAGAACCATCTTGCATAATAAGATCCATTCAACGCATAGAAGCAGCTGTTCAGAATCGGAACAAAAGCACAGATGGTACAGAGCAGAACCAGCCGCTTTGCCCAGTGTCCCTCTTTGTATTTACAGAACGAGAGGACTCCAGTCATGGAGAACAGCGGTAAATAGCCGCCAATGGATGCCCATTTTGCATCGTTGCTGGAGAATAAGTTCGGGCGAGCCGGAACATCCGGAATCAGGAAAAAGCTCTCAATGATTCTCCAGATACGGGTGCGGTCGCTGTAGGCGAGCATATCCATGCCATATAGACGGGAGGTAATGCGGTTGTTTGCCAGAATCGCAAGGGCAGACGGCAGGAGCAGGAAGCAGGCGAGTAATACGCCAATGATGGCTTCGAGTGCCAGCCGGAAAAACTTTTTCGGGGTTGCGTGAAAATCCTTGGAGAAACACCGCACAATGAAATACAAAACCAAAAAGACGGCTTGCCCCGTGAAGAAAAAGTAATTGATGCAGCCCATGAGAGCGACCGCAAGAGCAAACACACCTTTTCGATTTTGGTTGATGGATTCTTCCATGGCAATCAGCAGCAGTGGAAAGAAGGCAGTAACATCCTGAAAGTGGTTGAAAAAGAGGTTAAACAGCTGAAATCCCGAAAACGCATACAGCAGCCCACCAATCAGGGCAGCGTTTCGGCTACGGACAAATCGCTGAATATAAGCGTAAGCCGTCATGGCTGCAATGCCGTGTTTTACAGAGAGCAGCACCGGCAGGGCATAAAGCACCCAGCTGCGGGGCAGAATCGTGGTAATCCAGAAGAACGGACTGCCTAGGAGATAAAAGGCATATGACCCGATGAAGTTTGCCCCCAAATCAGTGTACCAGTTCCAGCCAAAACTGCCGCTGCGAACTGCATCGTTTGCGAGAGAATAGAACGGCAGCTGCTGGGAATTGTAGTCCCCGTAGTAGAGAAAATAGCCATGTTCCAGACACATCGCCGGCAAATAGACAATCAGCAGTGCACCAAATCCCAGCAGAAATGCAAATAAATAATTGTGGAACAGGCTGTGGCTGGATATGGATTTTCGGATGGAAAAACGCATGACTTAGAAACCTCCGGAGTGATGAAAAAATATAGGAAACCTTTTTGCAGCTGCTGCATAGAATAAAGACAGGAATACCAGCAGCCGTTTACAGAGAAACGTGTGAAATAAAAATACCACCCTTTTCATAGTCAATGTAGGCATAAGACGGCGGCATGCCGTCCCGTGGCTGAGCGGCACTGCCTGGATTCATCAGATAAACGCCGTTGCGGTATTCGTTGCGGCGAACGTGGGTGTGTCCGTGCAGGACGATGTTACAGTCCTCAGCAATCGCTTCTTCTACCAAAATATCGGGGGTGTAGCGAATCGCATGGCGGTGTCCGTGTACGGCAAAGATGCGATGCCCCGGAATCAGGTCAATGGTGCGGCTGATGGGTAGGCTGCTGTTAAAGTCACAGTTTCCCCGTACTGCATAGAACTTAGATTCCCATTCTGGATGACAGGATAAAAATAATTTGACATCCCCTTCGCCATCGCCGAGATGAATGCAGGCATCTGCATCAGCGTGTCGGGCTAAAATGGTTTCTAATACCTTGGGGTTGCCGTGGGTATCGGATAGAACAATAATCCGCATAAGAATGTTCCTTTCTATGGATTGAAATTTCTCCTCTGGAACAAGGTGCAGAGGAGCTGGTCAAAAATGACATCCCTTTTATTATAACATAAACGAATCACAATTACAACCTATTTTTGAAAGGAGTTTGCCATGAAACTACCGCCCTCTAAAATGGATGGACTGCTGGAAATGGTGGGGAAAAAGCTGGGGGTTTCTCCGGAACAGCTGCGGTCGAATTTAGAATCTGGAAAACTGGAGCAGGCAATGCAGGTTGAGTGCGGCAAATCCCCGAACTTTAGAGAAGGCGTGGAAGCATTCCTTGAAAAGCGTCCTCCAAAATTCCAGTAAGCGGACAGAATACGGAGACGGTGAATGGATAAATACCTGATACGAAAGATATTTGTTTTTATTGTAGGCGCGTTTATTTACGCGGCGGGGATTACGGTTGTTAAGGTGTGTT
>ERZ773188.4190-NODE-4190-length-11079-cov-2.857674_pt1 | contig 11079 bp, 8 predicted proteins | sample MGYA00581011_ERZ773188 | MGnify/ENA primary metagenome ERZ773188 (study PRJEB29015, sample SAMEA2737798) | human gut metagenome | biome: human gut; feature: human-associated habitat; material: faeces | place: China | collected 2012 ...
TGGAGGCTGCCTGATGGGACTTGGAATCGGTCTGGTGCTCCGGGCAAACTGCACCACCGGTGGAACGGATATGCTGGCAGTATTGATCCACAGCAAATGGAAACAGTTTTCCGTGGTACGCCTGATTCAGATCATTGATGCGCTGATCGTGGTGAGTGGTTTGTATCTGTTTGGATGGAAAAGTGGATTGTATGCGATTTTTTCTATCGCCGTTGCCACAAAAGTGTCCGATATCACGCTGGAAGGTCTGGACGTGTCACGTGCGGTTTATATCCTGTCTGACGAGACGCAGAAAATTTCTGATGTGATCCTGTCGGAGATGGATCGTGGTGTGACTGGTATTCAGGCGAAGGGCATGTATACAAAACAGGAAAAATGTATGCTATTGTGTGTGGTATCCCGCAAGCAGATCGTCTGGTTGAAGGAGACCGTTATGGAAATTGATCCGAAAGCTTTTCTGATTATATGCGATGCAAGAGAGGTATGGGGAGAAGGATTCCAGTCGTATTCGGAGAAAATCTAAAAAAAGTGTGAAATATGGGGAAATGCATAAAAAAAATTGCATTTCCTCTTTACTTTTTTGGGTGTTTTGTCTTAAAATAAGGATGCACAGTAAAAATATACGCGAAAAAGAGAATTAGTTATTGTGAATGTTGTATAAGGAAGTGTACAGGGGGGCTTTTCATTATGATTTCAAATCAGATATTGCAGAATACAATTGATGGATTAAAAAATATTACAAGGATAGATTTGTGTATCATTGATACGGAAGGCAAGATCCTGGCAACGACATTTTCCGAGGCAGATCGGTATGTCAGTCCGGCGATGGCACTGGTAGATTCGCCTGCCGACAGTCAGGTAGTATCAGGATGTCATTTCTTTAAGGTGTATGTGGACGGGGAACTGGAATATGTCCTTTTGACCAAATCTTCTGCGGAGGATGCGTACATGGTCGGAAAACTGGCAGTCTGCCAGATTCGGACGCTTGTGTCTGCTTATATGGAGCAGTTTGACCGGAACAATTTTATGCAGAATATCCTGCTCGGCAATATGCTCGTGGTCGATATGTATAACAAGGCGCAGAAGCTTCACATCGAGCAGGCGGAGCGCGTGGTATTTGTGATCGAGCTGGAAGGTAAAAAGGACGGTACGGCGATCGAACTGGTCAAGAATCTGTTCGCGGCGAAGACCAGGGATTTCGTCACAGAGGTGGACGAGCAAAGCATTGTGCTCATCAAAGATACCAGAGAGATGGGAGAGGACGAGGATCTGGCGTCCCTGGCGTCAATGATCGTGGACAATATGCACGCGGAGGCGATGGTGCGCGTCCGGGTCGGCTACGGCAACCGCGTGAACAATCTCCAGGATATTGCCAAATCCTACCAGGAGGCAAAGATGGCGCTCGAGGTGGGAAAAATCTTCTACGCGGAAAAAGAGACGATCGCGTACCGCTATCTGGGAATCGGCAGACTGATCTATCAGCTCCCGATGTCTCTGTGTGAGATGTTTATTCATGAGGTGTTCGGGGACGAAATCCCGGATGTGTTCAACGAGGAGACCACGACAACAATCCAGAAGTTCTTCGAGAACAATCTGAATATTTCCGAGACGGCAAGACAGCTTTACGTGCACAGGAATACATTGGTGTACCGTCTGGAGCGCCTAGAGAAGGTGATCGGGCTTGATATCCGCAAGTTTGATGATGCGATGACATTCAAGATTGCAATGATGGTCATTTCCCACATGCAGTATGTCAAAAATAGTGATAATGCACTGAATTAGTTGATGAAAACAACACTATATGTTAAAATTAAACAAAAGACAGCATAAGGGAGTGGAAGAGTTATGGCTGGCTATGTTTACACGAATGAGAACTGTATTGGGTGCAACCGGTGCATTTCCGTCTGTCCCATTCTGACAGCGAATCAGGCTGTCGTGGTGGACGGGAAGTCACGCATTGAGGTCAACCATGCACAGTGCATCAACTGCGGTGCATGTTTTGATGCCTGTGAACATCAGGCGAGGGAATATGCCGATGATACGGAGCAGTTTTTTGCGGATCTGCAGAGAGGCGAATCCATTTCACTGCTTCTGGCGCCGGCATTTCTGGCGAATTATCCCAGAGAGTATGAGCAGATTTTAGGCGGCTTAAGACAGATGGGGGCAAAGCGGATCATCAGTGTCAGCTTTGGCGCCGACATTACGACCTGGGCGTATATCAATTATATTACGAAGAATCAGTTTACGGGCGGGATCTCGCAGCCGTGTCCTGCGGTGGTCAACTACATCGAGATGTATGCACCGGAACTGCTTCCGAAGCTGATGCCGGTACACAGCCCGATGATGTGTGCGGCAATCTACGCGAAGAAGTATTTACATATCATGGACAAGCTTGCGTTCATCAGTCCGTGCATTGCGAAGAAGAACGAGATTTCCGATCCGGATACAGACGGCTATGTTTCTTATAATGTGACATTCGATCACCTGATGGATTACTGCAGGAAGCACCGGATCAGTGGACCGGGGGTCAGCGATGAGATCGAATACGGTCTCGGCTCGATCTATCCGATGCCGGGAGGACTGAAGGAGAATGTCTACTGGTTCTGCGGAGAGGATGTATTTATCCGGCAGATTGAGGGAGAGCGCCATGTCTATGAATTCCTGGATGCCTATCGCAAGCGTGTCGCAGAGCACAAGGAACTGCCGTTTATGGTCGATGCGCTGAACTGTGCGATGGGATGCATCTACGGTACGGGCGTTGAGCCGGAGAAGACTGCCGGGGATGATGTGCTCTACGAGCTGCATAAGATCCGGGAGAAGAGCAAGAAGGTCAAGGGACCGTGGGCGAGATCGGCGACGCCGAAGCAGCGGCTGGCACAGCTGAACCGTCAGTTTGCGCAGCTTGATCCGGCGGATTTTACGCGCCGGTATACCGACCGGTCGAAGGGGAATGAGATCCGCGTGCCGGAGGGACAGGAGTTAGAAGCAGTATACAGCCGTCTGAACAAGCAGACGGCGATGGATCGTGCGATCGACTGCAGCGCCTGCGGTTATAAGACCTGCCGGGATATGGCGACAGCGATCTACAACGGGTGCAACAGTGAGAATTCCTGTATTCATTTTATCAAGAACGAGGCGGAGGAAAGAGGGCGTGCGGCACAGGCGGCTGCGGAGGAAAGCCAGCAGGCGAATGTGGAGATCCAGCGCAGAAGCGATCTGATTGCAGGAATTATCGAGGGACTGAATTCCGATTTTCAGGAACTGGATTCCGCCATCGGGCAGATGGCTGCCGGGAATAGCAGCAATGCGAGCGAGAGCACGGCGATTACGGATGCGATGACCGGCGTGACCGGATTCTGCCAGGAGATGAAGCAGTCGTTTGAGGCGATCACGGAGCTTTTGGATAAGCTTGAGAACAACAACAACGACATCACGAAGATTGCCAACCAGACCAATCTGCTCTCACTGAACGCTTCCATCGAGGCTGCCCGTGCCGGTGCGGCAGGCAGAGGATTTGCGGTGGTGGCGGAGGAGATCAAGAATCTCTCGGAGAACAGCAGAGCAACCGCAAACGACAGCAACGATAACAAGAATGAGATCAGTCAGGCGATCGGAAAGCTGTTGGAGGAGTCGGATCATCTGACAGAGATTATCCGGGAAGTGGATGAGCGGATGACCAATCTGGCGGCAAGCACCGAGGAGATCGCCGCATCCACAGATTCGGTGAAGGAGATTTCCTCTGATCTGAAGGATAAGGCAGCCGAGCTGATGAACATGTAAGATACAACAGAAAAGCAAATGATAATACGCGGACAAAGAAAGCAATCGGATTCTTTTCCGCGTATTTCGTCTGTTTGCACAAAAATAGAAAATTTTTACAAAACATACGTTCTGTTGCTTGCACGGGTTTTCCCAGTATGTTATATTATCCAGAGGAATGTCAAGGAAAGGAAGAAGAACATGGCAAAGAAAGAGACTTATGACGAGAGTAGCATTTCCGTTCTGGAAGGACTCGAAGCCGTAAGGAAGAGACCCGGAATGTACATCGGAAGCGTGTCCAGAAAGGGTCTGAATCATCTTATTTACGAGATTGTGGACAACGCAGTGGACGAGCATCTGGCGGGTGCCTGCGATACCATATATGTCACATTGGAGGCGGACGGCTCCTGTACAGTGGAAGATAACGGACGAGGCGTGCCGGTCGGCATGCACGCGAAGGGCGTGTCGGCAGCGCGAATTGTGTACACGACGCTGCATGCGGGCGGCAAGTTTGACGATTCCGCATACAAGACCAGCGGCGGACTGCACGGAGTGGGTTCCTCGGTCGTGAATGCACTGTCCACCTATATGGACGTCGAGATCAGCAGAGACGGCTACATTCATCACGACCGCTATGAGCGCGGTGTGCCGGTGGTGGAGCTTGAGAACGGACTGCTCCCGAAGATTGGTAAGACGAAGAAGACCGGAACGAAGGTCAATTTCCTGCCGGACCCGGAGATTTTCGAGAAGACGCGTTTCAAGGAGGACGAGGTCAAGAGCCGTATGCATGAGACGGCATATTTAAACCCGGAGCTTACGATCATCTATGAGGACCGGAGAGGGGAGGAGACCGAGCATATCGTCTACCACGAGCCGGAAGGCATCAAGGGGTTTGTGAAGGATCTCAACAAGAGCACGGAAGTTCTGCATGATGTCGTGTATTTTAAGGGAGAGACTGAGGGCATTACCGTCGAGGCGGCGTTCCAGTACACGAACGAATTTCATGAGAATATTCTGGGCTTCTGTAATAATATTTTCAACGCGGAGGGCGGAACACACATCACCGGTTTTAAGACGGTGTTTACGACTGTTATTAATGCCTATGCGAGAGAGCTTGGCATCTTAAAGGATAAGGACGCCAATTTTACCGGTGCGGACGTGCGCAACGGCATGACGGCAGTCGTCTCCATCAAGCACCCGGATCCGCGCTTCGAGGGACAGACGAAGACGAAGCTGGATAACCAGGACGCGTCGCGGGCGACGGCGAAGGTGACCGGCGACGAGATCCAGCTCTATTTTGACAAGAATCTGGAAGTGCTTAAGACCGTCATTTCCTGTGCGGAAAAGGCGGCGAAGATCCGCAAGACCGAGGAGAAAGCGAAGACGAATCTTCTGACAAAGCAGAAGTTCTCCTTTGACTCCAACGGCAAGCTTGCGAACTGCGAGAGCAGGGACGCATCGATCTGCGAGATTTTTATCGTCGAGGGAGATTCTGCGGGAGGTTCCGCGAAGACAGCGAGAGACCGCAGCTTTCAGGCGATTCTGCCGATCCGCGGTAAGATCTTAAACGTGGAGAAGGCGAGCATCGATAAGATTTTAGCCAACGCGGAGATCAAGACGATGATCAATGCGTTCGGCTGCGGATTTTCCGAGGGCTACGGCAATGATTTCGACATCACGAAGCTCCGCTATGACAAGATTATCATCATGGCGGATGCCGACGTCGACGGAGCGCATATTTCCACGCTGCTTTTGACGTTATTCTACCGGTTCATGCCAGAACTGATCTATGAGGGACATGTCTATGTGGCAATGCCGCCGCTTTACAAGGCGATTCCAAGCCGCGGAGAGGAAGAATACCTCTACGATGATGAGGCGCTGGAGCGCTATAGACGGAGCCACAAGGGCAGTTTTACACTGCAGAGGTACAAAGGTCTCGGCGAGATGGACGCGGAGCAGCTCTGGGAGACGACGCTCGATCCGAAGAGACGTCTGTTAAAGCGGATTGAGATTGAGGACGGTCGCATGGCGTCCGACATCACGGAGCTTCTGATGGGCAATGACGTGCCGCCGCGCAAGACCTTTATCTATGAGCATGCGACGGATGCGACCGTGGACGCATGACAGATGCGATACCGTGCGGCAGGATCATGCGCGGGATGAGAGAGCCGCAGGAAGAAGCGGCAGGAAATGAGGATTACCATGAAACAGGAAGAACAGATTATCCGCACCGAGTATTCGGAGCTGATGCAGAAATCCTATATCGACTATGCAATGAGCGTGATTATCTCACGTGCACTGCCGGATATCAGGGATGGGTTAAAGCCGGTACAGAGGCGGACACTTTATGATATGTATGAACTCGGCATCCGCTATGACAAGCCGTACCGTAAGAGTGCGCGTATTGTCGGGGATACCATGGGTAAGTATCACCCGCACGGAGACAGTTCGATCTACGGTGCGTTGGTGGTGCTGGCACAGGATTTTAAAATGGGACAGACGCTGGTGGACGGACACGGCAACTTCGGCTCCATCGAGGGAGACGGAGCGGCTGCCATGCGTTACACGGAGGCGAGACTTCAGAAGCTGACGCAGGAGGCGTTCTTAGCAGACCTTGACAAGGATGTTGTGGATTTTGTGCCGAACTTTGACGAGACGGAGAAAGAGCCGGAGGTTCTGCCGGTAAAGGTGCCGAATCTTCTGATCAACGGTGCGGAGGGAATTGCGGTTGGCATGACGACGAGCATTCCGACGCACAATTTCGGCGAGGTCATTGACGGTGTGATTGCCTATATGAAGAATCCAGACATCAACACCGAGCAGATGATGCAGTATATCCCGGGACCGGATTTTCCGACCGGCGGTGTGATCGCCAACAAGGACGAGCTGACAGCCATCTACTCCACCGGCGTGGGGAAGATCAAGATCCGCGGAAAAGTGGAGATTGAGCAGGTCAAAGGCGGAAAGGAACGCCTGGTGATTACCGAGATTCCGTATACGATGATCGGCGCAAACATCGGAAAGTTCTTAAACGATGTCTACAGCCTTGTGGAGACGAAGAAGACGAATGACATTGTGGATATCACGAACCAGTCCTCCAAGGAGGGCATCCGCATTGTCATCGAGCTGCGCAAGGGAGCGGACGCTGCCAATCTGGAGAATTTATTATACAAGAAGACCAAGCTTGAGGACACGTTCGGTGTCAATATGCTTGCGGTGGTGGACGGAAGACCGGAGACGATGGGAATTGTGCCGATCATACGTCATCATGTGAATTTCCAGTATGAGCTGGCAAAGAGAAAGTATACAACGCTGCTCGCTAAGGAGCTGGAGAAGAAGGAAGTGCAGGAGGGATTGATCCACGCCTGCGATGTGATCGATCTTATCATCGAGATCCTGCGCGGCAGTGCGAACGTCAAGATGGCGAGAGCCTGTCTGACCGAGGGAATCACCGATGGGATTGTCTTTAAGTCGGCGCAGTCCCAAAAGGACGCGCAGAGCCTGCGTTTTACGGAGCGTCAGGCGGATGCCATTTTAGAGATGCGTCTGTACAAGCTGATCGGACTCGAGATCGAGGCGCTGCTGAAAGAGCACGAGAAGACGCTTGCCAACATTGCGGAGTATAATGAAATCTTAAGCAACCGTGCGGCGATGGCAAAGGTGATTATCCGTGAGCTGGAAGCTTACAAAAAGGAGTATGGCAGACCGCGGCGCACTGTCATTGACAATCTCAAAGAGGCGGTTGTCGAGGAGAAGAAGATTGAGGAGATGGACGTGGTATTCCTGATGGATCGCTTTGGCTATGCGAAGACGATCGACATGGCGGCGTATGAGCGCAACCGCGAGGCGGCCGATGCGGAGAACCGCTATGTGCTGACCTGTAAGAATACCGATAAGATCTGTATTTTTACGAACAAGGGACAGATGCATCTGCTCAAGGTGCTGGATCTGCCATTCGGCAAGTTCCGCGACAAGGGAACGCCGATTGACAATCTGAGCAATTATAACAGCAGTGAGGAGAACTTTGTCTATATCACGAATCTGGGAGCGATCTGCAACCACAAGCTGATCTTTGGCACGAAGATGGCGATGCTTAAGATTGTGGACGGAAGCGAGTTTGATGTTGCAAAGCGCACGACCGCGGCGACGAAGCTTACCGACGGGGATGAGGTGCTTTTAGTGCATCCTGTTGCCGGGAATGAGACGATCGTCATGCAGTCCGAGCGTGATTTCTTCCTTCGGATTGCGGTGGATAGCATTCCGGAGAAGAAAAAGGGGGCGGTCGGCGTCCGCGGCATGCGGCTTGCGGACGGAGATGCGCTTACCGCGATTCATCTGCTCGGAGAGGGCGAGAGCGTCCAGACGGAAGTAAAAGGAAAGTCTGTGATGTTAAACCGGCTGCATGTGGCGGGCCGCGACACGAAAGGAACGAAGAAATAACGATGATAAAAGCTGTATTATTTGATCTGGACGGAACGATCATCAATTCCGAGGAGGGCATCACAAAGTGCGTGCAATACGCACTGCATGCCTACGGGATCGATGAGCCGGACCGCACGAAGCTGCGCTGCTTTATCGGACCGCCGTTAGATCCGGTGTTCCGGGAAAAGTATGGCATGACGGAAGCGGAAGCGTGGCAGTCTGTGGAAAAGTACAGAGAGAGGTTTGACGTGAAGGGAATCTTTGAGTGCAGCCTCTACGACGGCGTCAGGGAAGCGATCGCGCGCTTCAAGGAGCATGGTTATCTGCTCGCGCTTGCGTCCTCAAAGCCTGAGACGGCGTGCAGAAGAATATTAGAGCACTTCGATCTGCTGGGATATTTTGATGAGGTGGTAGGTTCCACGCTGGACGGTTCGATCAGTACGAAGGCGGAAGTACTCGAAGAACTGGGGCGCCGCATGGCGGGCAGCCATATCGGGAAAAACGAGCTGTGCCTGATCGGGGACACGAAGTATGACGCTGCCGGAGCAAAGGCGTTTGGAATCCGCTGTATCGGCGTCAGCTATGGTTTCGGTACCAGGGAAGAACTGCTCGCCGCAGGTGCGGAGGCGGTTTTCGGCCGCATCGAAGAGGTGGAGGCATACATTGAGAATGACGAAGTGAAAGAAGGAGAGGCAGAGTGAAGACGACAGGCGCTTATAAAATCTGGAGAATCGTATATCCGATCGGTATCTATTATGTGGTGTCGTCGATTGCCTACTTTTTTCTGACGCTGCTGCTCGGCGCGGGGGAGGAATCCTACATGTTGCGGCAGATGCTCTGTGCGGTTGCCACGATTCCGTTCGTCTGGATGCATTACGGGCAGGACCGCGCTGCTCGGGAGATTGTCTATGGCAGGCGCGGCATCAGACCGGACGCAAGGTTTTTCTGCACTGTGGCTGTCTCGCTGTTTGCGGGAGCATCTCTTGGCATGGCTGTCAACAACGTGATTGTCATGACGCCGCTCATTGAGACGTCCGCAGGTTTTCAAAGCGCAAATCAGGCGTTTTTTGCCGGAGGGGTTGTGTTTGAACTGCTCGGCTCCTGTCTTATGATTCCGCTGGCGGAGGAGCTTTTGTACCGTGGTGTCGTGGAGAGAAGACTATCCCTGCTGTGTGGCAGTGTGCCGGCGATCGTGCTGTCGGCGGTTATTTTCGGCGTGATGCACTGGAACGTGGTACAGTTTTTGTATGCAGGCATTTTAGGCCTGCTGCTCGCATGGCTGCTGGAGAGAACCGGCTTTTTGTATGCGCCCGTTCTGGCGCATATCGGGGCGAATGTGATGGCGGTTGTGCGCAGCGAGACCGGCTGGCTCGATTTTGCCTACCAGCCCACGGCGGCAGGCATTGCGGTGACGGTGCTGCTGTTTGTGGTGGCAGCGTTTGCGGTTCTGTTGGTGAAAAAGGGCGGAGTGCGGCAGGAAGAGGAGAAAACGTCCGCTGCCTGAAACCTTAGCAGTATCTGTAGAGGTGCAGTTATTGACTGTTATAGCTTCCTGTGGTATGTTAAATGACGTGAATGGCGGGATCCCCGGTCCATTTAGCATCGCAGGAAGGAGAGTGACAGTTTCATGGACGATAGTGCGGACAGTGACAGCGATACACAGATATGCAGGCTTTTAAAAAGAGAATACGGCTGCTCCATGCAGTGTTATGAATAGGTAAAGGTATGGCTTACCGGAGGTCTTTTTTGGACACCGGAAGGTCATACCTTTTTGTGCGTAAATGACACAACACGTAACAGGCAGCAGGAGGGCGTATCACAGGACGCCGGAAACAGAAAGGAGCAGACATGTTGCAGCCCATATTCTTATTGATGGTTTTGATTTTTTTGAATGCCGTATTTGCAAGCGCGGAGATTGCGGTAATCTCGATGAGTGATTTAAAACTCCGACAGCTCTGCGAGGCGGGAGACAGGCGCGCCGGAAAGCTGGAGGCGCTCATAAAGCAGCCGGCAAAATTCCTTGCCACGATCCAGGTGGCGATCACGCTCGCCGGATTTTTACAGAGTGCGTTTGCCGCGGAAAACTTTGCACAGCCGTTGGTGACGCTTTTGAGGGGCACCGGAATACCGGTTGCAGAGGAGGCATTAAAATCCGCGTGCATCGTGGTGATTACATTGATTTTAGCGTATTTTAATCTGGTCTTCGGGGAACTTGTGCCGAAGCGGGTGGCGATGAAAAAGGCGGAGGAGCTGGCGCTTAAAATGGCAGGAATGCTCTCCCTGGTGGCGAAGATCTTTGCACCGCTGGTGTGGCTTCTTACCGCATCGACCAATTTCTGGTTAAGACGGTTTGGCATTGACCCGGAGGAGGAAGAGGAGACGGTGTCGGAGGAGGAAATCCGGCTGCTGCTCGCCGAGGGAAGAGAGCAGGGAACCATTCCGACCGAGGAGACAGAGATGATACAGAACGTGTTCGGGTTTGATGATATTGCGGTCGGAACGATCTGCACGCACCGCAGGGAGATGGTATCTCTGTCCACGGAGGAGGATGAAGCCGTCTGGGATCGGATTCTGGCGGAGAGCGTACATACCTATTATCCGATCTTTGCGGGGAGAAGCGAGGATGTCGTGGGAATCCTCGATGGAAAAGCGTATTTCCGCATGAAAGACCACACGCGTGACAAAGTGATGCAGTGCGCGGTACAAAAACCGATGCTGGCAGCGGATTCCATGAAGGCAAACCGGCTTTTTGAGCAGATGAAACAGCAGCAGAATTATTTTGCGGTTGTGACAGACGCCTACGGCGGGGTTACCGGAATCGTGACGCTGTGCGACATCATGGAGTATCTGGTGGGAGATCTGGAGAATACGGTTACCGCATAAAATGGTGTTATAATT
>ERZ773188.4198-NODE-4198-length-11060-cov-3.332576_pt1 | contig 11060 bp, 8 predicted proteins | sample MGYA00581011_ERZ773188 | MGnify/ENA primary metagenome ERZ773188 (study PRJEB29015, sample SAMEA2737798) | human gut metagenome | biome: human gut; feature: human-associated habitat; material: faeces | place: China | collected 2012 ...
TGCGGGTGTACTGGCAGGACGATCCGGAGCGTATTGTCCTGCCAGTACACCCGCAGATCACTCTCCTGCTCGCCGGTCAGTTTGTAATAGAAGTCGTCTGCACTTGGAAAAGCTGCTTGCTTAAAATGCCCCCTTGCATTGTATGAAGTTACTTTGCCCTTCAGACGGAAACCGTTCGCTGTCAGCTCCAGCCACTGATCATCGGCCTCATTCACCAGTTCTGCTATGAGATAAACCTCATCGGAATCCGCCCGTATCGCGGCATTTTTCGCCGTGACTTCAAAAAGCAGCTTTTCCGTATCTGGAATCAGATACTTTGGCATTGAAGCCGTAACGCCCATTGGCCAGGTACTCTCATGCAGAATTTCCATCGTAGAATCCGCTGTTACCGCGCCGTTATCTCCTGTATGCAGGTATTTGCCTTCCGCGTTGTATAGCCAATTACTAATGTAGTAGGGAGAAACCCAGATGTTTGTCATCGGTTCCGATTTCTGCTTTGTGCAGCCGAACAGGAGGGAGGAAATGGCTATTGCGATAAAAACCGCTATCCCGTTGCGCCTTGTCAAGTTATTCACCCTCCTTTGGGAGCTTCTCCGTGATTCTGGGACTCCCGTTCATCAATCCCGCAATGTACAAAGAGCTTTCCTCCTGTTTTACAGCCTGCTGCACAAAGGAACAATCCGCTGATGACACGACAGAGACTTCTGCCCTTTGCGATGTAAGCAATTCGACCGATTGCGCCAGTGCTGACAACGCAACAGTGTCCTCTCCCGTTCCCGAAGCAACAACATAGAAGGGACTTGTACAACCGCAGGAGCTGCTTGCACGGTAGTCCATGTTCTTCCCGTCAATTGACAGCTGTGTTTCAGTTGCACGAATACTGTTGATTCCTGTCCCGCGTACATTGGCAAAGATGTTCTGTCCGACAATTTCAAATCCGACATACGGGGAATCAGTCTGCAAATCGAAAGAGGCGCTGTCCCGAACCTTTAGCACGAGCGTTTCCGGTACTCCCGGCCCATACATAATATGGTTGACGTTCAGAACCTCCATATCACCATCTATACCATCGGTACCGACTTTCAGATATTGTCCTTCTGCATTTGTGATTGTACTATTGCCGACCAGGTCTACATACAGATATGCCATGTTTTCTGTCTCGCCCTGAAGCTCAGCGACTGAATACGGAGATGCATTCGCGTCGCCGTCCAGGTCAAGACAATTGAAGTAATAATAATTCTTGAAGTAGTCTAATGCTTCAACTATTGTCGTATGCACGCGATTGCTGGAATCTGTGGATTCCAATATACAGCTTGTATAGTCCTTTGAAATTCTGAGTCTTGCAGCACTCAGAACATTGGGGTCATATGTCTTAAAGACGTAGTAGTTACCTGCCTCTGTCGGTGGACCGTAAATCAAGATTGAATGCGCGGTTCCTGCAAGCTCATAGCCGTAATCCTCTGTGTAAATTGTTGTGGGATAATGAATTCCTATCAAAGTAAGCTGACTTTTTCTTTGATGATCTACAACTACCTGCAAGCTGATTGTTTCGCTCATATTGCATTGTAACGTTTTTTCCCAATCAACTCTTCCTGACTCTCCACTATGTGGCCAAATCCAAAGGCCTCCGCCCAATTGAGGATTGAAGCGGGCTGTAATATTCTGCGATAAATAATAAAAATTAATTGCATTTTCTACTAATGATACATATTCGACCTGCCTGATATCCAGAACACGTTTATGCTTTGCATTATTAACATTAGCAGGCGCTGGTATATCCCAAATGTCATTGCAATTATTTGCAAAAGTCCCATCCAAGTCTATTTTCCCAAGCTTATCCATCAGCATGCTCATGGTCATTCCATAGCATACTCCCCCCCAGCCAACCAGCTTCATATCGGTGATGGCATATTGCTGGTTTGCACTGGTGGCCAAATTGCGCAGCTTGTTGTAGTAATTTTCTGATATCAACAGACGTTCAATCCCCTTAGCGCCAGACCTGAAATTCGCGGCGGTATTCGTAAAGCGGAACGAGTCTTTTCCGTGCCGGATGCCCCAAATATTCGTCCCATAGCGGCACAGCCACAGGGCAAGCTCCCGGCGGTACACATAGGACTTCGGATACAGCTTGTTGTTTGCAGAGCTATCCGGATAGACGATGCCGTTGCTGACCGCCCAGCGGAAGGAAGCCACGGCATAACTGTCGATTTGGGAATAGTCGCCGCAGTAGGTGATGGAATAGTGATAGTAAGCGGTTCGTTTCTCAAAGTTCTTCAGATAACGCAGGAAAAAGGTCAGGGCCTGCTCTCGTGTTACCATGCTGTTCGGTTCGAACGTGGTCGTGGTAACGCCATTGGCAATACCGTACTGCACCGACCAGCGGACAGCCTTGTAAAACCAGTCGGTGGACGAGACGTCCGTGAAGGATACGCTGGCACTGCTGGAGGGGCTGCCCGCCATGCGATACAGCGTCGTCACGACCATTGCGCGGCTGACGAACGAGTTCGGTTCAAACTGCGTGGATGAAGTTCCGTTCATCAGGCCATTATCTGTTACATAGTTGATCGCGTCAAAGTAATCCGGAAAAGCAGAACGAGTCACATCGGAATAGGCCGAGGCCAGCGGTACGGTGAGAGAAACCAACAGCGCAGCGAGCAAAAGGATGCTGCAAAGACGAGCCAAACGGTGTTTTTTCATGTCTCTTCTTCCTTTCTTATATTCTACTTTCTATGGCGACGGAACAGCTCATTCCGGGGACTCCCTTCCTTCCCCAGTAAGTCCAGCATATCACCCCTTCACTTTTTTGTCAATATTTTTACAGAAAATATCCCGTAATTTTCAATAATATGCAGTACAGTAAATGGAAAAAGTCCCGGCGGGGATGCCGCCGGGACGATGTGCGAAGGAATTTCGAATTCGCTGTGGGTAGCCTGTGATCCGGCCGGGCGCTGCGAGCTTGCCACGGTCCCTTTGGGGCCCCGCAATGGCAAATCCGGGGACTTCATTCCCGCAGGGTGCCGCCGTTGTTCCACACGGCCGTCGAGCAGAGATAGAGCACGTCCGTCGCGTCGGACAGGTCTGCATAGTCCGTCAGCCGGGCGGCAGAGATATAGCGCAGGTCCACGAGCGTGATGCGCTCGAATGAGCCGAGCAGCAGCGGCGCGAGCGACGAGCCGAACGAGTCGCGGAACAGCACGAGGTGCCGCCCGTTGTGCACGTTGGGCGATGTGACGGTCAGGACCGCCTGCGCGCCGGAGAGGAAGACGTCGTAGCCGTCCGTCCCGTCCAGCAGCTCCGGCCGGTAGACCGGCTGCGCGCCGTCCAGCTCCGGGCCGGTGACCTTGGCGGCCTTCGTGTCGGCGCTTTCGAGGTACGTCAGCGTATCCGGGGCCATCGGCAGGGCCGCCTGCCCGTAATACGCGCCGTAAAACGGAGAGAGCGTTTTTTCCGTGAAGGTCCCCGGCGCGTCCGCGCCCAGCGCTTCGCAGATGGCTGCTGCGACGGGGAGCAGCCGCTCCTGCCGCCAGTGGGGGTCCGTTTTGTAATAGTCGTCTGCGGACAGCAGGTCCCAGATGTCGATCTCCGTCATACCGGGCAGGGCATCGCGCACGATGCCGCGCAGCGCCTCCGTGTCCAGCCGGGGACGGCTGGTCTCCGCCTTGGCATTTTTATCCGGTACGATGACATAGTGCGACGGAAGCGACGGGAAATAGGTTTCCTGCACGGCGGAAAAGACCGCTGCGGCATGGCGCACCTGCTTTTCCTGCAGCGGGCCGTCCATGCGGAAGGCCCCGCCGCCCTGCAGATAGATGCCGTGGATATCCGCCTGCCCGAGGCCGTAGAGCCGCACGAGGCTGTTGACCGTGCGCAGCTGCTCACGCAGCGGGAACTGGTCAAGCATATATTCCTCAAGCTTGTCCGAAAAGCCGGAAGACAGGGGAGGAAGCTGCGCCAGCCGCCGCCGTTCTGACCGGGAAATTTCCCGGTCCGGCAGGGCAAGATGCAGCAGAGAAAAGCCGAACAGCACCGCAAGAAACACGGCCGCCGTGGCGATGGATGCTTTGCGTTTCATGGCTCACCTCAGAAGCGGAAATAGAGGAAGGGATTGAACGAGCCGTCCACGAGCGCGGCCGTCGCGGCAAGGAGCAGCAGGCCCGTCAGCACCGGTCCGAGCGCGGCTGAGACGGGGTGCGGCTCCAGCCGCTTCCACAGACGCTTCGGCAGCCGCGTCGCGCCGACAACTCCGAGGGCGAGCACGCCTGCAAAGCTGCGCAGGGCATACAGTGCGTCCGCGTCCCAGAGCGGCGCGCCGCCGAACATGGCCCGGAGCGTCTGCCCACAGGCCTTCAGGCTCTCGGCGCGGAACAGAACGAAGCCGAGCGTCACGAGCAGGAGCAGCAGCGCATGCTGCACGGCAGCGGGCGCACGGGCCAGCCGTTTTCCGAGCCAGAGCCGTTCTGTCAGTAGGAGCAGACCGAAATAGCCGCCCCACAGCACAAAATTCCACGCCGCGCCGTGCCACAGACCCGTCAGCAGCCAGACGACGGCAACATTGCGGATCCATTTGGCGCGGGTCGTGCGGCTGCCGCCCAGCGGGATATAGACATAGTCCCGGAACCACTGCCCGAGCGTCTGATGCCAGCGCCGCCAGAAGTCCGTCACGGAGCGGGCAAGATACGGATAGTCGAAATTCTCCGGGAACGTGAAGCCGAACATCCGCCCGAGGCCGATGGCCATGTCGCTGTAGCCGGAAAAGTCAAAATAAATCTGCAGCAGATAACCCACGGCCCCGAGCCACGCACCGAGCACCGTTGCGTTCCCGGCGGAGGACACCAGCTCGCCCAGCACGTTGGCCAGCAGGACCTTTTTGCCCAGACCGACGGTAAAGCGCCGCGCGCCCGTACCGATGTCCTCGAGGCAGAAGCGCCGCGTGTGCAGCTCGGCCTCGATATCGGAATAGCGGACGATCGGCCCGGCGATGAGCTGCGGGAACAGGCAGACGAACGTGGCGAACGTCGCGAGGTTCCGCTGCGGCCGGACGTGCCCGCGGTAGACGTCGATGGTGTAGCTCATGGTCTGGAACGTATAAAAGCTGATGCCAAGCGGCAGGCGCACGCCTGTCAGCGGCAGGGAAAGGCCGAACAGGCCGTTCACCGTCGTCAGGAAGAAGTCGGCGTATTTGAAAAAGCCGAGCAGCCCGAGATTCAGAAGGACGGAGACCGCCAGCGCCAGCTTTGCTGTCCGCGTGCCGCGCCGCCGCTCGATGCACAGGCTGAGCGCCCAGTTCGAAACGGACGAGAGCAGCAGCAGGAATACATACACAGGCTCGCCGAACGCATAGAACAGCAGGCTTGCGATCAGCAGAACGGCATTCCGCCCACGCTGCGGCGCGAGAGCGTAGACCGCGAGCGTGAGCGGAAGAAAGGCATAGAGGAATACCGCGCCGGAGAATACCATCTCAGCTCCAGAGCGCGTTGAAGTTGGCGGTGAGGGCGTCGGTCACGTCGCTCCAGGACATGACGAGCAGCACGGTGCAGTTGTGCACGAGCACGGCCGTCTTTTCGGCCTCGACGCATACCCACTTGGCCGGGTTCAGGTTGGCCTCCACGTCGGCGGCGAGCTTCTTGGCCGTCTCGGCATCCTGCGCGCGCATGAGCACGACGGAGTGCGGCACAGCGTTGATGAGCGCGTCGGCAGCAATGGCCTCGACGCCGTCGGGCATTGCGGTGAAGGCGAAGTATTCGAAGTTGTCCTTCGTCAGCGCCGTGGTCTCAGTGTCCGGCAGGTCGGCGACGTCCTTCGTGATGGAGGTGAGGATGTCCTGCAGCGTCATTGTGTCGCCCGGCTTCGCGTTCGACTCGGCGGGGGAGCCTGCGCAGGCGGCAAGGCCGAAAACAAGCAGGACGGCAAGGAGCAGTGCGGTCAGTTTTTTCATGTTCATGATTTCCTTTCAAAAATGGAATACGGCTATTAGACGGCGCAATTCTCTGCAGGTTCCATAAAAATTTCCCGGTGGGGAATAACCTCCCCACCGGGACCGAATTTTATGCGTGCCCGGAATATACGCGCTCGGCCATCAGGGCGACCTCCTCGCGCGTGGCGTAGCCGCCGGGGCGCGTGCCGTCCGTAATGCCGTGCGCCATGGCGCGGGCCAGCTCCTCCTGCGCCCAACTGCTCGCCTTGCTGCCCGTTCCCTCCAGAACGGTGCGAATGCGTGCATCGATGCGGGCATCAAGCTCCTGCAGTGTCAAATCCTCCGCCTCCTTTTCCGCCGGCCTGCGCAGCAGCGCGGCCGTCTCCCGCCGAAAATCGTCCATGGTCTTCCCAAACCGCGGGAACCAGTGCGCCACGTCGCCGTGGGCGCTGGCAATGCCGCGGCGATTGCCCTCCGCGTGGTCGAGCACGACGCCGTCTGCCAGCGGGTCCAGCCCGAACCGGCGGCAGAGATAGGCCGTCAGCTCGACGGCTTCGCGGTACACCGCCGTAAAATAGGCACGGTCGTCCAGTCCGTCCTCGCAAATTTCAAAGGCCAGGTGCGTCCGGTTGCCGGACCGGCCGCAGTGCCAGGCCTGCACCTCCCACGGCAGCGTCTGATAGACCGCGATGCCGCCGCCGGCCTTTTTGCCCAGAAATGCGTGGACGCACACCGGAAGTCCCGGCCGGTTCCAGTCATTGTCATAGCGGTTTTTGCCCAATTCGCCGTCGTCCGGCTGCACATAGCGGCGCAGATATGGATTGTTCGCGCCCGTGGAGTGCACCATGACGCCGCACGGGACGAGCGGTGTGCCGCGGCGAAAGCAGTCGTTCCGCGTGAGGATGCATTCATGCAGCTCCATGCTTTCGCCTCCCTTCGCGCCAGCTTATGCCGAAGCCCGGCGTGCGGTTCCTGAATTTTCTGTGAATTTTACGCCCGCCGTGTGCGCTGCGCTTGCAATCCGTCCCCACGATTCGCTATACTATAATAAATAGAGTAGCGATGTACCTGAAGGAGGCCCCGGAATGGGAGAAGCATTCATCCGTTTTGAAAATGTGGAAAAAATTTACGGCTCCGGTGAGGGCGCGGTCCGTGCCCTGCACGATGCGAGCTTTACGATCGGAAAAGGCGAGATCTGCGTCATCGTCGGCCCGTCCGGCGCGGGCAAGACGACGCTTCTGAACATCCTCGGCGGCATGGACACTCTGACGAGCGGCCGCGTCTTTCTGAACGACCGCGAGGTCTCGGCCTTTGACCGCCGCCAGCTTGCGGACTACCGGCGCCGCGACATCGGCTTCGTGTTCCAGTTTTACAACCTTATCCCGAATCTGACGGCGCTGGAGAACGTGGAGCTTGCTTCGCAGATCGTCCGCGACTCTCTGCCCGCGCCGCAGGTGCTCACGGACGTCGGCCTCGGCGAACGCATGAGGAATTTTCCGGCCCAGCTCTCCGGCGGCGAGCAGCAGCGCGTGGCCATCGCCCGCGCGCTGGCAAAAAAGCCGAGCCTGCTGCTGTGCGACGAGCCGACCGGCGCGCTGGACTATGCCACGGGCAAGCAGATCCTCGCCCTGCTGCAGGATCAGAGCCGGAAGAACGGTATGACCGTCGTCATCATCACGCATAACTCCGCGCTTACTGCCATGGCCGACCGCGTCATCGGCATCCGCAACGGCACCGTGGCCTATGCCCACCTGAATGAGCACGTCACGCCGGTGGAGGAGATCGAATGGTAACGGGCAGCGCCTGGCGGAAGAACAATCGCCGCGAGCTGCGCCATTCACTCGGGCGGTTTCTGGCCATCGTCGCCATCGTTGCCCTCGGCGTCGGTTTTTTTGCGGGCCTGAAGGTCGCGCAGCCCGCCATGCTCCGCACCGGATCGCAGTATGTGCAGAAAACGGAGCTGTTTGACTACCGTCTTGTCAGCACGCTCGGCCTGACGCAGGAGGACGCCGATTATTTTGCCGGGCTGGACGGCGTGCGGGCTGCCGAGGGCGCGCGGAGCGTCGACCTCACGGCCGAGTTTGAAGACGAGGGCATGACGCTCAAGGCTCTGACGCTCTCCGATGCGGTCAACCGCCCCAGCCTGACGGCCGGGCGTATGCCGGAGCGTGCGGACGAGTGCCTTGCCGATGCCGACCGCTTCACGGAGGCCGACCTCGGCAAAACGCTCACGGTGCAGGCTGCGTCCGTGAACGATGCGTTCACGCAGACGGCCTTCACCATCGTCGGCCTTGCGGAAACACCGCTGTATCTCGGCGCGGAGCGCGGTACGACGAGCCTCGGCGGCGGCACACTGAACGGCTTCGTGCTGCTGCAGCCCGAGGCGTTCTCCATGGACTATTTTACGGAAATTTACCTGCTGCTGGACGGCACGCAGGGTACGGACCTCTATTCCGATGCCTACGATGCCGCCGTCGACGCCATGCGTCCCACGCTGACCGCCGCGCTGAAGGAGCGCGCGCAGAAGCGCTATGACGACATCATCGACGAGGCGCGCGATGCGCTTTCCAAGGCGCAGAAGGAATATGACGACGGCCTTGCGGAATATCAGGAGCAGCGCGCGCAGGCCGAGCAGGAGCTTGCCGACGCCCGCACGCAGCTCGACGACGGCGCGCAGCAGCTGGAATACAACCGTGCCCGCCTCACGCAGGCCGAGTCTCAGCTGGCCGACGGCGAAAAGGAGCTGGAGGCCGGGCAGAAGGAGTATGACGAAGGCCTTGCCGCCTTCACACAGGCAAAGCAGGACGCGCTCGACCAGCTCGATGCCGCACAGGCCCAGATCGACGCCGCGCAGAAGCAGCTCGATGACAGCGGCATCCTCGTGCAGTATGAGGCCCTGCAGATCACGCGCCGCCAGCTCACCGAGCGCCTTGCCTTGCAGGAGCCGGGCAGCGCCGAGGCCCTGCTGACGCAGGGACTGATCCAGTGTCATTGCTCCTGTGACTAATTGCGGATCTGCTGCTGCGCCAGTTTGAGCAGAGCGAGGCCTATCAGGGCTATCTGCAGCTGCAGCAGGCACAGGCGGAGCTGGATGCAAAGCGCAGCGAGGCCATGCAGACACTGAATGAAAAACAAGCGGAGCTCGATGCGGCCAAGCAGAAGCTCGAGGACGGCAAAAAGCAGCTCGAGAGCAGCCGCAGCGAGATCGCAGCGGGCTGGGCCGCCGTGAACGCCGCGCAGGCTGAGCTGGAGCAGGGCGAGGCCGACTATGCCGCCGGAAAGGCCGAGGCGGAAAAGCAGTTCGCCGATGCCGAGGCGAAGCTTGCCGACGGCAGGCAGCAGCTCGAGGACGCACAGGTCGAGGTCGACAAGCTTGAGCACCCGAAGAGCTATGTGCTTGACCGCAGCACGAACACGGGCTATGTCTCGTTTGAGAACGACAGCTCCATCGTCGCGGGCGTCGCGAAGGTGTTTCCGCTGTTCTTCTTCGCCGTGGCGGCTCTCGTGTGCATCACGACCATGACGCGCATGATCGATGAGCAGCGCACACAGATCGGTACGCTCAAGGCCCTCGGCTACAGCGACGGCACCATCGCATGGAAATATATGTCCTATTCCGGCGGCGCGGCGCTGCTGGGCTGCGCGCTCGGCTTTGCCCTCGGTACATGGATCTTCCCGCTGTTCATCTGGATGGGCTATTCCATGCTATATGACTTTGCGCCCATCGTCTATGTGTTCGACGGCTGGCTGCTCGTCATCTCCGTTCTGGCGGCGCTGGCCTGCTCGGCGGGCGTGACGTGGCTTTCCTGCCATGCGGAGCTGCGTGAGAACCCTGCGAATCTCATGCGCCCGAAGACCCCGAAGGCCGGCAAGCGCATCCTGCTCGAGTATATTCCGTTCGTATGGAACCGCCTGTCCTTCCTGCACAAGGTCTCCATCCGCAATATCGTGCGCTATAAAAAGCGCCTGTTTATGATGCTGCTGGGCGTCGGCGGCTGCACGGCCCTCATCGTTGCGGGCCTCGGCCTGCGCGATTCCATCTCCACCGTCGTGGACGATCAGTTCCGGGGCGTCACGCACTATCAGATCGCCGTCACGTTCGTCTCGCCCATGGACGAGGCGCAGCAGCAGGCCTTCCGCGAAAAATATGCGGACGAGATGACGCAGTGCATCTTTGTGCACGCCGCGGCCTATGAGGCGCGCACGTCCAGCGGCATCAACAAGGTCAACGTCATTGCGACGGACGACCCCGCCATCACGCAGGCCATCGACCTGCATGAGGACGGCAGGACTGTCGCCTGGCCGCAGCAGGGCGCGCTGCTTGACGCCGCGCTGGCGCGGGATACCGGGGTCTCCGTGGGCGAGACGCTCCCGGTCTCCGTGGACGACACGACGAGCGTCGATCTCCCTGTCGCCGGGACGTTCGAGAATTATGTCTACCACTATGCCTACATGACGGCGGAGACCTACAGGGATCTGTTCGGTGCAGACTGCGAATATAGCACGGCCTACATCCTCACGGACGGCGATGCCTACGCGCTCGGCGCGGCGCTGGCATCCAACTCCCGCGTCGCGTCCGTCACGGTCTCCGAGGCCCTGCAGGACATTGTGGACAACACCATGAAGAGCTTGGACTACATCGTCGGCCTCGTCGTGGTCTGCGCCTGCGCGCTGGCGCTCGTCGTGCTCTTTAACCTTTGCAACATCAGCATCACGGAGCGCGTGCGCGAGATCGCCACGGTGAAGGTCCTTGGCTTCTACCACCGCGAGACGCTGAACTATGTCTTCCGCGAAATTCTGCTCCTGACATTCTGCGGCGCGCTCGTCGGCCTGCCGGCGGGCTGGGCGCTGCACCGGTTCATCATGCAGAATATCCGCATCAGCCTCGTCTCGTTCCACATCCACGTCACGCCGCTGAGCTATGCGCTGGCCTTCGCCGCCACGCTGCTGCTGGCCGTGGCCGTGTGCCTGTGTCTCATCCGCAAGATCGACCGCATCTCCATGGCCGAATCCCTCAAATCCATCGAGTGACGAGGACGAGAGAGTGAGAAAAACCGCGCTGCCGGAAATGAACCGGCAGCGCGGTACAGACTGTCAAAAACCTGCTTAGCCGAAAGTTTCGGAGGGAAGGAAAGTGTGAAAGGAA
>ERZ773188.4202-NODE-4202-length-11056-cov-5.716935_pt1 | contig 11056 bp, 8 predicted proteins | sample MGYA00581011_ERZ773188 | MGnify/ENA primary metagenome ERZ773188 (study PRJEB29015, sample SAMEA2737798) | human gut metagenome | biome: human gut; feature: human-associated habitat; material: faeces | place: China | collected 2012 ...
TAGCGGGAACTGGATTTGAACCAGCGACACCACGGGTATGAACCGTGTGCTCTAGCCAACTGAGCTATCCCGCCATATTTATATTCGCTGCTCTCTTGAACCAGCTTCCTAAGTTTACAATAAGATTCTACTTTCGTCAACAACTTTTTTTAAATTTTTCAATTTTTTCTACATTTGCAAAAATTTCATCTTTTATTTCGTCCCTCGCATCAGTAAATACCTGTGTTCCAATAGATACTCAAAAGAAAAAAGCGAGTCTGTGCGTGGAATCCGGTTTTACCTCATAGATACATTTTCCCGAACTCCTGCACATTCTCGCTAAGTGTATTCACGCCTCTTCCTGATCAGGCGTTTAAAATATTCATGAATTCTTCTCCTGTAATCGTTTCCTTCTCATACAGATACCTTGCCAGATCGTCCAGTTTTTCTCTGTTCTCCATCAAAATTCCGGCTGCTTTTTCATGTTCACTTCGAACAACTTCCACAACCTTCTCATCAATCTTTGTCTGCGTCTCTGCCGAACAGGTCAGGGAAGAATCTCCTCCTAGATACTGATTCGTCTGCACTTCCATTGCAACCATATCAAAATCACACGTCATTCCATATCTTGTGATCATAGCCCTTGCAAGCTTGGTTGCCTGTTCAATATCATTGGAAGCTCCCGTCGTGACTGAACCAAACACAATTTCTTCCGCTGCCCTTCCTCCTGTAAGAGTCGCAATTTTATTCAGGATTTCTTCTTTTGTCATCAGATAATGATTGCCTTCCTCGACCTGCATCGTATAGCCAAGAGCCCCCGACGTTCTGGGAACAATGGTAATCTTCTGAACCGGTGCAGAATTTGTCTGCTTTGCAGCCACAAGTGCATGCCCGATTTCATGATATGCCACAATACGCTTTTCTTTATCTGTCAGTATTGCATTTTTCTTCTGATATCCGGCGATAACAACCTCAATACTCTCCTCCAGATCTTCCTGCGTTACAAATTTACGGTTGTCACGAACTGCACGAAGCGCTGCTTCATTTACAATATTAGCAAGTTCCGCTCCAGAAGCTCCGGAAGCCATACGTGCCACTTTATTATAATCTACATTGTCACCAACTTTTATTTTCTTTGCATGAACCTTCAGGATATCTTCTCTTCCTTTCAGATCAGGAAGTTCTACCGGCACACGTCTGTCGAACCGTCCCGGTCTTAAAAGAGCCGGATCCAGGGATTCTGGACGGTTCGTTGCCGCAAGAATAATCACGCCCGTGTTGTCTTCAAATCCATCCATCTCTGTCAGCAACTGATTCAAGGTCTGCTCACGTTCATCATTTCCACCTATCTGTCCGTCCCGCTTCTTACCGATTGCGTCTATCTCATCAATAAACACAATACATGGTGCTTTTTCTTTTGCCTGTTGGAACAGATCACGCACCTTTGATGCACCCATACCAACAAACATCTCTACAAATTCAGAACCGGACATGGAGAAAAATGGAACATTTGCCTCACCGGCAACTGCTTTTGCAAGCATCGTCTTACCTGTTCCCGGAGGTCCTACAAGAAGAATTCCTTTCGGCATCGATGCTCCGATTTCTTTATATCTGGCCGGGTTATGAAGATATTCTACAATCTCGCTTAAATTCTCTTTCGCCTCATCTTCACCTGCAACATCACGGAAACGGATTCCCTCGGATGATTTCACATAAATCTTCGCACTGCTTTTTCCCATTCCGAAAGACATGGCGTTTTTTCCACCGGCCCGCTTCATCAATTTTCTGGACATGTATTCTCCCAATGCCACAAAAAACAAGATTGGAAGCACCCAGGATAAAATATTAACCAGAATCGGAGATGACTGATCAATTTCTTCTCCGTAAAAAGAAACATCCGCTTCATATAATCGTTTCGTCAGATCCGGATCATTGACCATCGCCGTTTTGTAAATGGTCTTCCCGTCTTTTCCTGTAAATAAGATTGTATTATCCTGTTGCTGCAATTCTACTTTTTTTATCTCCTTTTTCTCGGTCATAGAGATAAATGTTCCATAATCTACATCTTTGATCTGCTTTTCCTTTATGTAAGGCATCGCAATAATGTTAAATAGTATCAGGATAATCAGCACAATCGTATAATAAAACATCAACGGTTTTTTCGGCCGTTTCACCTGTTCCATAATCATTCCTCCATTCTTTCAATATCGAATTCAATTTTCTTTTATATGGTAACAGTTTTTGTCTGATTATTCCAGTTTTATATTATGAAAATTGTATGAATTTCGTAAAATAAAAATATTAAAGTACAATCTTCCAATTATAATTCCTTCGGTTTCGGCCACTTCTGAGTACCGGCTTTTAAGAACTGTGATTTATCTATAAACTTCAGTCTCCTTTTCAAGAACCAGACAGATGCCAGGAAATAAAATGCAACTCCGCCTAGTATATTAATCCAATAACCCAGATACATACCCAGCAGCGTCATTCCGATCAACACTGCTGCGATCAATGCAGGTACCGGATGGATTGGTGCAACATATCCACGCTCAATCGTTCCAAGGGGATACATTTTCCGAAACTGGAACATCATGATCACTGTCAGCACATATACCATCAACGCTGAAAATATAGAGAATGTAACAACCTGATCCAACATTCCTGTAAATGCAAATGCCATAGATATCGGCAGTAAAAATACAGTTGCCCGGTATGGTGTCTTATATTTCGGGTGTGTCTTTGCAAATATCGGCGGAATCAGCCCATCTCTGGACATTGCAAACCAAGCTCTGCTTGCATCGTTAATGCAGCCATTTGCTGAAGCCAGACACGCCATGATCGTACCAACAAATAATGCAATGATAACATATAATTTTCCAGTTGCCAGTGCCGCGTCATACAACGGATATGCAGACTCACCAAGCTTTTCTGCCGGGACAAGACCTGAGCACACAAACCATGTTGTAGTAGCACCAATCAGCAGCACAGACAAACCTATCATAGTTCCCAGTGGCAGAGCTCTGCTGGTAGACCTGCATTCTTCTGCCGCCAGTGCTCCTCCTTCGATTCCCAGGAAAAACCAGACTGCAAACTGCATGGCTGCAATAATTCCAAGATAACCATATGGCAGTCCATCTGTCATTTTTTTCAAATTAATCAAAGTCAGCTGTGGATCATAAAAACTTGTTGAAAATAATAAAATAAATATCGTCACAAATGCAACTGCCGTAATCACAAAATTCAGGGTCAAGGTTGCATAGACACCACGGTAATTCATATATGTCAGCACAAGCAGACTTAATATGATAAATGGCAGCGCTTTCACATTCGGGTTCAATGATTCAAGTATCTGTCCGACGACCAGCACATCGGCTGCTTCCAGCATTGCATATTCCAGCACAAGCATCAGCCCTACGTTAAATGCAGCTAAAGGTCCAAGCATATATTTCGCCATTGTATACTGTCCGCCTGCCTCCGGCATGACCGAACCCATCTCCGTATTCATCATCACGATCGTGACATAAAGCATGGCTACCGTCCAAAGTGCAATAACAGAACCAATCGATCCTCCTTTTGCGACCGTAAAATTCCATCCCATGAACTCTCCAACAAGTACAATTCCTACTCCAAGAGCCCAGATATGTATTGGTCCAAGAACTTTCGAAAGTCCCTGACTCTTTTCATTTGTCTTTTCTTTCTCCATAAGTATGCCTCTTAGTCTTTCTTTTCAAGCTTTTTCTCTTCTCTGTTCCTTTTTTCCACTTTTATCAGATCACTCAAGATCAAATAAAGAAATACTGCACATAATACCCATGCTGCAATATTTATAATTGTCCATATGCTCATACCTGTTCCTGCTCCTTTTCGCTATATTCCAGTTCAATAATTTCCTTTAAATCTTTTTTGCTTCTTTTCACAAGAAATGTTACATATGCTGCCAGCGCAACTACAACCGGCACCAGTGTAGATGCCTGGATCACATATGCTTTTCCTGCCTCCTTGACACCTGCAAGATTTTGAAAAAGCATCGTCACAAGCAAAACCACAAAGCATAGGATCATTACGAAAAACACATCTATCACTTGCATTATTTTTTCTTTTTTCGTCTCTTTTTTATTTTCCATCTTCTGTCACTCCTACTAAGCATCTTTCTTCTGCAATTTCAAATTTTCAAGATCCTCTTTATAAATCACATCTTTGTTTCTTTTTAAGTGTCTGTAAACTGCAAAAAGTCCGAGGGACAATGCACTTCCAGTCACCAACGCAATACAAATCATAATTGTTCTTGTAGTCGAATCTCCCGCTACCTGTAAAGCCTGTCGCAATATCGTACTTAAAATACACCACATAAATATTGCAAACCCTGCCAGAAGAATGCAATCCCTGTGGTAGACTTTCTGGATTTCCGCCTCAGACACTTCCATTTTTGAGCCCATTTTTTTCATCCTTTCTGTATAAAATTTCCCGCACGCTTTTCAATGTTATCACGATAACATTAGTTGTTTATATTATACTCTTCTTTGCATAAAATTCAATTACTTTTTTAATAAGTGGAAAATCTTTTGAACATAAAGTACTGATTCTACCGGAGACTTTTTGTATAACAGGAAATAAAATTCCTGTTATGCAAAAAAGAAAGCCCCGTAAATCCGGGACTTTCCAAATATTTTAGTGTTTTTTATACAATTCCCTGAGCTGTCATAGCATCTACGACTTTCTCAAATCCTGCAATGTTAGCTCCTGCTACGTAGTTACCTTCCATATCGTAACGTTTTGCAGCATCTACCATGTTGTGGCAGATATTTACCATGATGTTCTTCAGTTTTGCATCAACCTCCTCGAATGTCCAGCTAAGTCTCTCACTGTTCTGTGACATCTCAAGAGCAGATGTAGCAACACCACCGGCATTCGCAGCTTTTCCAGGTGCAAAGATTACACCGTTCTCCTGCAGATACTCAGTTGCCTCGTATGTAGTAGGCATGTTAGCACCCTCGCATACAGCTACACAACCGTTTGCTACTAACTGTTTTGCATCCTCTAAGTGAAGCTCGTTCTGTGTTGCACATGGAAGTGCCAAATCTACCTTTACAGACCATACGCCACGTCCCTCATGATACTCTGAGTTCGGACGATAGTTCTTGTATTCTGTCAGTCTTGCACGTTTTACTTCTTTAATTTCTTTCAGAGCTGCAACATCAATTCCTTCAGGATCATACACCCAGCCTGTAGAATCGCTGACTGTAACAACCTTAGCTCCAAGCTCCTGAGCCTTCTGTGTTGCATAAATTGCAACATTACCGGAACCGGATACTGCAACTGTCATACCTTTTAATTCTTTTCCATTGAGTTTTAGAAGTTCCTCTGTCAAATACAGAAGTCCATAACCTGTAGCTTCTGTTCTTGCTAAAGATCCACCGTAACTTAATCCTTTACCTGTAAGTACACCTTCGTATACTCCGCGGATTCTCTTGTACTGACCGAACATATATCCAATCTCTCTTGCACCTGTTCCGATATCTCCGGCCGGAACGTCAGTGTCAGCACCGATATATTTGCAAAGTTCTGTCATAAAGCTCTGGCAGAATGCCATAACTTCTCTGTCGGATTTTCCCTTAGGGTCGAAATCAGAACCACCTTTTCCTCCTCCGATTGGAAGACCTGTCAGTGAGTTCTTGAATACCTGCTCAAATCCAAGGAATTTGATGATTCCAAGGTTTACGGAAGGATGAAGGCGTAAGCCTCCTTTGTATGGTCCGATTGAACTGTTGAACTGTACACGGTAACCTGTATTTACCTGAACCTGTCCATTATCGTCTACCCATGGAACACGGAATTTGATCTGTCTCTCAGGCTCAACCAGTCTCTCAAGCAAAGCGTCTTTTCTGAATTTCTCCTCGTTTGCTTCGATTACCACTCTCAATGATTCCAATACTTCTTTTACTGCCTGGTGGAATTCTGGCTCAGCAGGGTTCTTTGCCACTACTTTTTCCAGTACTTCATCAACATATGACATACCTTTGTACCTCCTGAAAAAATGTTATTATGAAATTTAAAGCGCCATATTTCTTGATTTATTTGCATTCATCATTCAAAAAAGAAGGACGGCAAAACCGTTCTTCTCCTTCGACGCTTTTGTCCTTTAATATTGTAAAGTATTTTACTTTATAACACAAGATTTTTTTTGCAAAAAAATGTTATTTTTATATTTTGTGCAATTTTAATTTTCATTTCCTGCATAACTTTGTATTTTTGCCGAAATACAGAACAAGCGCCTGCAAAATTTGCAAGCGCCTGATTATTTTTATTTAAAATATTTCACTCCAGATTCAAAGATCTTCAGATCCTGTTCTCCGTAAATGTTCATTGCAACGGAACGTCCACGTCTTTCTGAATGAGCCATTTTACCAAATACTCTTCCATCCGGGCTGGTGATACCTTCGATTGCAAGATAGGAACCATTAATGTTCCATGTCTCATCCATAGATACATTTCCCTGTGGGTCGCAGTACTGAGTTGCAACCTGTCCATTTGCAATCAGCTTGTCAAGCCACTCTTTGCTTGCAACAAAACGTCCCTCTCCGTGAGATGCAGGGTTTGTATAAACTCCGCCAAGCTTTGCCCCGGAAAGCCATGGAGACTTGTTGCTGACTACTTTCGTGTACACCATCTTAGAAATGTGGCGTCCAATTGTATTGTAAGTCAGTGTCGGAGAATCCTCTGTCTGTCCTGTAATTGTTCCATTTGGAACAAGTCCCAGTTTTACAAGAGCCTGGAATCCATTACAGATACCAAGTACCAGTCCGTCACGCTCCCCAAGAAGTTTCTCAACCGCCTCTTTCATCTTCGCATTCTGGAATGCAGTTGCAAAGAATTTCGCAGAACCATCCGGTTCATCACCAGCGCTGAATCCACCTGGGAACATGATCATCTGAGACTGCGCGATTGCTTTTTCAAATACATCGACAGAATCTACAATATCGGAAGCACTCATATTGCGAAATACTTTTACGATTGTTTTTGCTCCTGCTCTCTCAAAGGCTCTCTTACTGTCATACTCACAGTTTGTTCCAGGGAATACCGGAATAAATACAGTCGGCTGAGCGATCTTGTGTTCGCAGATATGTACTTCTTTTGTATCAAAAAGACCTGTGTCAATCTTCTCGTCCTGTCCCTCTGCTTTGGAATTTGTAGCAAATACGCTCTCTAGTGTACTCTCCCATGCTTTTTGGGCATCTGCAAGGGCAATCTTTGTATCTTTGTATTCAAAATTCTGCTCTTCCGTCACTTCACCGATGACTGTGTAATCAATCGTCAGTCCATCCAGCTTGTCAGCCGGAACTTCAGCAATCAGATCTCCAAATGCAGGTGCGAACAAGTCTTTTGCCTCTACGCTCGCATCTAATGTTACACCCTTGCGATTACCAAATGCCATCTTGCTGACAGCCGGAACGATTCCGTGTCTGTCAAGTGCATAAGCTGCCACAATCTTGCCGTCATGGATATCAGCAGTAAATTTACCATACTGGTCCATAACTTTTTCATAAACCGGAACATCATACTCATCTGTCGGGATCTGAAGCCATACAAGCTTATCTCCTGCTTTCTTAAGCTCCGGTGTAATAATATCTTTTTCTGTTGCCACATCCACTGCAAAAGAAACCAGTGTCGGTGGTACATCAATATGCTCAAATGTTCCGGACATACTGTCTTTTCCACCGATAGAAGGAAGACCAAATCCAAGCTGTGCACTGTAAGCACCAAGAAGTGCTGCGAATGGCTGGCTCCATCTATGTGGATCCTCTGTCATACGGCGGAAGTACTCCTGGAATGTGAAACGGATCTTACTGTAATCTCCTCCTGCTGCCACAATTTTTGCTACAGACTCTGTCACTGCGTAAATAGCTCCGTGGTACGGACTCCATGTTGACAGATACGGATCGAATCCGAAACTCATCATTGTAACCGTATCGCAGTCTCCTGTCAGTACAGGAAGCTTTGCAACCATAGCCTGTGTCTCTGTCATCTGATACTGTCCGCCATGCGGCATAAATACAGAAGATGCTCCAATGGAACCGTCAAACATTTCCACAAGACCTTTCTGTGAGCACACATTCAGATCTTTTAATGTCTCCATCCACTTTTCTTTGACATCTGTCACTTCTTCTCTTACGAGGATACTGTCTTTGCGGCTTGGAATATCTACAGCTACTTTTGTCTCCTGATGAGCACCGTTAGTATCTAAAAATGCTCTGGATAAGTCTACGATCTTCTTACCTCTCCAGGATAATACAAGTCTTGGCTCCTCTGTTACGACAGCTACCTTTGTTGCCTCTAAGTTCTCTTCTGCTGCATATCCCATAAATTCATCTACATCCTTCGGGTCTACAACAACAGCCATACGCTCCTGAGACTCAGAAATTGCAATTTCTGTTCCATCAAGTCCTGCGTATTTCTTCGGTACTTTGTCCAGATCTACCTGAAGTCCGTCTGCAAGTTCTCCGATTGCAACAGAAACTCCTCCGGCTCCAAAGTCGTTACATTTCTTAATTAATTTGCTAACTTCCTCTCTGCGGAACAGTCTCTGGATCTTACGCTCTGTCGGCGGATTACCTTTCTGTACCTCTGCTCCACAAGTCTCGATAGACTCCTCTGTATGTACTTTAGAAGATCCGGTTGCTCCACCGCAGCCGTCACGTCCGGTACGTCCACCGAGCAGGATAATGATATCACCAGGATCTGAAGTCTCACGGATTACTGCACGTCTTGGTGCTGCTCCGAGAACAGCTCCGATTTCCATACGTTTTGCCACATAATTCGGGTGATAGATCTCCTTAACTGCACCAGTTGCAAGTCCGATCTGGTTACCATAAGAACTATATCCATGAGCTGCCTCACGAACCAGTTTCTTCTGAGGAAGTTTTCCTTTCATTGTATCTTTGATAGATACAGTCGGATCTGCTGCTCCGGTCACACGCATTGCCTGGTATACATAAGTACGTCCTGATAATGGATCTCGGATTGCTCCGCCAAGACATGTAGCAGCTCCACCAAAAGGCTCAATCTCTGTCGGGTGGTTGTGTGTTTCATTTTTAAAGTTCACAAGCCACTCTTCTTCCATGCCATCTACCTTGATTGGTACAACGATACTGCAGGCATTGATCTCATCTGACTCTTCCTGATCCTGAAGCTTGCCTTCTTTTTTCAGCTTTCTCATAGCCATCAATGCAAGATCCATCAGACATACAAATTTGTCCTCACGCCCTTTAAAAATCTCGCTGTGATCGCGAAGGTACTGCTTGTAAGTATCTTCCATCGGTTTTCTATAATCTCCGTCTCCAAAGGAAACTTCTGTAAGTTCTGTTGAAAATGTTGTATGACGGCAATGGTCTGACCAGTAAGTATCCAGTACGCGGATCTCTGTCATGGAAGGATCGCGGTGCTCTTCCCCTTTGAAATGATTCTGGATATGCTGGAAGTCACGGAATGTCATTGCAAGTCCAAGAGAATCATATAATTTCTTAAGCTCTTCCTCTTCCATATCCTTAAATCCGTCAAATACAATAACATCAGCAGGCTCGTCAAATTTTGTCACTAGTGTCTCCGGCTTCTCCTCTGCTGCTTCTCTTGAGTCTACCGGGTTGATGCAGTGTTCCTTAATCTTTTGAAGTTCTTCTTCTGTAATAGCTCCATTCTTACCATGAATAATATAAGTCGTTGCAGTACGGATGACCGGCTGCTCGTCCTCTTTTACGAACTGGATACACTGAACAGCAGAATCTGCTCTCTGATCGAACTGACCCGGAAGAAATTCTACGGAAAACAGACTGTCTCCGGAACCAACAGGAGCCTCCTCTTTCCAAAGGACATCTACCGGCGGTTCAGCAAAGATACCATTGCATGCTCTTTCAAATGTCTCATCAGATACATTCTCCACATCATAACGATTCAGGATACGCACATACTCTACGTCTTTGATTCCAAGATAATTGCGAATCTCATGTGCAAGTGCCTTCTGCTGGACATCATAGCTGCCCTTTTTCTCAACATACACTCTTCTTACATTACTCATTCGTCTTCCTCCATTGTGTTTATATTTTTATTTGGTAATAGTTCTGTTACTTTAAATCTTCATTATTTATTTCATTGTAACATACCCACCATTATTATTAAAATTAATATATTTAAATCCTTTTATAAGTTTTACTAATTTCTTTCTTTTTTCCATTTCCAGTTGTACACGACCGCTGCAACTCCCGGCACAGCAAGTAATACGATAAATATCACTCCGACCCGGATTACCATGTCTGAGAAAAATCCTTCCGGCAGCATGCGGATCATATAATCTGTCTCCGGGTCAAAGATCCAGAGATTATTTGTAAAAAACAATTTATGAAACAGCGTAAAACAGCTTGTAAAATCAATGCTCATGGCAACTCCCAGAATTGCCGCCAAAATAAGATAAACAAACAGCGCCTGCAAATATCCTAGCGGAACCAGTCTTCGGAAATCTGCTTTTTTTGCCCTAAGAACAATCATTAAAATAGTTGCAAGAATCACCGCATAATTCCGAAGCTTCAAACCTCCCAGAAACAAATTCCTCACATCTGCCAGGTGAAGCCTGTCCTGTTCATTGAAGAAATCCTGATGCTCACCGTCCACATCTGTGACAATTGACAGCTTTTCTTCCTTTCCAATCAGATAAGCCATCATATGTTCTGTCACTGCCATCACATTGTCAATCTTCATATTCAGATCGTCCGTGACCCGGTACTTTTCATATTCCTTTTTATAAAATCCGTAATAGCTGTCTCCATAAACTGCAAGCTGAAATCCAGTGATCAGCAATGCAAAGATTACCAGGAGCATCGTAAATGTAATGGTAACTCTGTACCAGATCTTCATGTTATCTTCCTTTTCTTTCCTAAACTACCTGCGCATTTTTTGCGGTCCAGGTTTTTATCTATAGTATTATACCAAGATATCTCATATCTGTATAGAAAAATCACTTCAAAACAAATTCTGTAAAAATGTCAACATTAAATTCGACATTTTTTCATATTTTTATCGTTTTGCCGTT
>ERZ773188.4215-NODE-4215-length-11031-cov-3.979865_pt1 | contig 11031 bp, 10 predicted proteins | sample MGYA00581011_ERZ773188 | MGnify/ENA primary metagenome ERZ773188 (study PRJEB29015, sample SAMEA2737798) | human gut metagenome | biome: human gut; feature: human-associated habitat; material: faeces | place: China | collected 2012 ...
CGCTCTCCTCCAGCGCACGAATCCTGTCCATTCTGCGCTCCAGCGCAGTTTTTCTGATTTTGTTCTTCATGACAGTTTCACCCTCGGATCCAGAATCGCGGTCATCATATCGACCAGCAGCGATGAGAGCAGCACCAGCAGCACCATGAACAGCCCGACGGACATGATAATGGGCGTGTTCTGCGTCTTGACAGCATCCGTAAACCACCGGCCGACGCCCGGCCACTGGAAGATGTTTTCGATGACGATAGATCCGCTGATGAGCATCGGCAGGCGGAATCCGATCAGCACCATTACGGGCGTACAGGCCACCCGGAAGCCGTGAAACAGGTTCACCTTCCACTCCGGCAACCCCTTGGCGCGAGCCGTCTTGACATAATCGCAGTTCATGGAGTCGAGCATGCTCGACCGGGCGTAACGCATGACGCCGGCCGTCATGGAAATGCCAAGGACAAACGCCGGAAGAAACAGATGGTGCAGCTCGTCCAGCAGTCCCGCCGTTCCCCGCTGTCCCACGGGAAACCACTCAAGGTTCAGGCAGAACAGAATGATGCAGAATACGCCGAACAGGAACTGCGGGATGGCGACGCCGATCATGCCAGCGACGGTCAGCACGTTATCCGCCAGCTTGCCCCTGCGGATGGCCGAGATCAACCCCAGCGTGATGCCCAGAACCGAGGAGATCACCAGCGCCGCCAGCGACAGCTCGATGGTGGCGGGCAGCTTTTGCAGCATCAACATGCCCACGGGCATGTTGTTTTGCAGCGAATAGCCCAGATCGCCCGTGCATACGCCCCGGAGCCAGCTGAAGTAGCGCGCAATCATAGGGCCGTCCAGCCCCTTGGCCGCCTTGAACGCGGCGACCTGCTCGGGTGTCATCTCGGCCAGCTGATCCATCGGGATCAGAAAATCGATCACGTCGCCGGGCATCAGCTCGATCCCCGCGTAGATGAGCAGGGTGATGATCAGCAGCATGGGGATCATGCCTAGGAGCTTTCGGATGATAAAGTTCAGCACAGGCGTCCCTCCTTCGATTGTTTTTTGCCGCCAGCAGGATGAAAAGCAGGGAGCCGGCTGTCCGCCAGCCCCCTGTCATCCAGGCGTAAAACGCCGCTCAGCGTTCGAACATGTTCACGAAGATATAGCGCGGGAAGGTCACATTGACGGTGTACACCGTGTAATCTGCCATCTCCATCAGCTGCTGCACCTGCGTGGAATCCTTGCAGAACGCATAGTCGATCTTTCCGGCCTTCGCGTTGGTGATCAGGTTCTCATCGCCCGCGTCAGTGGAGGGGTACAGGTAGAGCTTTTCGATGTTGCCCGTTCCGGGCACGAAATAATCCGCATTCCGGGACAGAATCGTGTACTCGCCCAGCTTGACGGTCTCCACCTTGAAGGGGCCTGTGCCGATGGGCGCCTGCCAGAAGGTGTCGGCGCTGAAGTTCTCTGGCGCGACGTTTTCCAGCTTATGTTTGGGCAGCACGGGCCACTGGGAGAAGATGGTCAGGGCGTTGGGCTGCGCGTTGTTGAATTCAAAGGTAACAGTATCGCCGTCTACAGTGACGGCCTTGGCGTCGTTGACCACGTCGGTCATCACGGTGTTCGCGCCGGGAACGGTAGGATAGTAGCGGAAGGTCCAAGCTACGTCCTCAGCGGTGAAGGGTGTTCCGTCATGCCACTTGACGCCCTCGCGGATCTTAAAGGAAATGGTCTTGCCGTCCTCAGAGACCATATAGCTCTCCGCCAGAGACCCGTCGGTGGGCGCCAGACTTTCATCCGCGTTGAGCAGACGGTCGAACACGATTTCCTGATGCCAGAAGAGTCCGGGATTGGTGGCGGGATGCTCCAGCGCGTTGATGGCGCCGGTGTTGGTGTAAAGCGTGCGGTCTTCGCGGTCAATGGTCCAGTCCAGCATGTTTTTCCTGTAGGAGAACTGGTCGTTGCCCACGGGGTTCCCCTGCATATCCAGGTGCTTGGAGGTCACAACCCAGGAGGGGATATAGAACATGGGGATGACCGGAACCTGCTCGTTTTCGTATACCTGAATGGCGTCGTAGGCCGCCTTCTGATCATCCTTGGTCACAGCGACGCGAGCCGCCTCGATGAGCTTATCCAGCTCCGCGTCCGGCTTCACGGTGGAGTTGTTGACAGCCGTGCTGTGATGGCGGTTGTAGAACTCGCCCAGCGTCAGCGCGTTGGTACCGGCAAAACACAGATCCCAGTCCACGGCGGAGTGTACGCCGTCCGCGGAGGGCGTCCACAGCAGCGCGGTCAGATTGTCGGTGAGCAACTGGAACTCCATCTTCACGCCCACGTCGCCCCAGTACGCCTGAATGGCCGTGATGGTATCCAGCAGGTTGCCCGTGTAGTAAACGGCCTTGAGCGTGCGGCTGCCGTCCCAGCCGGCTTCGGCCAACAGCTCCTTTGCCTTTTCCGGGTTATAGGCGTACTCGGTCAGGCCGTCCGCCTGCCAAAAGCCCTCCGGCACCAGCGACTTGTGGGCAGCGGTCACGGTGCCGTTCCACAGCGCGTCCACAATGGCATCCATATCGATGGCGTACCACAGCGCCTGACGGACGCGGACGTCCTGCAGGGGATTGGGGTACATGGTGCCGCCCGCGCCCTCGGCGGCTGCGGAGGTGGCCGCGATGGAGAAGATCAGGCTTACTGCCAGCAGTAGGGTGAATAGTTTCTTCATGGTTTTGCCTCCTTTTGATATGATGGTTTCCTTTATCTTTACCGGCTCAGGCCAGCAAAGCGCGATGTACGCCGCGCCGCATGCGCGCGGCGCTCTTGCCCTGGACGGGTATTCGCAATGGAAACGCGTCAGCGCATTCCCTCCCGTTCCAGAAAAAACCGGACCGCGCCGATCATGCCCGCGTCGTTGCCGAGCGTAGCGGCTTCCACCCGAAGGCTTTCGGCAAAGCGCGGCATGACGCCTTGAAGCACCCGGCGGCGCAGGGGCGCCATCAGCAGCTCCTCCTGTGTGCTCACACCGCCGCCCACGAGCACGGCTTCCGGATTGAATATATGAACCAGCCCGGTGATCCCGGCGGCGACGTCGCCGATCCACTCGTCCAACACGCGCAGCATCACGGCGTCGCCCTGCGCGGCATGCGCAAAGATCCTGCGCCCGTTCCATTCGGTTCCCGGCGCGGCCGCATGTGCGCGGCGAATGAGCGCGGTTACGGACGCATAGTGCTCAAAACAGCCGCGTTTCCCGCAGGGGCACTCGGGGCCGTCCTGATAGAGTGTAAAGTGTCCCAGCTCCCCAGCAATCCCCCGCGCGCCGCCGTACAGCTTCCCGTCCAGCACCAGCCCGCCGCCCACGCCCGTCCCCAGCGTGATGAGCACGGCGTTGCGGCAGCCGCGTCCGCGGCCAGTGAAGCATTCGCCCAGCGCGGCGGCGTTGGCGTCGTTGAGCGCCCAGACCGGCACGCCAAGCGCCCGCTCCAGCTTCTCCTTGATGGGCGTTCCCTCATAATGAGGGATCTTACCGTTGGTGCCGATGACCACGCCGCTTTGGCCGTCGATCTGTCCGGTCGCGGATATGCCCGCCCCGCAAACGGAAGCGTTGTGCCGCGCAAGAAACTCAACGGCGCTTTGGACGACCGTATCGATGACTGGCGTTTGGTAGCCGTCAAAGCTGACGTCCGCCTCTGCCCTTTCGTGCAGGACGCCCTGCTCGTCCGCAAGGCCCATTTTAACGGAAGTCCCGCCGATATCCAAAGCAAGGATCATACCCTTCCTCCCGGAAAATCGTGGACGGCGGCCATGAAACGGGACGCGATCTCCAAAGGACGCGTGATCGCGCCGCCCACCACCACGGCCCACGCACCCTGCTCCAGCATCCTGCGCGCCTGCTCCGGCGTGTGGACGCGCCCCTCCGCGATGACCGGGCAGGGAAGCGCCCTAGCCAGTTGCGCCACAAGGGCAAAATTCGGTTCGCCCGTCTCTCCGGCCGTCTGCGGGGTGTAGCCGTTCATGGTGGTGCCCACCAGATCGGCTCCTGCCGCGTGGGCAGCAACCGCTTCCTCAAAGGCGGCGCAGTCGGCCATGATGATTATGTTGGGATATTTTTGCCGAACCGCCTTCAAAAATTCCGTCGACGTTAGTCCGTCGCCGCGCGCGCAGTCCGTGCAGTCGATGGACACGATGTCCGCACCCGCAGCCACACACTCGTCCACCTCCCGCATGGTCATGGTGATGCGCCCCTGAAAGCCGGGATATTCCCGCTTAATCAACCCGATCACCGGCAGGCCGGTTTCTTCTTTAATTTCAACAATATCCCTGACCGAGCTGGTGCGGATCATCTTCGCGCCCGCCAGTTTGGCCGCGCGGGCCATCAGCGGCATGACGGAGCGCTCCCGGTCATAGAGCGGTTCGCCCGGCGTTGCCTGACAGGAGACGATCACCGTGCCCTTCATCAGCGCAAACAACGTTTCCTTTGTCATTTTCTCATCTCCCTTACAGCGTTTGCAAAAACAGCCCGAGCTTTCTGGCCAGCAACGCATGCCCTTCGTCGCTGGGATGAAGGCCGTCGGGCAAGAGCAGCGCCCGGCAGCGTGCATTTTCCGGCTGGATGCCGCTGACGGCGTACAGATCCAGCACCGGCAGAGCGTAATGCTGCGCCGTTTCCAGCAGGATGTCCCGATAGACGGACAGCGGCGCGACGCTCAGCGGCTTGCGCCCGTCCCCGCGGGGATCGTTCTCGTTGTCCCGGTGCAGGGGTGACAGGATCACAACGGGCTTGCCCGCATAGCGCGTCAGAAGCCCGTCCATCAGCCAGTGGCACGCCCCCCAGAAGGTGAAGGGGGTCCGGTCAGAGGGCACGCCCAACGGCGCATCTCCGTGGCCATAGTCGTTCGTTCCGCCAAAGACCACCACCGCATCGGCGTTCTCATCCATCTCGGCCATGCGCATGCAGAAATCCCGGTCGTGGGGTTCGTTGGTCATCACGGTCTGTCGAGCGATCCGCGATCCGCTCACGCCGTAATTATTGGCGCGCGCAAGCCCGAATTCACGCGCCAGAACGTCAGTATAACGGTTGCCCTCGCAGCTTGCGCCTACGCCTTCCGTGATGCTGTCGCCCAGAAAATTGACAATCGCTCCGTTCAGTTTCATTTTGTCACCTCAGGTAAATTTTTTGATCGCATCGTCGATCATTTGAGCGCAGGCGCGTACCTGAACCATGTCCTCCGGCTCCAGATTGGGCATCGGGGGGCGCACGCCGCCCAAGGACAGCCCCTCGCGCAGCTCGATAATTTTCTTGATCACCGCGTACAGGTTGCCGCGGCAGGCGCACATCGCCTCGATGAGCGCGTTCACCGAATGCTGGATGGGCGCGGCGGCGGCAAAATCATTTTCCCTGCACAGTGCATCCATTTTCAGGAACAGCTCCGGCATCACCGCGTAAGTGCCGCCGATCCCGCCATCCGCGCCGATGGCGCGCCCCGCCACAAACTGCTCGTCCGGCCCGTTGAAGAGGATGCACTCGCGCTCAAAGACACGCTTGAAAATATCAATATCATACGCGGGCATGGAGGAATTCTTAATGCCGACGACCCGGGGATTTTCCTGCATCAGCCTGGCCAGCTTGGGCGAGAGAGCAACACCCGCCAGCTGCGGGATATTATAAATGAAAAAATCCGTGTTGGGAGCCGCACTGGAAATGTCGTTCCAGTACCGGGCGATGGCTGCGTCCGGCAGGTGAAAATAGATGGGCGGAATGCTGGCGATAGCGTCCACGCCCAGAGTCTCGGCGTGTCTGGCCAACTGGCAGCTCTCCTGCGTGTTATTGCAGGCCACATGGGCGATAATCGTACACTGGCCACCTACCTCCTGCATCACAGTCTCCAGCGTGCGCATCCTTTCCTCCTTTTCCAGATAGATGCACTCCCCGGAGGAGCCCCCTACGTACAATCCCTTCACGCCCTTATCCACCAGATGCCGGGCCAGACGGCGCGTACGCGTTTCGCTCACGCCCCCCTGATCGTCGTAGCAGGCGTAAAACGCCGGGAAGACGCCCTTGTACTTGTCTAAGCTGCCCATGATGAAGTCCTCCTCGTTCATGATCGATAATTGAAAACAGCGGTTCTCCTCAGCCCTTGACCGCGCCCATGGTGATGCCGCGGGTGAAGTATTTCTGGAAGGCGAGGAACACGGCGATGATCGGCACGCTGGCCAGCGTCGCGCCCGCCATGATCAGGCCAAAATCGGTGCTGGCCTCGCCCTGCATCTTGGCAATGCCCAGAGAAATGGTGAGCTTACGCTGGGAGTTGAGCATGATCAGCTGCAGGAAATAGTCGTTCCAGGCGGTGATGAAGGTAAAGATCGCCAGCGCACCCACGCCGGGCCTGATCATGGGAAACACAACGTCGATAAACGTGCGTATCTCTCCCGCCCCGTCGATGCGCGCGGCCTCCAGCATTTCGTTGGGGATGTTCTCAGAGAACTGCTTCATCAGGAACACGCCGAAGGGCCAGCCCACGATGGGGAAGATGACGGCCCAGATGGTGTTGTACAGGTTCAGGCTGCTCATTTCGCGCAGCAGGGGGATCAGAATGACCTGCTTGGGCAGAGCCATTGCACACACGATAAGGGTGAACAGCAGCTTGCGGCCTACAAAGCGCTTTTTTGCCAGTGCATAGCCGGCCATGGCGGCGGTGATGCAGGTGAGGATCATGGACATGACGGCCATGAACACGGTGTTGATCATCCAGCGGATGGCAGCGGGAGCGGTGGGGCCTACCGAGAAGTAGATGGGCTCGCCGTTAGCGCTGAACTTGGAGCCAAAGGGCACAGCCAGCTGCCACAGCGGGGCGCTCTTGCCGGAGAACAGCTTCTGATAGTTGGTCAGCACCCACTGGCTGGGCCACCATTCCGGGGTGGTGGCGTTGATGGCGGCACCGGTCTTGAAGGAACCGGTGATGATCCAGTACAGCGGGAAGGCGAACAGCACCGCAACGATGCTGATGAGGATCAGCGTCAGGATCATGTAGGCGCTCATTCTCTTGAGCTTGCTGGGGTGACGCTTCAACGGTTTTTGCTTTTTTGCAGCGGCATTTGCACTCATTGTCCGGCACCTCCTTTAATTATCCTGGTTGCCCAGCTTGAACTGAACAGCCGACAGAATGGCGATGATGACTGCCAGCACCACACCCATTGCGTTGCCGTAGCCGTAGCGGTACAGCTTGAAGGCGGTGTAGTAGATGTAGTACATGATGGTATCGGTGCTGTGGTTGGGGCCGCCGGAAGTCAGCAGCTGGATCAGCGCAAAGCACTGGAAGGAGTTGATGGTGGTAATGACCAGAATGTACAGGGTGGTGGGCATGATGGCGGGCCACTTGATCTTCCAGAAACACTGGAAATCGGTGGCACCGTCCACTTCTGCGGCTTCCACGATGGACTGGTCCACATTGCCCAGAGCGGAAACGTACAGCACGATGGGCTGGCCCACAGAGGTGGTGAGCAGGATCAGGATGATGCAGCCCAGAGCAAAGCGCTCATCGCCCAGCCAGTTGATGTTCTTGTCAATGAGGCCCAGAGTCTTGCCCAGATAGTTGAAGATGCCGTAGTAGTTGTTGTACATCCACTTCCACACCACGGTAACGGCCACAGAGCCGGTGACAACGGGCAGGTAGAACACGCAGCGGAAAAGGCTGGTAGCCCACTCGGGCAGGTCTACGATGGCAGAGGAGACCCACAGCGAGAAGGCGCAGGTCACGGGCACCGACACCACCACGATGATGAAGGTGTTCTTTAAGGCACCCAGAAAGATGGGGTCTGTGAACAGTTCCTTATAGTTTGCAAGGCCCACAAAGATATCGGCACGGTTCATGGTGGAATCGAAGAAGCTGGTCACCACGCACAGCACCATGGGGTAAATAACGAAGCCCAGAAAGAAGATCAGGCTGGGCAGCAGGAAACAGTAGGAGGCGAAGGTCTCGCGCCGTACCAGTGCACTGCTGCGCTTAGGCTCTTTGATCGCCGTTTTTGCAGCCAAGAGAATCACCGTTCCTTTCGGTTATGATTTTTTTTTTTACAAATAAAGCCCCTCCCTCGTCGGGATCTTCGAGGAAGGGGCGAAGCGTCAATAATTATCTGCCCCCGGCAGAGTGGATGGGCTTATGCCTGTGCGGCAGCGTTTGCGTTGTCCACAAAGGTCTTGACGGCAGTCTCGACATCCTCACCGGAGCCGACGCGCTGCAGCATGTTCCACCACTCGGTACGTGCGGTTGCCCAGCCCGGAGTGATCTGGTAGTAGTCGCCCAGATAAGCCATGAACTTGCTGTACTCGCTCATGATCTCGTTGTCGGCGTAGATATCGCCCACGCTGGTGCGGACCGGGAAGTAGGTGGAAGCCAGCACACTGTCCTTGACCTGATCGGGGTCGGCAGCGATGAAGTCGATGAAGGTCCTGGCTGCTTCGATCTTGGCCTCGTCGCCGTTATCAAAGATGCCGAAGCCCCAGATGCCGCCACACAGCTTCGGGTCGCCGCTGTCGGTGGGGAAGGCCATGGGGAAGATCTCGTCGCCATCGTTGGTCAGACCGGCGGCGTTGTTGTCGCTGTTGGCCTGCTGTGCAATGTTCCAGCAGAATGCCATCTGCAGGGTGCCGTTGCGGAACAGGGTGATCTCGTCGCCGCCTGCGATGGAAGCGTCAAAGTTGATGCCCTTGGTGTCGTGCAGGGTCTGGATCGCCTTGATGTTCTCGGCGGAGTCGGCAGTGTACTTGGTGTGGGCTGCATCGGTAAAGGTGCCGCCGTACATGTTGTTGATGATGGCGCGGGTGCCCTGGTCACCGCCCTGACCTGCGCAGTAGATGGCTGCAACGTTCTCGTAACCGCCGTTGTACAGGGCATCAACGGTCTTCAGGAAGCCGTCAGTGCTCCAGGTATGCTTGTCGGTATCAATGTACTGGTCAGCGCCCACTTCCTTGACCTTGGTCATGTTCACGGCCATGCAGTGTGCGGTCATGCACAGGGGATACTCGTAGTAGTTGCCGGCAGTGTCCTTGCAGGCGGACTCAACGGACTCGTAAATGTCCTTCTTGGCATCATCGGTCCACAGGTCGTTCAGCGGAGCCATAACGCCCTTTGCGCCCCAGTTTGCAACCAGACGCTCGGGACCTTCCATGATCAGATCAGGTGCGCTGCCGCCCTCGATAGCGGTGTTCACCTGATCGTCGCCGTTGGTGTAGTCCAGATACTCCACAGTGACCTTGATGTCAGGATACTTTGCGTTGAAGCTGGAAATCAGACCCTGAACGGTGTCGTCGTTGCCCCAGCCGCCGATGGGGTATGTCCACAGTTTGATGCTGGTGGAAGAAGCAGCTGCGCTTGCAGCGGTAGAACCTGCGGTGGAAGCAGCAGTGCTGGTGCTTGCAGAAGAGCCGCCGCATGCGGCCAGAGCGCCGGCTGCGCCCAGAATGCCAGCGGCCTTCAGGAACGAACGGCGGGAAATGCAGTTTTTCATAGTAGTTTCTCCTTCGCATTCAAGATGCTTCACGTTGTTGGCGGCCTGCTGTGCCAGCGGCCGCTCTTGATGGCTCCATTATAGAAAAATATTTTCATTTTGTCCATTCATGGTTTTCATAAATTTTCAGAATGACAGTGCGCATTGTGCACAAAAGTGTGGGATATATGTTGAAATGCAAAGAAAACTTGCTTTACTCTTCTGAAATTATTACAAAATGGTACAAACCCACCAAAACGATAGTGAAAATGTTTTTCTAAACAAAAATGTAAAATTGAAAGATATTTTCACAGAATGGCCGGTTTTTCCGCCAAAACTGTGTGCTCTGCACAGAACTGCGGGCCAAAATGTGGGCAATGCGTCTCTTGCGAAGCGGGGGCGATTCTTTTATACTTTTTATAAAGGTGAATGAAACGGTCGGCAGTTGATCCGGGTCGGTGGACTGCTGCGCCGGAAAAGAGGAAAAAGAAAAATGGCAACGAATTTTTGGGAGCTGCTGCAGCAGCATCAGGGCGACCTGACAAAATCGGGCCGCACCGTGGCGGACTATCTTGTGCAGCACGCGGCAGAGGCACAGTATTTGTCCATCTCCTCGCTGGCAAAGGAGTGCTGTGTGGCAGAGGCAACGGTGTTCCGCTTCTGCCGGGCGCTGGGGTTTGAGGGCTATCATGAAATGCGCATTGCGCTGGCGCAGGCCAACGCCACCGGTGCACTGGTCAACCAGCATGTGCCGGAGCCGGATGCCGACACGGCAGCTTTGTGCGAGCACGCCAGCGCCCTGCTGATGACTACTATCAACGGCACCCAGAACAGTCTTTCGCCGGAGGCGGTGGACAAGGCTTCGGAGCTGATGCACAAGGCCCGGCAGGTGTACTGCCTTGGTCAGGGCGGCAGCATGTATATTGCAAATGATATCTGCGCCCGCTTTGCCTGCATCTCCACCAAGTTCCGCACGGCAGGCGACAGCCATATGCAGCTGATCACGGCCAGCCTGATGACCCCGGAGGATGTGGTGCTGTTCGTTTCCTATTCCGGCGCTACCCGCGATATGCTGGAAACGCTGCGCGCGGCCAAGGCGGCGGGCGCAAAGATCATTCTGCTCACCCATTATGAGGATTCGCCCGGCGCAAAGCTGGCGGATATCGTGCTGCTGTGTGGTGCGCAGGAAAGCCCGCTGGACTCCGGCAACATCCCGGTCAAGGTGGCGCTGCTGTATGTGGCTGAAGTGCTGGTGCTGCGCTACACCATGGACGACCCCGAAAATGCCAACGCCGCACAGGATCGCACCAGTGAAGCACTGGCGGTCAAAATGCTGTAAAAATATTGCCCGCAAGGCCCCTGCAGATTCCGTGTTCTGTGGGGGCCTTGGCATATCCGGCAAAGGGTGCGTAAAATCTGTTTCTGATCTTTTTCAAAAAAAAATAGACCTCATCTTTTTGATGAAGTCTATTTTTCTTTAGCCTCTTAACTTAACGGCATTGGGCGAATGCCTGATGGGCTTTTATGCCGGTGGTGGGGGTCGAACCCACACGTGTTATTAGCACAAGGGATTTT
>ERZ773188.4216-NODE-4216-length-11025-cov-3.815223_pt1 | contig 11025 bp, 9 predicted proteins | sample MGYA00581011_ERZ773188 | MGnify/ENA primary metagenome ERZ773188 (study PRJEB29015, sample SAMEA2737798) | human gut metagenome | biome: human gut; feature: human-associated habitat; material: faeces | place: China | collected 2012 ...
CCGTCATTCGGATATTCACCATGATCACCGCCGTAGTAGTAAATCTCCTTTCCATTCTCTGCCGTTCCTTTGTAAATAGCATGATCGCACCATTCCCAGATAAATCCGCCACAGAGACAGTCGTATGTCTCAATCATTTCAAAATAATCTTCGTAATCTCCGGCTCCGTTTCCCATAGAGTGGCAGTATTCGCACAGGATCATCGGCTTATCAGGTTCAGATTCACAGTATTCTTCCACCTGCTCATAGAGCGGATACATTCTGCTGTAGAGATCCAGATTGGAATAATCATATCTGCGCTTTTTCCCTTTGTGCAAAGCACCTTCATAATGTGTAAGTCGGCCTGGATCATACGCTTTCGTCCATGCAAGCGCTTTCTCGGTTGTACAGCCGTAACCGCTTTCATTGCCCATCGACCAGATAACTACGCATGGTCTGTTTTTATCACGCTCTATCATTTTCTTCACTCTGTCCAACACTGCTTCTTCATATTCCGGATTATCCGTAATCAGCTCATTCCATCTGCTCGTCCGCTCCTCACGGGTGTCATTTTTATAATACAGATTCATCGTTCCATGACTCTCATAATCTGCTTCATCGATCACGAAAAATCCGTATTTATCACACATCTGATAAAACATCGGTGCATTCGGATAGTGACTGGTGCGGATTGCATTGATATTATGCTGCTTCATCAGCTCCAGATCTTTCTTCATCTGATCCACGCTGATGGCAAATCCTGTTACCGGATCGGAATCATGGCGGTTCACACCGCGGAATTTCACAGGTGCCCCATTGATATAGACGATGCTGTTCTCGACATGGATCTCCCGGATTCCGATATATTCTGCGATCACCTCATGTTCCGTCTCCAGAACCAGGGTGTAGAGATACGGCTGTTCACTGTTCCACAACACGGGATCATCGATTACCAGCTCAATCTCATTTTCAAATGTTATTTCGTGAATCAGACAGTTATCTGCCGTGTATACTCTTGCAGTTACAGGAATCACCTGATCCAGATAACTGGTCTGAATCTGTATCTTCCCCTTTCGACCATCTGCTTCCGGCACTGCATGGATCGTGTAATCGTAAATGCACTGCTTCGGGCGTTCTAATAAATACACATCCCGAAAGATTCCCGACATACGGAACTTGTCCTGATCTTCCAGATAACTTCCGTCACACCATTTCAACACCAGCACAGCCAGCGTATTTTCTCCTTCTGCGATCTGATCTGTGATATCAAATTCATTCAAAGAATGCGACACCTGACCATACCCCACGTATCTTCCATTCAGCCACACATAAAAGCAGGAATCCACACCTTCAAATTCCAGATACACCTTTGGCGCATCTGCGTTCTTTTTATAATCAAATTTGTGAATATATGCTCCGCATGGATTGTCCAGTGGCACATAAGGAGGGTCCACCGGAAATGGATAATCAGATTCGATATACTGATGAGACTCATAACCGTAATTCTGCCATACACCCGATACCGGAACCGTATCATATTCTTCTACTGGATAATCAGTCTTGTAAAATTCATCCTGCAGATCATAGATGCTCTTATAATAACGGAACTTCCAGTTACCATTTAACGATTGCAGACGATCTGACTGTTCTCTGTGTTCGATCAGATTGTCCATCCGCTTTGATGCCGGAACATAGTATGCCCGGTTCGGCATGGTATTCTCGTGCAGCATATGAGGGTCTTCGTAGTAATGTGGTATGATCATAGGTCTTTCTCCTTGTGTCTCCGATTCTTATTTTCAGTATAGCAAAGAGACCGCTGCATACGCAACGGTCTCGGTAATCTCTGTTATTCAATATTTAGATTAGTTGTTGATCAGCTTGTTAGAATCACTCCAGCTGTACAGTTTTCTGATCTCCTCGCCAACCTTCTCTGACGGATGCTCAGAAGCAAGCTTTCTCATTGCTTTGAAGTGAGCCTGTCCACCTGCTGCTGACATATCTAACAGGAATTCTTTTGCGAATGAACCATCCTGGATGTCTTTCAGGATCTGCTTCATTGCTTTCTTTGTCTCAGCTGTTACTACCTTAGGTCCTGTGATGTAATCACCGTACTCAGCTGTGTTAGAGATAGAGTATCTCATTCCTGCGAATCCTGATTCGTAGATCAGGTCAACAATCAGCTTCATCTCGTGGATACACTCGAAGTAAGCATTTCTCGGATCATATCCAGCTTCAACCAGTGTCTCAAATCCACACTGCATAAGAGCACAAACACCACCGCAAAGTACAGCCTGCTCACCGAAGAGGTCAGTCTCTGTCTCTGTTCTGAATGTTGTCTCAAGGATACCAGCTCTAGCTCCACCGATTCCAAGACCATAAGCAAGTGCTCTGTCAAGAGCTTTTCCTGTGTAATCCTGCTCTACAGCTACCAGACAAGGTGTTCCTTTTCCAGCCTGATACTCGCTTCTTACTGTATGTCCTGGTGCCTTAGGTGCGATCATTGTAACATCAACATTCTTCGGTGGTACGATTGTTCCGAAATGGATGTTGAATCCGTGAGCGAACATAAGCATGTTACCCTCTTCAAGGTTTGGCTCGATGTCTTCTTTGTAAAGTTTAGCCTGTTTCTCATCGTTGATCAGAATCATGATGATGTCAGCCTGCTTTGCAGCTTCAGCTGCTGTATATACTTTGAATCCCTGCTCTTCTGCTTTCTTCCAAGAACGGCTTCCCTCGTACAGACCGATGATAACATCACATCCTGACTCTCTTAAGTTCAGTGCATGTGCATGTCCCTGGCTTCCGTATCCAATGATAGCGATCTTCTGTCCTTCGAGAAGAGAAAGGTTACAATCTTCCTGATAATAAATTTTTGCTGCCATTTTGCATTCCTCCTAATTGAATTTAAAATATAGAGTAGAATGCTCCCGACCTCTTCGGGGGTATCCTATATAGTGAAAGGTCTTGCCCTTTACTAGCTTTATCTGTTCCACAGGCTCTCCCTGCGGTTCTCCGATCCTGACCGGATCAGAAAAATGCAACATCCTTGCTGCCTCTGGAAAGTCCGGTAATTCCGGTTCTTGCCAGTTCGAGTATCTCATAATCCTTCAGAAGATTCAGGAAAGCTTCCAGCTTATTCTGTGTACCTGTCAATTCAATGATCAGACAATCTTCTTCCACATCTACAATCTTCGCTCTGAAAATATCTGCAACCGAGATGATCTCACCACGCTGTGCGGCATTCGCACGAAGCTTCACCATGATCAACTCTCTGCAAACGGATTCTTCTGCTTTCAAAGCCTTGATATCCACAACATCCTCCAACTTACGGAGCTGCTTCTCAATCTGTGATAGGATCTGCTCATCACCGGATGAAACAATCGTAATCCTTGTAAATCTAGGATCTGCTGTCATACCTGCCGTAATACTGTCAATGCTGTATCCACGACGGCTGAAGAGTCCTGAAATTCTGCTCAAAACACCTGAATTGTTATCTACGAGCAGTGAAAATACCTGACTTCTCATATGTATCCTCTCTTTCTCACTTCAGGAAGCGAAAATATTATGACTGACTAAGATGACTGGTTCGCTCCTTCCATGATTTGTATAAAACAGAGTGCGTTCTGTTTTTTACTTACTTAATATTAACAACTAGAACCGGCTTTGTCAACCCTCTTTTTGAGATTTTTCATCACAGACCAAATTCCTCTGCCAGTTCATTCAAATACATCCAGCGCTCTTCCTTCTCTTCGAGCTGCTCTCTTACTTTCTCCTGCTCTTCCATCAGCTCACGCAGTTTCACTGAATTCGTTGCATTTGCGGCAATCTGACGGTCGAGAGAGGCTATTTTTTCTTCCAGCTTTGCAATCTCCTCATCAATTGTCTCATATTCACGCTGCTCCTTGAAAGAAAACTTCACCTTCTGGCGCTGTCCGTCCTTCCAGTTCTTTCCTTTCTTCTGCGTCTCTTCTTCCGTGGACTTTTCTTCCTGCTTAAGTTCAGACTTTCCTCTGATATCTTTGCTTTCCTCTCCGAATCTGCGTTTCTTCGCCTCTACATAATCCGTGTATCCTCCCTCAAACTGTCGGATCCCGCCGTTTCCATCCAGTTCAAAGATACGGTCAACTACATTGTCCAGAAAATATCTGTCATGTGATACAGTGATCACGATTCCTGTAAATGAATTCAGATAGTCCTCAAGGATCGTAAGTGTTGGGATATCCAGATTATTTCTGGCCTCGTCAAACAACAGAACATTCGCATTCTCCGCAAGAACACCAAGAAGATAAAGCCTTCTCTTCTCCCCTCCGGAAAGCTTACCGATCGGTGCATACTGCATATCCGGTGTAAATAAGAACCTCTCCAACAATTGGCTCGCACTGATCTGTCCGTCCTTCGTCGTCACATACTCCGCAATATCCTTCACATAATCGATCACACGCTGGGAATCATCCATATGCTGTTCTTCCTGTGCAAAATATCCGATCTTGATCGTCTCGCCGATCTCAATCTCTCCTGCATCCGGCTTGAGTACACCTGCAATCATCTTAAGAATCGTAGATTTTCCACAGCCGTTCGGTCCGATAATTCCAAGCCGCTGATTGCGAAGCACAATATAACTGAAATCATCCAGAATCTTCTTCTCCCCAAAACGCTTGCTGACATGATGAAGTTCAATCGTCTTCTTGCCCATTCTTGTCTCTACAGAATCAAGTTCCACCGTCTGATCCGTCACAGGTGCTTTTCCTGCTTTCAACGCTTCCAGACGTTCCAGTCTTGCCTTCTGTTTTGTCGTTCTCGCACGGCATCCACGCTTCGCCCATTCCAGTTCCATCCGAAGGATACTCTGACGCTTTCTCTGACTTGCAAGCTCCATCTCTTCCCTCTGCGCCTTCAATTCAAGGAATCCGGAATAATCTGCATCATATCCATACATCTTTCCATGGCTCAGCTCCAGGATACGGTTCGTCACACGATCAAGGAAATAGCGGTCATGTGTTACCATAAGAACAGTTCCACGGTAAGATCTCAGATAATCTTCCAACCAGGAAATCATCTCCTGATCCAGATGATTCGTCGGCTCGTCCAGAAGAAGTACGTCAAAGTCTCCTGCAAGTATCTTCGCAAGAACCACACGTCTCTTCTGTCCCCCGGATAAAGTGTCAATCTTCTGATCCCACTGCGTGATCCCAAGTTCCGTCAGATTACTCTCCACCTGCCAGCTCTCCGCATCTGCATCCTGAAGTGCATAGGAGCGGATATCCATTCCCTCCGGAAATGTCGGATTCTGCGGAACAAAAGCAATCTTCAGACCATTCTGACGAACAACCTGCCCCTCATCCGGCACTTCCTCTCCCGCAACCACCTTCAAAAGAGTTGACTTTCCGGTTCCATTAATTCCAACGATCCCGATCTTATCCCCCTGCTGAACACCAAACGATGCATCATCAAAAATCACTTTCTCCCCATATATTTTAGAAATATGTTCTATATTAATTAAGTTCATTCTTTTCCCTGCTTTCTGTTTTTCTGCATTTTTATCAATCACATCGCCATTCCAGTATAACAGATATTTCAGACACTGAAAATCTTAAAAATTTTTAAATTCATATTTGAAAGGGTTGAGAAAACACGGAAAACGTTATAACATAGTGAGATACATGCAATGACATGGTTTCAAATAGAAAGTGAGGTAAATGATATGAGCCCGAAGAATGATTTCTCAGACATTTTCGATGATGATTTTGAAGTTACATATGAAGAAGATCCGGAAATCAATTTTCATACTTCTGAAGATACAAAACAAATAAACAGACCTGATTCTAACACGGAGACGATCGTTATGAACGCAGACGATTACCGAGATAACTTTAACGATTCCGAAGACAGCCAGTTCGAAGAAGTACTTCCTGAATATGACGATGATTATGAAGAGGATGCAGATTACGAGGATGATTATTATGAGGATGATTATAACACTCCTAACAAACGATCAAATCGCAACAATCCTTATAATGATTCATATAATGATCGCGACTACGACAGACGCTCCTCCGGCAGGAAACGTTCCGGTGGCGGAGTAAAACTTGCCGCACCGATCAAAAAAGGCGGAAAGGCATTATCAAGGCTCACAAGCACATTGCTTCAGCAGCTTTCTATTGTGTTAATTCTGGCCACAACAGCATTTGTACTTTACAACTTTTACCGTGCAAGCACACCGTACGGAGATATCCAGGAGGCAATCCAGACACAGAAGATTTCCCAGACTCTGGCCGCTTACTTATGTGTAGCTGCCCTCTTCCTGTTCTTCGAATTCATCTCCCTTCTCTGGTCAATGACACGCGTCCGCGTACGTGACGGAGTCTCCAGCTGGAGAGAAGATACCGGAAGAGGCCTGTGGTCTTTTATCCTTGTATTTGCGGTTTCCTATGCCGCATTCCTCTTCAGCCCGTTGCTCCCTGATTCACCGGAAGTGATCTACGGAGTGAAAGGAGCTCTTGATGTATACGGTTCCCTCCACAATGTATTGTTTGGACTGTGTGCAGCTGGAGTCATCTCCTGCCTGATCAGAAAATACAAAAGTTCCAATTAGAACACAATATTCCCTTTACAAAAAGTGCACCCGGCAATGAAATCGATCACGAAATCATTGCCGGATGCACTTTTAAAATTTACGGGCCAGTCTCAAAAAATGCGATGTATTAATCCAAAATGATCAGCGCCATAAATACAAGATCTGTATCCCCTGTATTCGTCAGTCCGTGTCCCATTCCATCCGGTGTAAATGTCACATCTCCTGCTTTCACCGGGCGGATACGTCCATTGTCATCATAATTTCCTTCCCCGCGAAGGATATAATATGTCTCGCTCTCGTTGTGATGCTCATGATATCCAAGAGAACATCCCGGTTCCAGTGTGACTTCTGCATACATCTTGCACTTTCCGTTTAATTCTTTCTCTTCCAGAATGTGCTTGATGATAACGTGTCCCTTTCCACCAGCCATGTTTTCTTTTCTCTCAACTCTTAATTCACTCATCTTCAATTCCTCCTAAAACATTTTTATTGTAAAGCTTATTTGCTACAATACGTTTTTTATCTGACATTTATTTCATATAGATCAATTCATACTCTCTTGTTCCAAGACCGATCTTCTCTGCATGTGCCAGACAAGTCTTGTACTCTGAATTCGGTGTCGTATTCTCAAAATGATCATGATGATCGCAGAAATTCTCTTCTTCCATACGATCTGCAAGCTGGCTGTGCGGCAACGGTGTTGCGCTAAGACAGACATCTGCACACGCCTGATCCAGTGCCAGCGGATCAAAAGAGGCAAACATACCGATATTCGGAAGGATCGGTGCATCATTCTCCGGATGACAGTCACAGTTCGGTGATACGTCAACGATCAGTGAAATATGGAAGTTCGGTCTTCCATCCACAACCGCCTTTGTATACTCTGCCATCTTGCAGTTCAATACCTTTGTCGCCGCACTGTCCATAAATGAAATTGCATCAAAGTTACATGCCCCAATACATCTTCCACATCCGACACAATGTTCAAGATCAATAGACATCTTTCTTGCATCAGCATCATAAATCAGGCCATCATTCGCACACTCTCTCAGACAGCTCTTACATCCTCTGCAGGCTTCCTGATCGATCGTCGGCTTACCAACAGAATGCTGATCCTTCTTACCGGCTTTGGAACCACATCCCATTCCGATATTCTTGATCGTACCACCGAAACCTGTCGTCTCATGCCCTTTAAAATGCGTCAGACTGATAAATACATCCGCATCCATCACGGCACGTCCGATCTTCGCTTTCTCTATGTACTCTCCTCCCTGTACTGGAACTTCAATATCATCCGTTCCCTTCAGGCCATCTCCGATAATCACCGGACATCCGACACTCAACGGTGTAAATCCATTCTCCCATGCACAGTAAAGATGCTCCAGTGCGTTCTTTCTACTGCCCGGATATAGTGTATTACAATCTGTGAGAAATGGCTTTCCTCCAAGCTCCTTCACGACATCTGCAACCGCCTTGGCATAATTCGGACGGAGATAACTGATATTCCCCATCTCTCCAAAATGCATCTTAATCGCCACAAATTTATTCTCCATGTCAATCTCACTGATTCCTGCTTTCTTCATCAGACGTTTCAGCTTCGTTGGAAGACCTTCGCCAAGCTTCGCCCGGAAATCAGTATAATACACCCTTGCTTTTTCCATGATGTAAACCTCCTGTTGTAAATTCTGACAGCTTAACCCTGCATTCTTATCATACACTATAAATCTGACTCTTCCAATCATTTTTAGAAAAATAATAAAGTGGACATCCCCTTGACGATACGGTATACTCAAATTATCAATTCCGAACTCAGCAGCAGTTCGATCACTCTGAAGGAGATGTAATGATACAATGAATCATCTGGCTGTTACCTCAATACTCACTGTTGTAGCACATATCATCTGGTTTGCTTCTATGACAGAACGAAAATATCCGATCAAAAAAACGGTTCTGCTCTATGGACTTTACGCTATATTCTTCACTGTATGGGCCATACTTGCATATTCCCTGCTTGGCAAAGACTCTCCGTATGTGATTCCATTTTCATTTGTCGGAACCATCCTGCCAGCAATTCTACTTTTCCTATATACTTCATCTGATAGTTTCAGCAAAAAAATATTTTTGATCGTTACTTATGCAAATTTGTTCTGCATCATCATTTGCCTTTCTATTTTAATCTGTGATGGATTATTTCCGGATTTATCCATTGTAAAACAGATGTACATACGAAGCTTGGTGCGAATACTGTTGAATGTTCCTGCAGTCCTGCTGTATCTGTGGTTTGCGCGTCCTTATATGCGTACAGTGCCCGGAGACAGAAAACGGACCTGGTACTCTATTTCCCTCGTGTCCTTTCTGTTTTTAACCGTGTTTGCAACGCTTATCAACTTCCTCATGCGTGATGGTCATACCGCCGAACAGATGATCCTGTTTATCACAACCATGATGATTTATTGTGCAGTACTGTGGATTGTATTTGGCACGATCCAACACATGAATGCCGAAGTGAAGATGGAACTGATCACTCAAAATGTACAATACCTGCAAGGACAGCTTGCCATGGCCAAAGAACATGCATCAACCGCCAAAGCCATGCGCCATGATTTTCGACATCACATGCAAAACATTGACCTGCTTCTGAAACAACAGAAGCCACAAGAAGCGATACATTATATAGAAGAATTTATCCAAAGCCTGGATGCGGCAAGTCAGATTGATTTTTGCCCACATATTACAGTCAATGCCATTTTAAACAATTTTTATAATCAAGCACAGAAAGAAGGAATTGCGATCTCTATAACTGCCGACACACCGGAGCATATAACAATTGCAGATATGGATTTTGTTGCGATTCTTTCAAATCTTCTGGAAAATGCAGTAAACGGATGTATCGAATGCGGTTCCCGGGATGAGATCACAGTAAATCTCCGTATGAAAAAGGAGAAACTTGTGATCGTGTGCAGTAACCCTTGTAAAACGGACCTTGTGATCGAAAATGATATCATCAAGCCAAAAGGAACCGGGATAGAAAGTATCCTGATGGCTATTGATAAATACGATGGAAATATCCGTTATCAGATGGAAGACGGTATTTTGACAGCATGCGTCATCCTTAACTGCTGATCTTTGCAGAAAATCAGATCACTATTTCACGCAGAAAAAACATGGTTTCACGAAAGGAACACGTTTTTTCTGCATTTTTCTTTTATACTTACACATAATAAAACATTCTTTGGATCGTTAATCATTGTGACCCAAATTTATGAAGAAAGGATCTGATTTAAATGATGAACTCAAATGTACAGGCTGCTATGCCAAAATTCGCCGGATTATCCCATGTATGTATTTTCGTGGATGATATGATGGAGGCGGTTGACTATTACCAGAAACTGTTGGGCGTTGTACCGGATCATTACCTGTCCCACTGGAGAAACGAAGGTTTCTTTAAAGCCGGCGGATTTGTCAAAGAAGCTGCCGACGGCAATGTCTCTATCGCTTTTGTAAATGTACCGGGCACAAAACTGACACTGGAACTCATGCAGTACCATTCACCGGAAGGACGAAAAGAACCTGTCTTCTTCGCTGCCAACGATGTCAGCGGCGCACGTCATGTAGCACTGAAAATCACGAACATCGACGAAGCATTTTTACATATTAAATCCATGCCGGATACACGACTGATCAATGAGACTGACGATTATCAAGTATTCCAGATCAGCGAGACCTATCCGGATGAAGTTCATTTCTTCGATCAGGATATGAAAGAAATGGATGAAAGGAAACAGCAGACAGCTAAAATCCTCAGTGAAGTGCGCTATTTCTACTTTATTGACAAATACGGTCTCCAATGGGAGTTCGAGCAGGGACATACTGATATCGGTGATTAAGTGAAAATGGAACAGGAGTCGGTTTGCGTTACCCGTGTTGTACGCAGCGACTCCTGTTTTTTGTTTATCTTATTATTTTTTCTTTACCAGGCAACGCTTTTTATAAATTCCGTTCTATTCCATTTTTTAGAACTATCCTCAAACCACTTAGAAACTTCTGTCTCGAAAAATTGTTTGTACCTGCGAAAATGCTTTCCTTTGCAATTTTCAGACAGCCAGTAATAACAGCAAGTTTTTTGAAGCGAACGCATTACTTCGATCTTCCCCGCTCGTACATACCGAATGTCACCAAACTTCTTTTTTTCTTCTGCATTCAGCGCAGGGCTTTCCATCAGATATTCATGCTTCTTAAAAAGCTCTCCGACTTCATAATTGTTTAATGTAAACCAAACTCTTTCAATAGTTTTCTCTGATATTCTTTGTCAGCCGCCGCTTTTGTAATGTCTTCTGTACGTCCAAGTTTTGACAGTTCTAGAATTAATTGATTGATTTCTGCTCTTCCTTCTTCTATCCCAATCTTACGTCCATTCTCAATTCCTCGTCTTTCTGCGGTTAACATTCCTATATTGTAATCTCTGATTGCTC
>ERZ773188.4245-NODE-4245-length-10950-cov-3.006792_pt1 | contig 10950 bp, 8 predicted proteins | sample MGYA00581011_ERZ773188 | MGnify/ENA primary metagenome ERZ773188 (study PRJEB29015, sample SAMEA2737798) | human gut metagenome | biome: human gut; feature: human-associated habitat; material: faeces | place: China | collected 2012 ...
CAGCTTGGTACAACTGGTGATATTGATGCAAGTGAATATGAGAAAGACGGCGCAACTGTTAAGCGTTACAGCAAAGGAAGCGAAGCAATCCAGGCACTTCTGGCAGGACAGATCGACTGTGTGATCATCGATTCCCAGCCAGCTCAGAAATTCGTTGAGAACGCAGACGGACTGAAAATCTTAGACGAGCCATTCGTAGAAGAAGAGTATGCAATCTGCCTGAAGAAAGGCAATGATGAGCTTCTTGACAAGATCAACGGCGCATTAAAAGAACTGAAAGAGGACGGAACTGTTGATGATATTATGAACAACTACATCGGTGATAACATTGGCGAGACACCATATGAGTCTCCGGAAGATGTAGACCGTTCCAACGGAACTCTTGTAATGGCAACAAACGCTGAGTTCGAGCCATATGAGTATCGTGAAGGTGATGAGGTTGTTGGTATCGACGCTGATATTGCACAGGCAATCTGTGATAAGCTTGGATATGAGCTTGAGATCGACGATATGGAGTTTGATGCAATCCTTGCCGCAGTACAGTCTGGAAAAGCTGATTTCGGTGCTGCCGGAATGACCGTTACAGAGGATCGTCTGGAGAGCGTTGATTTCACAGACACCTATGCAAATGCAAGCCAGGTTATCATTGTAAAAGCTGACTGATAGAAATAATACAGCATAAGCTGTCAGAGAAGTGTGAGTCACCTAGATGAATGCTGTTTGGGAAAAGCTTGGAATGTATAAGCTTTGGATACATGCAGATCAAGGTGACTCATACTAATGTTACTGACTGAAAGAATGAAAACAGCCAGCATACAGTTCTGGCAGCTTTTCCTATATGGAATGGTGCCGAAAGAGAAGCAGGCACTGCACCATTAGATAAGCAAATAAAAAGGGAAATAATATGTTTGAAAAATTTGGACACGATTTTTATATCAATTTTATAAAAGATGACAGATACACCTGGCTGCTGGATGGTTTGAAAAATACCATGATCATCACAGTTTTCGCCCTGTTGATCGGTATCTGTATCGGTTTTCTGGTGGCAATTATCCGTTCTTCCCACGATAAATCCGGGAATTTTAAAATTGCCAACTCCATCTGCAGAGTTTATCTGACTGTGATCCGTGGAACACCTACTGTGATCCAGCTTCTGATCATGAACTTTGTAGTTTTTGGTTCTGTAAGTGTCAATGAGATTCTGGTAGGAAGTCTGGCATTTGGTATCAACTCAGGTGCCTACGTTGCGGAGATCGTCCGTTCCGGAATCATGTCAATTGACCAGGGACAGACAGAGGCAGGACGTAGCCTGGGACTTAATTTTACCCAGACCATGCGTCTTATTATCATTCCACAGGCGTTTAAGAATGTACTTCCTGCACTGGTAAATGAGTTTATCGTGCTGATCAAGGAAACTTCTATTATCGGTTACATTGGAATGATGGACCTGACCAAGGGTGCAATGCTGATCCAGAGCCGTACCTACAATGCTTTTATGCCTCTTCTGGCAGCAGCTGCAATTTATCTGATCGTGGTCATGGTATTGACCTTCTTTATGAATAAACTGGAGAGGAGACTGAGAACCAGTGAGCGTTGATAAGAGTAAAGTTTTGATCCAGGTACAGGATCTGAAAAAAGCGTTTGGATCCAATCAGGTTCTGGATGGAATTTCCACAGATATCTGTCAGGGCGAGGTTGTTGCCATTATCGGACCATCTGGCTCTGGTAAATCCACTTTCCTTCGTTCTCTCAACCTTCTGGAGGAGCCTACAGGAGGTAAAATCCTGTTTGAAGGAACAGATATCACAGATCCCAAGGTTGACATAAATCGACATCGCCAGAAGATCGGAATGGTTTTCCAGCAGTTTAATCTGTTTCCACACAAGACGGTAAAGCAGAATATTATGATGGCACCGGTTGCCCTGAAACTGATGACAAAGGAAGAGGCTTCCAGACGTGCGGACGAGCTTCTTGCCCGTGTGGGACTTCCAGATAAGGCAAATGCTTATCCGGATATGCTTTCCGGTGGTCAGAAGCAGCGTATTGCCATTGCAAGATCCCTTGCCATGAATCCGGATGTGATGCTGTTTGATGAGCCTACATCCGCACTTGATCCGGAGATGGTCGGAGAGGTTCTGGAACTGATGAAGGAGCTTGCAAAATCCGGTATGACCATGGTTGTGGTAACTCATGAGATGGGATTTGCCCGCGAGGTTGCAACCAGAGTTCTTTTCATTGATGAGGGAAAGATCCAGGAGGAGAATTCCCCGAAGGAATTTTTTGCCAATCCAAAGAACAAGAGACTTCGTGAGTTCCTTTCAAAAACCTTATAAATTTCAATTACTGAAAACTGATATTTTCCATATCTGGTACAAAATTGCCGGAGGAAAATATCAGTTTTTTTCTGTATGACAGATTTTAAGATAAAAATGTGCTATAATGAACAATCAGAAAGAAAAGTGATAAAAGGGGAAATATGGAGTCTGATCAGTGAAAAGGACTTTTATAAAAAACAATGGAGAGGGAAAAAACTATGATTATTCGAAATGGAAATGTTTTTCAGGAAGACGGCAGTTACCGGAAGATGGATCTTTATGTGGAAAATGGCAGAATTGTTTCCAGTGAGGAGGAAGTATCTGATAAAGAAGAAATTGACGCTTCGGGCCTGAAGGTTCTGCCGGGACTTGTGGATATTCACAGCCATGGTGCTGTGGGACATGATTTTTCAGATGCAGATGCCACCGGCCTTAAAAAAATCCTCAAGTATGAGAAAGCACATGGAATTACTTCCTATTGTCCTACATCAATGACACTTCCGATGGAACAGCTGATCCGGATTTTTGCTTCCGCGACAGAAGTGGAGCAGGATGACAGCTGTGCCAGGATCGTGGGCCTGAACATGGAGGGACCGTTTTTGGATCCTGCGAAAAAGGGGGCACATGTAGAGGAATATATCCGCAAACCGGACATCAGATTTTTCCGGGAATGTCAGGAAGCTTCCGGCGGAATGATAAAGGTTGTGACTGTGGCTCCGAATATGGAAGGTGCAGAGGCGTTTATTGAAGCACTTAAAGATGATGTGGTGATTTCCATCGGCCATACAGGCGCGGATTACGACTGTGCGGCAAAAGCCATGGAAAAGGGTGCCCATCATGTAACTCATCTGTACAATGCCATGAATCCGCTTGGACACCGTGCGCCTGGTGTGATCGCGGCAGCGGCAGATGATCCGCTGTGTATGGCAGAAATGATCGGAGACGGGATTCATATTCATCCGGCTGTAGTAAGAAATACATTCCGGATGTTCGGGGAAGAACGGATCGTACTGATCAGCGATTCCATGATGGCAGCAGGAATGGAAAACGGTGTTTATGAGCTGGGCGGCCAGAAGGTTATCATGAACAACCGTAAAGCAGTTCTTGAGGATGGCACCATTGCCGGTTCCGCAACCAACCTCTATGAATGTATGCAGTGCGTGATCGCAATGGGCGTGCCGGAACATACAGCGATTTTTGCAGCTACCAGAAATCCTGCAAAGAGCATTGGCATCTATGGAGAGGTGGGTTCTCTTGTGCCTGGAAAACGTGCGGATATGGTACTTGCAGATGAGAAGCTGAATATCGTGAGAGTGATCTGATGAAGGTCTGAGTGAATCAGATAAAGAATGGCACAGAAACTGCAAAACTGTTGCCTGAAGTGAAAATGTCTGTCTGAATAAAATATGGCTCCGGTTCCCGGAAAGCGGAATGAGAATGTTCGCTTTATGCCGGGAACCGGAGCCTTGTTTTTGTTGTTTGGCGCTGGTGGCTGAGTTTATTCCTCAGCAGCGCCCTGTGCGGCTTTCATTTCGTTGTAACAGTATTTGATGATAGATTTTCTGGTTATGATTCCGATAAAGGCGCCCTGGTCATCCACAACCGGCACGAAGTTCTGATTGATGGCGCGATCCAGGAGATCTTCCATATTGGAATCTGCATGGACCGGTTTATAGGTGGCACGGCGTGGAATTGCCATGATGGGAACGCCTTCTGTTTCCTTGATATCGTGAATGTCGGCCCGACGCATGCCCCAGAGCAGGTCGCCTTCTGAGATGGTGCCGAGATATTTGCCATCCATGGTGAGGATGGGAATGCAGGAGTACTTGCGGTGCTCCATTTTTTCAAGGGTCTGGCGAAGGGTCTCATCCTCAAAGATGGAGGCTACTTCGCTTTTGGGAATCAGAAAAAACAGAATGTTCACGTTATTACCTCATTTCCGCAAAAATTATAAATAAATCTGCAAGATGTTTTAGAGAAGCTGAAGTCCGTGTGCCTCTGCAGCATCTGTGATTTCTTTTGGCCAGAGAGATACATGTACTTCTCCGATGTGCGCTTTACGCAGGAAGAACATACAGATTCTGGACTGTCCGATACCACCACCGATGGTGTACGGAAGCTCTTTGTTCAGGATGGCTTTCTGGAAAGGAAGCTCTCTTCTGTCATCGCAGCCTGCTTCTGTAAGCTGGCGGTCAAGCGCAACCTCGTCAACACGGATTCCCATGGAGGAAAGCTCAAGTGCAATGTCAAGTACCGGATAGTATACAAGGATATCACCGTTCAGTTCCCAGTCATCGTAGTCCGGGGCACGTCCGTCGTGGCGCTCTCCGTTTGTGAGGGTTTTTCCGACTTTCATAAGGAATACGGCACCTTTTTCACGGACAATCTTGTATTCACGTTCCTTTGGTGTGCAGTCCGGATACATGTCAAGAAGCTCCTGTGTTGTGATGAAGAAGATGTCTTTCGGAAGGATTTCTTCGATGTAGTCGTACTGTACAGCCATGTATTTCTCAGTTTTACGAAGGACACTGTAGATGGTGCGTACGGTCTCCTTGAGAGTTTCCATAGTGCGCTCTTCCTTAGAGATGATCTTTTCCCAGTCCCACTGGTCTACGTAAACAGAGTGGATATTGTCCAGATCTTCATCGCGGCGGATCGCTACCATATCTGTGTAGAGGCCTTCACCGTGAGAAAAACCATATTTTTTCAGAGCGTAGCGTTTCCATTTCGCAAGGGAGTGTACGATCTCGGCGTTGCTGCCTTCGATAGCCTTGATATCAAAGCTTACCGGGCGTTCTACACCGTTAAGGTTGTCATTAAGGCCGGATTCCGGTGCTACAAATGTTGGAGCGGATACTCGGAGAAGATTAAGCTTCTGGGAGAGTGTCTGCTGGAAGAAATCTTTTACTGTTTTGATCGCAATCTGTGTGTCATGGAGGTTGAGGTCTGCATGATAGGTTGCGGGGATTGTGATTGTGTTCATTATCGGCTCCTCCTGATGATTTTTGGGCTTATTGCTCTGTGGGGTATTATAGCAGAAAATGGCCAGGGTGGCAATATAAGGAGATGTGAAGTCCGGTCCCGGACCAGGGAAAAATACTGGGTATTGAGAGCGTGATATGATATACTGAATGTAAATTGTGAAGCGATCGCATTCAGGGACATACAGCAGGAAAGAATGCGAATGTCCGATTGATAAAAAGAAATGTGAATGTCCGTTTTAACGGACAGAATGGAGGGAGTTTATGGCAGGTGAGAAGTGTCAGGTTTGTGGCGGCAGGGTTGTAAATGGCAGGTGTTCGCTGTGCGGGATGCCTTACAGAAATGATGAAATACTCTACCATCTTAATGAACCCCGGGATGTACATTACAGGCATGCTTCCGCAAAAGTGCGGGATATGATGCGACAGTATGGACAAACTGTGGACAAAACAGCACAGCGCGGCGGCAGAGTGAACCGGAGTACAAATATGGGCCGGAATACGAATGCAGGCCAGAATATGAATACGGGCCGGAATATGAATACAGGCCGGAATGCAGGTGCGAACCGGAATCCAAATGGAAATCGAAATACAGGAAATGCAGCTGCAACTGTAAGGAAGACCGTACCGGCAGGTAACACCATGAATAAAACAACGGCAGACAGGAACCGTACAGAAGTTTCAAACCAGGGGAAAAAGCAGCAGAACGAAGGACGGAAAAGAAACAGTATAAGCTGGATCATATGGCTTATAGTGGCACTGGTTGCTTTGTTTCCCCAGTTATGGGATTTTATCGTAGAATGGATCAGAATGAATTTGTAAGAATATTTCCGCAGTGAGATCATGCGGTGCTAAGAGTCTGTATTTTCTTGTATACAGAAATACCCCTTTTCTTTTCCTCCCAGCTGTGGTATACTCATGCCTAGCACAATATATAGAAAAAAACCAAGATATAGAGAATAACAATACTATATATAGTATTCGGGAGAGATGAGTCATGTTATATGTGATTAAGAAAGACGGAACAAGAGAGGAGTTCAATCCTCTGAAGATCGTGGCTGCCGTGAACAAATCAGCAGAGCGTATTCTTTATACTTTTTCAGACGAGGAGAAGGATTTTATCTGCCGTTTTGCCCAGGAGCATGCGGATTCCCTTGGAAAAAATGAGATCGAGATCCAGGAGATGCACAATATCGTTGAGGGTGCCCTGGAACGTGTGAATCCGGCTGTAGCCAAGAGCTACCGTGATTACCGTAATTACAAGCTGGATTTTATTCATATGATGGATGATGTCTATACCAAGAGCCAGGCGATCCGCTACATTGGAGATAAGAGCAATGCCAATACAGACAGCGCACTTGTAGCTACCAAGCGGAGCCTGATCTTCAATGAGCTGAATAAGGAGCTTTACCGTAAATTCTTTATGAACCGCAATGAGCTTCAGGCATGTAAGGACGGATATATTTATATTCATGACCAGTCTGCACGTCTGGATACCATGAACTGCTGTCTTTTTGATGTGGCAGCTGTTCTGCGCGGTGGTTTTGAGATGGGTAATGTCTGGTATAACGAGCCGAAGACTCTGGATACTGCTTTTGATGTTATGGGTGATATCATTCTCAGCACAGCTGCACAGCAGTACGGCGGATTTACAGTGCCGGAGGTGGATAAGATCCTGGCACCGTATGCCAAGAAGAGCTATGACAAATATATTTCCGAATTTATGAAATACTCCGATGAGAGTTGGAAAGGCCGCGAAGAAAAAGCAATCGAGTATGCACTGGACAAGGTACGCAGAGAGTATGATCAGGGCTGGCAGGGAATTGAGTACAAGCTGAATACTGTTGGTTCTTCCAGAGGCGATTATCCGTTCGTTACAGTGACTCTGGGACTTGGAACTGAGCAGTTTGAGAAGATGTGTACCATTTCTCTTCTGAAAGTCCATCAGGGTGGCCAGGGCAAGGCGGGACATAAGAAACCAGTGCTTTTCCCCAAGATTGTTTTCCTCTATGATAAAGAGATCCACGGCCCTGGAAAATGCTGCGAGGATATTTTTGAGGCTGGTGTGGAGTGTTCTTCCAAGACCATGTATCCGGACTGGCTTTCCATGTCAGGAGCTGGATACATCTCCAGCATGTACAAGAAATATAAGAAAGTTATCAGCCCTATGGGATGCCGTGCTTTCTTAAGTCCATGGTATGAGCGCGGAGGTATGGAGCCGGCTGATGAGAACGATACACCTGTTTTTGTAGGACGTTTTAACATTGGTGCAGTAAGTCTTCATCTGCCGATGATCCTTGCGAAAGCAAGAGCGGAGAGCAGAGACTTCTATGAGGTTCTGGACTTCTATCTTGAAATGATCCGTAATCTGCATATTCGTACCTATGAGTATCTGGGACAGATGCGTGCGTCTACTAACCCGCTTGCTTACTGTGAGGGTGGTTTCTACGGGGGACATCTGAAACCAAACGAAAAGATCGGCAAGATCCTGAAGCCGATGACAGCTTCTTTCGGTATCACAGCACTGAATGAGCTGCAGGAGCTCTATAATGGTAAATCTATTGCAGAAGATGGTGAGTTTGCATTGGAAGTTCTTAGATATATCAATGATAAAGTAAACCAGTACAAGAAAGAGGATGGCTATCTTTATGCGATTTACGGAACACCGGCTGAGAGCCTTTGCGGTCTGCAGGTAGAGCAGTTCCGTAAGATGTACGGAATTATCGAGGGTGTTTCTGACAGACCGTATGTGAGCAACAGTTTCCACTGCCATGTAACAGAGGATGTGACTCCCATTGAGAAACAGGATCTGGAGGGACGTTTCTGGGAGCTTTGCAACGGCGGAAAGATCCAGTATGTACGTTATCCGATCGGTTATAATAAAGAAGCAATCCGTACTCTGATCAGAAGAGCCATGGATCTGGGATATTATGAAGGTGTAAACCTTTCTCTTGCATACTGTGATGACTGCGGTCACGAGGAGCTTGAGATGGACGTATGCCCTGTGTGCGGTTCCAGAAACCTGACTAAGATCGACCGTATGAATGGATATCTTTCCTACAGCCGTGTGCATGGTGATACACGTCTGAATGAGGCGAAGATGGCGGAGATCGCTGAGAGAAAATCTATGTAATATACAGATATGAAAAAATCCCATGTTCGGTTTCATTATGAATCAGAGCATGGGATTTACATATATTCAGATATTATTTAATGATAGTTCCTGTCTTCTCACAGTAGCCATCTTTTGCATGAGCCATATCTGTGATGATGGTACGGCGTCCGGTTCCTTTCTCAACGAAAGAAACACCTGCTTCGATTTTTGGAAGCATGGAGCCTGGTGCAAACTGATCGTCTGCAATATATTTCTTCGCGTCATCTGTGGAGATGATGTCCAGATAAGTCTCGTGGTCGGTCTCGTGGTCAAGGCTTACTTTCTCAACACTTGTGAGGATCATGAGTGTATCAGCATTCAGTTCCTCTGCAAGAAGTCCTGCTGCGCGGTCTTTCTCAATGATGGCGCTGGCACCGTTCAGCTGCGTGCCCTGCTCAAGAACCGGGATTCCGCCACCACCTGCTGCGATAACGATCTGCTCAGCCTGGGAAAGAACTTTCACTGTTTCGATCTCAACGATCTTCTGTGGCTTAGGAGCTGCAAGGATTCGCCTGTACTGTCCTTCGTCAACTTTTGTGACAAAGTTACCTTTCTCTTCTTCTGCTTCAGCTTCTTCTGCATTAAGAACACGGCCGATGATCTTCTCGGGTTCAGCAAATGCTTCATCATATGGATCGATGACAACCTGTGTAAGGACTGTGCTTACCGGTTTGAAAATTCCTCTGGAAATCAGTTCCGCACGAATAGCGTTCTGAAGGTCATAGCCGATGTAACCCTGGCTCATGGCAGAGCAGACAGACATTGGTGCAAATGTATAATCAGGATGTGCCTTGCCGAATTCATTCATTGCGGTGTGGATCATCCCTACCTGCGGACCGTTGCTGTGGGAGATTACCACGCGGGTTCCCTCTTCAACTAGGTCTGCGATTGCCTTGGCTGCAAGTCGGGCGGCTGTTTTCTGCTCAGGAAGTGTGGTACCAAGTGCTCGGTGGCCTAATGCAACTACTACGGTTTTTTCGCTCATAGGAAATACCTCATTTCTCTTTAAAATTGAACTGCTGCGGAGCAAGCCGCTGCTATCAGATCAGGGATAAAAAGGTTCTTTGCCCCTGATGTCATTATATTTTATTATAAAAGACCAATGTGGGAAATGCAATACAATTTTGGCTGAATATGCCGTATGTCAGACAGTAATGCGGGACAAAGGAAAAACCGCCTGATTTCTCAGACGGCTTATTTCCTACTATTTTTTTGAGGGGGGAGATAGAGAGTGGTTTTTCATCTATCCAAGGTCTATTATATAGATGAAATATGTTTAAAATATGTCGGTAATCTAAAAGAAATCGAAAATTTATAAAGAAAGTTTAAACAAACTTTGTATTTTTTATATGTAGTTGCATGATATCGGAGAATATGCTACATTAAAAGAGTCTTATTTCCGCGTTCTGCGGGAAATATTCAAGCATCAGTTCGATGCAGAAATTCACTTTATTTACAATTAACAGGATCACTGGTGGTTATACACCGTTTTTTCAGGGAGGGATGCCTTTGTATGTGGAAAAGTAAGCTGTGATATGGAAACCATGTGTAAAAATGTTATGAGGATTGCGAAATCTGTATAAATCAGAGCAATCCGCAGATATCATGCTATGAAGCAGAGATGGGAGAATTTTTATGAAACACAGAATATGGAGACGGATACGGAGAACCGGGATCGCCGCTGCAGCTGCAGGGGCTGTATTAAGTGGAGGATTTCGGCCGGAGATTGTAAAAAGTGCAGATCTGGCAGATACAAATATTTCAATTGCTCAGACCGGAAACTGGACAGACAGAGAGAATGGAAAAGCAGAACTGCAGATCCAGGTGGAAGGGCTCGGAAGCTGGATGGCGCAGAGAGAAGAAACCGTGGAAAATACTGTTCAGGATCAGGAAAATTCCAGGGGAAAACCAGACGTTACAGAAGAACAGAGTAATTTTGAACATGAAAATATAAATTATGAATATGCAGACAAAGATCAGGAAAGGAAGGGTGAATATGAGTACGTGGAGGAGCTGGCATCCGGGAAAACAGTACAGCAGGAGAATGAAGAGCAGGAGGAAACGGGTGCGGGCTCACAGGAGGGAGAGACGACCGGTGGAGAAGATGTAGAAGAAGCAGAATGTGAACAACTTGCATACGCAGAACCATCAGAAGGAAAAATTCCTAATATAGCTCCGGAAGAAACTCCAATTCCAGAAGAAACACCAGTTCCGTCGGCAGTGCAGCAAGGCCTTACACTTATTACATACATTTCAGAATATTTTTCTCCGGAAATCTCAGAGATTCCGGGAGACATATCTGTTACACCAATCACCATAAAGAATCAAAAAGGAAAAAGTATAGAAATCATCAAACTGGAATATAAGATAAACACGGAAAATATGCCGGAGGAAACGCTTTCTCTGCGCATTCCGCTGACTTTACGGGAAGAATATCGTTACCCGGCAGAGGCGTCCAGCTACAGTCTTGTTCAGGATGAACCTCTGAAGAAAGACCGAA
>ERZ773188.4246-NODE-4246-length-10949-cov-13.320911_pt1 | contig 10949 bp, 10 predicted proteins | sample MGYA00581011_ERZ773188 | MGnify/ENA primary metagenome ERZ773188 (study PRJEB29015, sample SAMEA2737798) | human gut metagenome | biome: human gut; feature: human-associated habitat; material: faeces | place: China | collected 2012 ...
CTTCCTGGCAGGCCTCGGTGATACCCTGCACGATCTCCATGTTGTTGACGTTGAACGCGCCGATGGCGTATCCGCCGTCATAGGCTTTTTTGAACATTTCAGTAGATGTTACGAGCGGCATAATATCTTCTCCTTTGATAAAAAGTTATTTCAAATGTTTGGTACGTTTGGAACTAATTGCATTGTAACACAGAAATTAGATTTTGCAAGAGGATTTGCGATATTTTTGAAAAAAGGAGACAAAACCGATTCGCTTTGTCTCCTTTCTTTGCTTAATTGACCCAGATCGCGGGAAGGCGGGTGCAGGTGAGGCCCATTTTCCACTGCAAATGCAGCGACGCTTCGTTTCCGTCGACCACGTGGCAGTAGGGCGCGCGGCCCTCCTTCAGCGCCGCGGCGATCAGAAATGCTTCCAGCTGCGCGGCATACCCGCGGCGGCGGAACGGCGGTAGAATTTCGAGCATGCCCATGCTGCCGTCGTCATGAAAACCGGCGAAGCCTGCGAGGGCATCGCTCTCAAATACGCCGAAGAATGCGCCGTGTTCGATGCGGTCGCGGATGTACGCGCCGTCGCCGTCGTGATAGACGGACGCAACCAGCGCCGCATGCTCCTGCGTCAGCGGACGGATATCTGCCGTGACGGGGCAGGGGGGCTCGCTCTTCTCATAGACCCACTGCGTGCAGCGTATGGAATCGTGCAGGGAAAACTCCCGCATCACAGCGCCGTTGCGGCGTCGGCGCTTTTGACGGTGAACAGCTTGGGAGCGGCAGGGCAGAGCGTGCGAGTCTTTTCGCACAGAAGCGCGCCGTCCAGCATGTCGCTCAGCAAACGTTCCGTCCATGCTGAGGACGAGAGAGCCTTCATCTCCGTCATAAAGCAGGCGGCCTGCGCCGCGGCGCAGCGATTCCGTCATGTCGATGCACTCGGGCGCGGTGTTCATCAGAGGTTCGCCTTGACGGTCTCGGCGATCTGATCGGCCGTCAGGCCGTATTCGCGCAGCACGTCCGCCGCCTTGCCAGACTGGCCGAAGCGGTCGTTCACGCCGATCTTATGGAACTTGCAGTTGACCTTACCCATCAGGACGTCGGCCACGGCGTCGCCCAGACCGCCGATGACGCTGTGCTCCTCGACGGTGATGACCTTGCCGCACTTTTCAGCCCATTCGGTGACGCACGCAGCGTCGATGGGCTTGATGGTGTGGATGTTGATGACGGCGGCGTCGATGCCCTCCTTGGCGAGCTTCTCCGCGGCGGCGAGGGATTCGCTGACCATCAGGCCGGTCGCGAAGATCGCGACATCCTTGCCCTCGCGCAGGACGTTTGCTTTGCCAATCTCAAAGGGCTTGACCATGTCGCCCTCGAAAACGGGGGTGGCAAGGCGCGCAAGGCGCATGTAGACAGGACCGTTCATCTCGGCGATCGCCATGGTGGCGGCCTTTGCTTCGTTGGCGTCCGCGGGGCAGATGACCGTCATGCCGGGGATGACGCGCATGAGGGCGATGTCCTCGATGCACTGGTGGCTGCCGCCGTCCTCGCCGACGCTGACGCCCGCATGGGTCGCGCAGATTTTGACATTGAAGTGGGGGTAAGCAACGGAGTTTCGGATCTGCTCGTAGGCGCGACCGGCGGCGAACATCGCAAACGAAGAGCAGTAGGGGATGAGGCCCATCGTGGACATACCGGCGGCAATGTCGACCATGTTGGCCTCGGCAATGCCGCAGTTGTAGAATTTTTCAGGGTGCGCCTTGGCGACCTTGCAGGTCTGCGTGGCGTTGGCGAGGTCGGCGTCGAGCACGACGACCTTATCGTTCTTTTCGACCAGTTCGATCAGCGCTTCGCCGTAAGCCTGACGGGTTGCAATTTTATCAGCCATGTTCTTAGTCCTCCAATTCCTTCAAAGCCTGCTCGCGCTGCTCGGCATTTGGGGCCTTGCCGTGCCAGCCGACCTGATTCTCCATGAACGAAACGCCCTTGCCCTTGACCGTGTGGGCGAGGATCGCCTTGGGCTTGCCGGGCATGGTAGGCTTGGAGAGTGCGGCCTCGACGGCGTCAAGATCGTTGCCGTCGGGCAGCTCGACGAGGTCAAAGCCGAACGCGCGGAGCTTGGCGGGCAGATCGCCAAGGCTCATGACCTGGTCGTTCGTGCCGTCGATCTGTAGGCCATTGTTGTCGATGATGACGGTCAGATTGTCGAGCTTATAGTGCGCGGCGGCCATATAAGCCTCCCAGATCTGACCCTCCTGGCTCTCGCCGTCGCCGACGAGGGCGAAGACCTTCGTATCCTTGCCGAGATGCTTGGCGCCCAGCGCCATGCCGACGGCGATGGACACGCCCTGACCGAGAGAACCCGTAGAGGCGTCTACGCCGGGGACCTTTTTCGCATCGGGATGACCCTGCAGGATGGAGTGGAGCTGGCGGAAGTTCGCATACTCGTCGCGGGAGATAAAGCCCTTGGCGGCGAGGACCGCATAGTAGCAGGGGGCAGCGTGGCCCTTGGAGAGCACGAAGCGGTCGCGGTCGGGATCGTGCGGGTTCTGCGGGTCAACACGCATGTGGTTGAAGAAGACGCTGGTCATCAGCTCCACCGCGGACAGCGAGCCGCCGGGGTGACCACTGCCGGCGTTGGCGGTCATCGTGATGATGTCGCGCCGCACCTGCCGGCAGATGGGGGAAAGCTCTTTTGTATTCATGGAAACCCTCCTTGAAAAATACATTTCATCAACTATTAAGTATATCGGATGAAGCCGGGAAAGTCAATTTTAATCCTCGTTCTTCTTCATCTTTACATGCGACAAGGGATTTGCCTTTGCAGCAACGCGCAGCGCGTCGTTATCAATGTGTGTGTAGATCTCCGTCGTATTGAGATGCTCATGCCCGAGCACCTCCTGCACGGCTTTGACGTCCACGCCATTTTGCAGCATGAGCGTTGCCGCCGTGTGGCGCAGCTTGTGCGAGGAGTATTCTGAAGCGTCGAGTCCCGCGGCGCTCAGGTGCTTTTTGACGAGCGCGTGGACGCTCGAGCGGCTGATGCGCTCGTTGCGCGACGAGAGGAAGAGGGCATTGCGATCGCGGCCAGAGATGGGGCGGCGGACGGCGAGATAACGCTTGAGCGCATCCTTGCAGGCGTCGTTTAAGTAGACGATGCGCACCTTGTTGCCTTTGCCGAGCACGCGCAGCGCGTCATCTTGAATATCCTGCAGATCGAGGCCGCAGAGCTCGGAGATTCGCAACCCGCAGTTTAGAAAGATCGTCAGAATGCAGTAGTTGCGCTCGCGGTTCTGCCCGTCGACGGACTGCAAAAGCTGCACGCTCTCGTCGAGCGTCAGGTACTTCGGCAGCGACTTTTTGATCTTGGGGGAATCGAGGTCCTTGCAGGGATTCGTGTCCAAAAGGTGCGCTTTATTGACCAAATAGTTGTAAAAAGACCGAATTGTTGCGATTTTTCGCGCTCTGGACGCGGCATTCAGGCCGTAGTCGGACACGTCGCTGTTTTGATGCAGCACGCGGTCACGGCTCAGATAGGTCATGTAGGCGTAAATATCGGTCAATGTTACTTTTTTCACAAAGCCAAGATCGACGTCCATGATGGAAATTTCATTGAGAGGGAGGCCGCGCAGCGACGGATCGCGCGACTGCTTCAAATAGCGGAAAAAGTTGCGCAGGTCGAGGAAATATTCATCGACCGTTTTCTGCGAGTGGGCTTTGATGGTCTCGTGGTAGGATAGAAAATCGCGCAAAATCGGCGGCGATTCCAAGCGGTAGTCGTTCATAGTAAATGAGCGCCAGTGCAGGCACAGAAAAAGCTCATCTAAATCAGAAAGAAAAAATACGGAGGAGTTACGAAGTATTGGATTTCAAAATACCAGAAAAAATTCAGCAGCTTTGATCTGTGAGCGTTGTTGGCAGTTCAAACGCGACGCAGAGCAAAGCTGCGCAGAGATTGATCCTTTGAACGGGATGCACAGCGCACATGCCGTTGATCGGCTGTACGGCGGTTTTCAATAAAGGAGCCGATGGAGAGGGGCATTTTGAAGTCCATGCTCAATTGAACAAAATAAAAATTTTGTTCAATTGAGGGGAGCGAAAAAACGTATTTTTGCGGAAATGAGCGTTTTGGCGTGGCTGGCGACAAAAACCTCCTTTGTCAGGATCATGGGATTCTATGGGTCCGGCAGTGTGAAAACGCTGCCGGTTTTGCTGATACAATAAATATTATTTATGTGTGCGTTGTAGCCAACGCATTGCTTTACGCCTGCACAATGGCGCGCAGCGCTTCGGCGATGTTGCGCGCTTCGATCAGTGCGAGCCCCTGCGGCGCGCGGATCTGATCCTTGCGCTGCTTCGGGATGATGCATGTTTCAAAGCCCAGACGGTGCACCTCGCTGAGCCGCTCGCTCAAATGGTTCACGCTGCGAAGCTCGCCGGTCAGGCCGACCTCGCCGATGGCGGCGACGTGATTGCCGATGGGCTTGTCGAGATAACTCGACGCGAGCGCCAGCACGGCGGCAAGGTCTGCTGCGGGCTCGTCCACGCTCAATCCGCCGATGACGTTCAAGAACGCGTCACAGCCGGACACCTTGAGCGCGCCGCGCTTTTCGAGCACCGCCATCAGCATGGCGGCGCGGTTGTAGTCAAAGCCGTTGCTTGTCCGCCGCGAGACTGACTGCGCCGCGGGCGCAAGCAATGCCTGCACCTCGGCCAGCACCGGGCGCTGGCCTTCCATCACGCAGGTCACGCACGTGCCGGGCGCATCGTCAGGTCGTCCCGAAAGCAGCATTTCCGACGGGTTCGGCACTTCGACAAGGCCTTCGCTGCGCATCTCGAATACGCCGATCTCGTTCGTCGCGCCGAAGCGGTTTTTCGCCGCGCGCAGGATGCGATAGCTCATGTGCGCCTCACCCTCGAAATATAAAACGCAGTCGACCATGTGCTCCAACACCTTCGGGCCCGCAATAGAACCCTCTTTGTTGACGTGCCCGATGACAAAGACGGTGATGCCCTCCCCTTTGGCCAGCTGCATCAGCTCCAGCGTGCAGGCGCGCACCTGCGCCACGCTGCCCGCGGGCGATTCGAGTGAGTCCTGATAGAGCGTCTGGATGGAGTCGACGATCAAAACGTCGGGCTTTTCTTCTTCGACGGATTCCAGCACATCACCGAGGCAGGTCTCGGACAGCACGTACAGGTTGTCCGACTGCACGCCGAGGCGGTCGGCGCGCAGCTTGAGTTGACGCGGCGATTCCTCGCCAGAAACGTACAAAATTTTGGCGGTTTCACTCAGTTTTCCGCAGATTTGCAGCATCAGCGTCGATTTGCCGATGCCCGGTGCACCGCCGACGAGCACGAGCGAACCCTGCACAGCGCCGCCGCCGAGCACGCGGTCAAGCTCGCCCATGCCGGTGGGAAAACGGATCTCCTGCGCTGTGTCAAGCTCTGCGATCGGGTGCGCCTTGGCGCGCAGCGCGCGGCTGCGGCCGCCCGCTTTTGCCTTTGCACCGTCGCCGACGGCCTGCTCGACGAGCGTGTTCCATGCGCCGCAGCTCGGGCAGCGGCCCGCCCATTTGGGCGTTTCGTTGCCGCACTCCGTGCAGAAAAATACACTTTTTGCCTTTGCCATATTGTAAACCTCTTTTGCTTTACTGCTACTGCTGTAAAAGACCGGACGCGATCACAACGGCCAGCCTTTGCTGATATTCGCCACTTTTCAAAAGCGCCGTTTCGTTTTCATTGCTCAAAAATCCGCACTCGATCAGGATTGCAGGCGCGGTGACGTTTTTCATCAGGAAGATCGACGCGTCGATGGCCTTCTCTGTCTTCTCATTGCCCGCATTGACAGTCTGATTCAGCGCGAGCTGCACCGCATTCGCGACCTCGGCACTCCCCTCTTTTTTGCCGTAAAACACCTGCGCGCCGTGCGTCTGCTTGGATGACGGAAGACTGTTCTGGTGGATGCTGACAAGGATAGCACCTTGCGTGCTGTTGACCAGTCCCACGCGGTTTTCGAGGTCGGAGCGCTTCTTTTCCCGCAGCGTGGACGCACTGGCATCGTGGATGGAGATATCCTCTGTGCGCGTCATGCGCGTCTCCTCGCCGAGAAAAACGAGCAGCGCGTCGAGCCGCTGCGCGATGGCGAGGTTCATGTCGCTTTCCTTGCTGCCGTCGGCGGCGACGGCCCCGCCGTCCTCCCCACCGTGCCCTGCGTCGATGACCCAGACGGTCTTCCCTGTCGGCGCCGACACGCTCGTCTCCACCGCCTCCGGCGGCAGAAGCAGGCTGACGGTCGCCGCCGTCAGCACGAGCAGCAGCGCGAATATGGCGTAAAACGCCTTTTTTCCGAAAACGATAAACAAAATACCCCTCACCCCGGAACAATGTATGCCCCGCGGCGCGGCCTTATGTGCTTTTCATTATACAGGACTTTGAACAAAAAGAAAAGCCCCGCTTCCCTTTTTTCTCCCGCTGCATAGGATGGTGTGGGCGGATGCCCGATTTCTTTGCAAGGAGGAGACTTCTTTGGACGACAACAGAGCCATGCGCGCCGAGTCCGGCGTGGGCACACTGCCGAACGGCTGCTGCGCGCCGCTGGCTTTTCCCTATGTCCCCGTGCAGAAAAACGACCCCGAGCGCTATTCCCAACAGGACGCGCTCAAGGCCGGTACGCTGTTTCCGGGGCTGAACCTACCCTTTCACGCGCAGATGAAGACGAAGTTCCCCGCCGTCAATACGGCGCTCTCAGAGCTGATGGCGCTCGATTTTGCCATCGACGAGCTGGGGCTTTATCTCACCACACACCCGGAGGACACCGAGGTTCTGAACCTCTACTGGTCGTATATCAAGCTCGGCCGCGAGGGGCGCGAGGCCTATGAAAAGCAGTACGGCCCGATTTTGCAGACGGACGTGACGCCCGGCAGCTTCAAGTGGCTGAATGATCCGTGGCCGTGGGATCTGGAGGGAGAAAAGTAATGTTTGTATATGAGAAAAAGTTACAGTACCCCGTCAAGATCAAGAACCCGAATCCACGGCTTGCCGCGGCGATCATCTCGCAGTACGGCGGCCCGGACGGCGAGCTCGGCGCGTCGCTGCGCTACCTCTCCCAGCGCTACTCCATGCCCTACCCCGAGCTCAAAGGCCTGCTGACCGACATCGGTACAGAGGAAGCGTCATGGACCCCAATTTTGTCGCGGTATTTTTCCAGTCCGTCCAGCACATAGACCCACTTGGCGGGCAGCAGATTGAGCGCCACCTCTACCCTGCCGTCACGGTACACGGTCATTTGCTGGAGGAGATGCCCGTAAAAGTCGTCGTCCGCCGTGCGCCCGCTGACGATGCCCGTGATGGCAGTGCGAATGTCCGGCTTTAGGGTCTGCGTGTCGGTGTTCAGCGTCTGCCGCTGTTTGATCGCGGCAATTTTCTCCTGCACCCGGTTCATTTCATTCTCACAGCGGGCTTTGACCCGCTGGTAGTCCTCCTTGCTGATGCTCTCGTCGAGAAAGCGGTCAAGGATCGCATCGCTCCGCGCTTGCAGCTTTTCAAACTCCAGCTCCAGCCGCCGCAGCTCCTGCTCGCCGCTGTCCTCACCGGACGCCAGAACGCTTTCCACAACTCGGGTGAGGCTCGATATGATCGATTTCTTATCCAGCGTCACGGCGCTCACGGAGCGCCGTAGAAGATCCATGGCGATGTCGTCCCGGATCTGCCGCCCGACGCTGCATCCGATGACATTTCCCGCGCCGTCTGTGCGCCGCAGGCCCTCGTTGGTGGCGGTGAAGCAGCACCAGCGATAATAGGAGCTGCCATCCTGCCGCTTTTTGGTGCGGTGGGAGAAGCTCTTGCCGCACTCACCGCAGCGAATTTTACCGGAGAGCGGATAGCGGTTGCCGTGTCCACCGCAGCCTGTCGCACGGTTGCGGCGGGACAGCTCCCGCTGCACCGCCTGCCACGTTTCCCGGTCGATGATGGACTCGTGGTGATCTTTTAGTTCTACCAGCGGTTCCTTGCCGTGGTTGTACTTCTTTTCGTGCGTCAGATAGTCCGGCGTGTAGGTCTTTTTCTGGATCAGGTCACCGCAGTATTTTTCATTCTTTAGGATCTTAGTCACGGTGGCCGAGGACCAAAGGCAGTTGCCCTTGCTGCTGAGAATACCGGCCTCCCGCAGCTCCCGCGCGATGGTGCTGCACCCTTTGCGCTCTTGCAGGTACTTATGGAAGATGAGCCGGACAACTTCCGCGCCCTCCGGGTTGACGGTCATTTTGCCGCCAATCACGTCGTAACCCAGCAGCGAGCCGCCAAAAACGACGCCCTTCTCCATGCTGCGCATCTGTCCCCATTTGGAGCGTTCAGAGGTCCTTCGGCTTTCGTCCTGTGCGAAGGAACTCATGATCGTCAGCCGCAGCTCCCCATCGTTGGTGCGGGTATCCAGGCTGTCATTGAGAAACAGCACGCCTACGCCCCGCCGACGCAGCTCGCGGGTGATTTGCAGGGCGTCCACCGTGTTGCGGGTAAAACGGCTGACCTCCTTGGTCACGATCAGGTCGATCTGTCCCAGCTCCGCCGCATGGAGCATTTTATTGAACTCCACGCGCTTGTTGGTCGATGTGCCGGAAAATCCTTCGTCAGCATAGATGCCTTGCAGCTCCCAATCCGGCTGGCGCTGGATGTACTCGCGGAAATACCGCTGCTGCGCTTCAAAGGAATTTGCCTGGTCTTCCTTATCCGTGGATACACGGCAATACGCTGCTACTTGTAACATAAAAACTCCTCCTTTTCGTGGTATCATACGATACAGAATGTGTCTTTGCAATTGTGCGAATACTGAAAGGCACTATTCCTTTACAGATTTTGATTTTCCTGTATTTCTTATCTGTTCTTCTAATTTTTGTACGCAGTTCCTACACTGCATTTCGTTAAGAACCCCTTGACGCTGCAAGGCGAGCAGGACGGCTCGCTGGTATGCGAGAAGAAAGTCCTGCCCGATCTCATCTGCCGCCTGATTATGCAGCAACTCCGGTTTGCTTGCCATCCTGCTCCCCCCTTTCCTTGAAACTATGCGGAGAGACCGGTGAACTTGTTGCCGTTTTCCCGGAAGCGGTTTCCTGCCTGACGGAAACTCGATTTCTGCTCCTTGGCACGCTCGCGTCATCAGACGGTCATGGCCTGCTTCCCCGAAAGAGAAACGCTCCGGCGGTCATTCAATTTTGTGGAAGATCGTTCGTGCTGAATTTCAACTTCCACAAAAATGATAGCAAGCGTTGACGGAGATTTCAATATGTGGTAAACTATTCGTGTGACAAATGATTTACCACAAACGATGCACAGCGGTGTCCACGAATGGAGGAGAAGCCTTGAGAGCCTTGTATTGCTTGAGTTTTGGCCCCAAAAAGGAATATGTAGAAACGGATTTCAAGCCCGTGGAATATCGTCTCGGGACAACCCTTATTGCCTTTTTGTCCACAGATTTCGCTTCTTTACGGGCGAAATTACTGGTGCGAACAACGCCCATGATGGAAAATCAAGCCATTACCGAGATCAAAAACGAGCTGAGCATGATCCACCCTTTTGGGGAACGCTTTGTGCAGTCCCTCTTTTTTGAAGAAAAGCTGGCAGACGTGCTTGATGAACGCATGGAAGGTTTTGAGAAACTGCAAAAGGAACTTTCCGCCTTTGCAGATGCCGTGCTCGTGCCGGACAGATCTAAGTTGAGCGCCAAGCAGCGTTTGGCGCTCTATATGAGCCGCGATTTTCAAGCTGCCACAGCGATCGCCGGTTTGGACCTGAAGATGCGCGCAGAACGAAAGCTGTATGTAGATGAGCAGAATTTTGATCCGGTGTTGGCGGCAGACCGCATTTCGACGCCACCAAAGTCCGTCCGGTTTGCCCGCATCGAGGGCTCGGACGATTTGGGCGCGACGCTGCTGACAGAACTGCTGGAGATGGTCGAGCAAGGAATTGAATTGAAAAAGTGCGAATATTGTCATCGTTACTTTATCCCGTTCTCTTCCAAAGCTCTTTATTGTGATCGGTCAGTCGGTGATACCGGAAAAAGCTGCAAAGAACTCGCAGTCAAAGAGAAGCATGAAAAGAAAATCGCTGCCGATGATGGCTTAAAGCTCATCCGGCAGCGGATCAAAACCTATGATATGCGTGTTCGCCGTACTCCGGCCATTTACACAGATGCCGCATTTCAAATCTGGAAAGCACAAGCGGAGAATGCACGAAACCGCTATGTGAACGGTGAATTGACCTATGAAGAATTAGATGCGCTTACGCAGCTCCCAAAGAAGAAAGGCGAATAATAGACGAAGAAAACGCGAAATATTTGCGTATTTTTCTTGCTCTCTGCGTATACTGTGATATAATAAAGGCGAGGTGATGATCGTGACCTTAAAAGAATTGCGTATTTCAAAGGGGTTGAATCAGGCCCAATGTGCGGAATACCTCGGTATGTCCACGCGCAACTATCAGAATTACGAAAACGATGCTGCGAAAGCAAACACGGCCAGATACCATGCGATTTTTCAAAAGCTGGAAAGCTATGGTCAGCCTGTTGTCACAGCCGCCGTACTCTCGCAAATGCCAGAGTTTCATACGAATGTTGTCACGGGTACGGGCTTGCGGGCGTTAGCAAACAGCGTAGCAAAATACGGCAAGCGGGACTGTTTCAGCATCTTACAGAAGTTTGTGACCGGCTCCTACGATGGGAAGATCTGTATTTTATACGGTCTCCGCCGGACCGGAAAGACAACACTTCTGTTTCAAATGCTTTCCGAACTGCCCATAGAAAAAACGGCCTACATCAAGGTGCAGACCATTGATGATATGTCGCGGCTGACAAAGGACTTGAAAGCTCTGTATGAACTGGGCTATCGGTATGCGTTTATTGATGAAATTACACTCCTGAGCGACTTCATCGACACCGCTGCCGTGCTTTCCGATGTGTTCAGCATGATGGGCAT
>ERZ773188.4247-NODE-4247-length-10948-cov-5.088497_pt1 | contig 10948 bp, 9 predicted proteins | sample MGYA00581011_ERZ773188 | MGnify/ENA primary metagenome ERZ773188 (study PRJEB29015, sample SAMEA2737798) | human gut metagenome | biome: human gut; feature: human-associated habitat; material: faeces | place: China | collected 2012 ...
CGAAGAAGATGCCGCCCAGCAGCACCCACAGCAGCACCGGCAGCCAGCCGAAAGCAGCGGCCTGGATCGCACCGGTGACAGGGCCTGCACCGGCAATGGAGCTGAACTGGTGTGCAAACACGGTCCAGCCGTCGGTGGGAACGTAGTCCCGGCCATCCTCATGGACAACTGCCGGGGTCTTGGCAGAGGGGTCGATGCCCCACTTGTTTGCCAGCCAGCGGCCGTAAAGCATATAAGCGCCAAACAGACACACGGCTGCGATCAATACGATGACCAGCGTATTCATTGTTTTTACCTCTTTCCTTTCTTGGCATCCGGCAAATGTCAGCGGCATGGGGGCGGCAGGGTGTAAAAAAGGCCCCGTCCTCCTGCGTTCGTTCCATTTGGGACGAACCATCGAAGACGAAGGCCTTCCCATACACTGCACATCGTGTATGGAATACTCCGCGATACCACTTCGTTTGCTGCACAGGGCAGCCACTCCCAGCGTACATACATACGCAGCCCCGTAACGTGGGCAAAACGGCCATGCATTACTGGAAGGCGGGGTCAGCGCCTTTGTTCACACAGGCTGCTCGCAGGGGAGAACGCTTTGCTCCTGACTGCTGCCCTTGCATCAGATGGGCGGCTCTCTGGGAGAGGGTGCTGCAAAGAATCATGTCCTGTTCATCGCATTTGCCGAATGATTGTCCGTATTTTAGTGCGGAATTCACAAATTGTCAATATCATTGGAACAAGTTCGGAGGATGCACTAATTCAGGAAAGCGTTCTGCAAGAATTTTTAGGTGATTTTTGTTCATGCGTGAAACGAAGAAAACTATACACACAAACGGATGAAAAGAGTTCACGCCAAGGGCTTGACTTTCACACTTTGATGTGCTAAAGTGGTGATGCAGGAAAGAACCGGAACATTTCCGAAACATTTAAAAGAGGGAACGCTCCCAAAACCGGACAGTCCGCTGCGGCGGCAAGGAGAACATTCATGGCAGATAAAAATTCCAGAAGAAACCAGACCACCGATGCACTGTTTGATGCCATCCTCAGTCTGGAAACGCGGGAGGAGTGCTACAACTTCTTTGAAGACCTGTGCACTGTAAAGGAGATCTCGGATATGGCGCAGCGGCTGGAAGCGGCAAAGATGCTGCTGGACGGTAGGACCTACGATCAGATCGTGAAGGCAGTGGAGATCAGTACGGCCACCATCAGCCGCATCAACCGCTGCATCCAGTACGGCTCCGGCGGCTACCGCGAGACCATTGAAAAGGTGCGCGGCACCCAGAACCCTAAAAAGCAGGAGTAACACCGGCGTACCCGGCAGACATAGAATGGGGCGTACACCGCCCCTGACCGGATGAACGAAAGGAAGGTTTTATCATGTCTGCTGAGAACTGTATCGATACCACCCGCTGCCCCTGCCCCTGCCTGCCCAAGGTGACGCTGGAGCAGGCGGTCGTTGACCTTGTGGAGAGCATCGCTCTGCAGGAAAATGCCCTGAGCCACATCCTGTGTGCCGAGAGCCGGAAGATGGATGCCGCCATGAAACTGGACGGTCTGGACCTGTGCAAGCTGCTGGAAGTGAACGATTCGGCCACCAACATGGTGCACGCCGTGGCAAACCTGGAGCTGGTGCTCAAGGATAAGCTGGAGTTCGTCTCCAACAACCTGTACTATCCGCCTGCGGATGCCGCAGCGAAGTAAGAAGATGCGGAAAGGCCTGTCCGGATGCCGGGCGGGCCTTTTATATTAACGGGTTCGCCCTCTCAGTCTCGCATTCGCTCGCCAGCTCCCCCAAAGTGGGAGCCTTTGGCAGTCCATGCAAAGTTTATCTATATGCCAAGGCCTCTCCCTTTGGGAGAGGTGGCACCGAAGGTGACGGAGAGGGCGAGGATGCTGGCCTTGTGCTGCGGCTGTTTGAAATACTGACAATAACCAAATGCATAATTTTTGTAAAAACCATTTGTTGGAATTGCTGATAACGGGATTCTGTGCTATACTATACAATGTATCACCATGAAAGTGAGGAAATTTACAAATTGCTGAACTACGATGCAATCCTGTTTGATGTGGACGGGACCCTGATCGATTCCGCTCCCGGTATCATAAATACATTAAAAGAAGTCTTTGCCAGGATGGGCGTGGACACCACAAATGTGAACCTGCGCCGCTACCTTGGCCCGCCGCTGCGCAAGAGCTTTGGTGAGCACTTTACCGACCCGGCCCTCATTGAAAAGGCCACCGACCTGTACCGCGACAGCTACGCCGTCAAGGGCAGCCACGAGTGCGCCGCCTACCCCGGTGCAGCAGAGATGCTGCAGCGCCTGAAGGACGCGGGCCTTGTGCTGTGCACCGCTACCTCCAAGCCCACGCAGGTCGTTACGCCCATTCTGGAAGAAAAGGGCCTTGCAGGCTATTTTGATTTTATCGGCGGCGCGTCCATGGACGAGAGCCGCGACACCAAGACCGACGTGGTGCGCCATGTGCTGGCCCAGCCCATGATGCAGGGCAGGCGGGTGCTGATGGTGGGCGACCGAAACGACGACATGCGCGGCGCTGCGGACTGCGGGCTGGATGCCGCCGGTGCGCTGTACGGCTACGGCAGCAGGGAAGAGCTGGAACCCTTCCACCCGGTGCTGCTGGCCGAAAGCTGCGCCAGCCTTGCAGACCAGATCCTGAACGGACAGGCATGACCGGAAGGCCTTGTGCCGGAAACGAAATGAATGGTGAGAGATATGAGAAATACACGACCGGAAAAGCAATCGCTTACTCCTATGCAGAAGCAGGCTGTGCTGGTGTGCAGTGTGTGCGCGCTGGCAGCCATTCTGACCATTGCCATTACCATGACGCTGCTCAAGCGCGGCAAGAACCCTGCGGCCCCGGTGGAACAGCCCTCCAGCGAGGTGCTGGTGCCGGGCGAAGAGGATATCTCGGATCACTACCAGATCAGCGAGACCTCTGCCGCCCTGCTGCCGGAGACCGCCGACGCGGGCGAGAGCTACCAGAAGGAAACGCTGTTCCTCGGCGATTCCAACACGGTGCGCCTGTACGCCAACGGCCTGATCAGCCTGCAGCAGTTCTGCGCCAAGGAGGGCATTGGCACCCATGCCGCCCTGAACGAGGGCATCGTTACCTTTAAAAAGGACAGCAGCACCTACACCATCGCGCAGGCCGTGGCCAAAATGAAGCCCCGCCGCGTGGTCATCATGCTGGGCACCAATGATACCGGCATGAGCGTGGACGAGTTCATCAAGAACTACACTGCGCTGGTGCAGGCCATTCAGGAAAGCTACCCCTACACCGACATCATCGTGAACACGGTGCCGCCGGTGCCTGCAAACCACGCAAACTACCCCCACATGGACCAGACCAAGATCGACGACTTCAACATGGCCCTGCTGTCCATGTGTGAGCAGATGGGCCTGAAGTTCCTCAACAGCGCCGAAGCGCTGAAGGATGCCAACGGCTATGGCCGCGAGGATTACTACCAGACCGGCGATATCCACCTGAAGCCCGTGGGCCTGAAGGCCATGCTGAGCTATCTGCGCACCCACGCTTACCAGACCGACGACCGCCGACCGGACACCGCCAACATCCCCACCCGCGCCGAGTATACCCCGAACCCCAGCTCTGCGGTGGCAGCACCCAGCAGCTCGGAGGCTGCAAGCTCTTCCGAAGAGCAGGGTGTGCTGTATCAGGCCAGCTACCGGGTGGACAAGACCGGCGGCACCCTTTCCAGCGGCAGCGACAGCGGCAAGACATCCCTCTCCTATGAAGTGACCAGCGCCGCCCAGTCCATCAGCGTGACGGCTGTGCCGCAGGACGGCTATGTGTTCGTCAAGTGGAGCGACGGCGTGACCCAGAAGACCCGCACCGATACGAACTTCAAGCAGAACGTGGACGTGACCGCCGTGTTTGCAGCGGCTTCCGTGCATATCAGCAGCACCGGCAAGGCCGTGCTGGGCGATTCCTACACCTTTACCGCAAAGCTGGGCGGCAAGCACCTCACTGCCGACAGCATCCGCTGGTACGCCAACGGTGCGGAAGTGCCGCAGGCGGCGGGCAAGACCACCGTCAAGGTGGAGATCGACCCCTCCATGCTCAATGCGACCTTTAAGGTGTACGCAGTGGCAAGCTACAACGGCTGCACCGTTACCAGCAACGTCCTGAATGTGACGGTCAGCGGCGTAAGCTCCGGCAGCTCTTCGTCCAGCTCCGGCAGCTCTGGCAGCACGTCGGGCAGCAGTTCTTCCGGCAGCACCAGTTCTTCCGGTGCATCGTCCGGCACCACCTCCGGGGCATCCTCCGGGGCTACATCCACCTCCGGCAGCTCGTCTCACAGCCCTTCCAGCAGTGAGAGCACGGATTCCCCGGCAGGCTCGGCTTCTGCTTCCAACGGAACAGCCAGCTCTTCCCACAGCACCAGCTCGTCCCACGCGGACTCTGGTGAGAGCAGCTCGGCTTCCCATAGCAGCTCCAGCAGCGAGAGCAGCTCTGCAAGCTCTGGCAGCTCCCATGCGGCTTCGGAATCCAATGCCAGCAAGGAAGCCGCCAACGAGCAGTCCGCATCCACGGACTCCGCGTCCTGAGGCTGTCACCCCGGCCTGCCGTGCCGCATAGGCTGGCAGGAAGGGAGGCGTTTGCATGTACTACGAGGAACCCCGCATCCCGGCGCTGCCCGGGGAAGAGAACGTGACCGACGGCAGCGTGGACGATTATGGCACCGACTGGGAGAACGTGGACAACGGCGCGCTGGAAGAGGAAATGGCAAAGTGTGCTGCCACCCCCTGTGATGTCAAAACCACCTGCCCGGACAATGACCCGGAGCAGACGGACGTACCACCGTACGAAATTGTAACAGAATGATGTGAAGCCAGCTCTGTTTACGGCAGGGCTGGCTTCTGCCTGTTGTTGAGCGCATGGCAGCTGAGGCCATGGCAGAAGGAAAAGAGGGAAGGTTTATGGCAAAATATTATTGCGTGCTGTTCGATGCAGACAACACCCTGCTGAACTTTGACGCAGCCGAAAGCAAGGCACTGGCCGAAACGCTGGTGAACTACGGCATTGAGCCGGACGCAGAAACGGTGCAGACCTACCGCACCATCAACTCGGAGCTGTGGCGGCAGCTGGAAAAAGGCCAGCTCAAGCGGGAAAAGCTCATGGCAGAGCGGTTCACCCGCTTCCTCAAGGCCATTGATGCCGCCGGCGACGGAGCCGAGATGAACCGCTTCTATCTGGAACAGCTCTCCACCCATCCGGACCTGATGGGGCCGGAAGTGCTGGACGTGCTGCGGGAGCTTTCCGAGGTGGCAACGCTGGCCGTTGTGACCAACGGTTTCCAGAAGGTGCAGATCCGCCGTCTGGCCGAGAGCGGTGTGCTGAACTTTATGGAGGACGTGTTCGTCTCCGAGAAGATGGACAGCGAAAAGCCGAACCGCAGAATTTTTGATGCGGCCCTGCGCGCCCTTGGCGTGGAGAACCGCGAGCATGTGCTGGTGGTGGGCGACGGCCTGAGCAGCGACATTCAGGGCGGCGTGAATGCGGGCCTTGACACCTGCTGGTATAACCCCAGCCACGCCGAGAACCCCGGCAAGGTGGTGCCCACCTACGAGATCGCAGACCTGAAAGAGCTGTACCCGCTGGTGATGGAGCAGGAAGAGCTGGCCAATGTGGGCCTGAAGAACCGCCGCCACCAGTGCTGAACCAATAAGCGGATGGAGAACGGGATCATAAAACTATGCTGATACATTTGGAAAAACTAGGCAAGAGCTTTGGCGAGAAGATCGTGCTGCACGATGTGACCGCCAGTGTCGAGCGGGAGGACCGCATCGGCATCGTGGGCCAGAACGGCGCGGGCAAGACCACCCTGCTCAAGATTTTGACCGGCGAGTACCAGGACTACGAAGGCGAGTTCAGCGTGACCCACGGCGTGACGCTGGGCTATCTGGAACAGAACGCAAAGCTGGATGCCACGCTGGATCTCTACGGCGAGATGCGCTCCACCTTTGCCCCTGTGCTGGATGCCATGGCCCAGATGCAGGTGCTGGAACGCAAAATGGCCGCGCAGCCGGACGACACGGAGCTGCTGGCCCGGCACGACCAGCTGCAGAACATCGTGGATGCCGCCGACGGCTACAACATGGATGTGAACATCAAAAAGGTGCTGTCCGGCATGGGCTTTGCGCAGGATACATGGCAGAAGAACATTGCGGTGCTCTCCGGCGGCGAGCTGACGCGGCTGCGGCTGGCAAAGCTGCTGCTGGAAAAGCCGGACGTGCTCATTCTGGACGAGCCCACCAACCACCTGGACTTTGCCACCATGGAATGGCTGGAAAACTACCTCAAAAGCTATTCCGGTGCGGTGCTGGTGGTCAGCCACGACCGCTACTTCCTCGATAACGTGTGTACGAAGATCTGGGAGGTCTCCTTCCAGACCATGACCACCTACAAGGGCAACTTCTCGGCCTACCTGCCCCAGAAGGAAGCCGCCGACGCCCTGCGCCAGAAGCAGCACGATGCAGATGTGGCACTGGCCGAAAAGCTGCAGGACTATGTGGACCGCAACCTTGTGCGCGCCTCCACCACCAAAATGGCCCAGAGCCGCCGCAGGCAGCTGGAAAAGCTGGAGATCACCGAAGCGCCCAAGGACGAGACCAACCAGCTCAAGTTCCGGTTTGAATATGACGTAGAACCGTGGAACGAACTGGTGCTGCTCAAGAACCTGACCATCAAAATAGGGGAGCGCACCCTGCTGGAACCCTTTACCTACACGGTGTGCCGCGGCCAGCGGCTGGTGATCGCAGGCCCCAACGGCGCGGGCAAGTCCACCCTGATGCAGGTGCTGGACGGCAAGCGCCGCCCCTCCGGCGGTATGGTGCGGCTGGGCACCGGCGCACGGCCCAGCATCTTTGCCCAGCAGCAGAACCGTCTGGGGCAGGGCCGGGTCATCGATGTGATCTGGAACAAGTACCCCCGCATGACCGAGCTGGAGGTGCGCAGCCATCTGGCAAAGCTGGGCTTCCGGGGCGAGACGGTGTTCAAGCCCTGCGAGGCGCTTTCCGGCGGCGAGCTGGCCCGCCTGCGCTTTGCGGAGATCGTGCTGGAGCGGCCGAATCTGCTGTTCCTGGACGAGCCCACGAACCATCTGGACATCTACACCCGCGAGAACCTGACCGAGGCCCTCATGGCCTACACCGGCACGCTGCTGCTGGTCACCCATGACCGCCACCTGATGAACAGTCTGGCCTGCCCCATCCTCTACCTTGAGGACGGCAAGGCCACCCTCTACCCCAGCTACGATGCCCTGATGGGCCGCAGCGCCCCGGCACCTGCCGTGCAGAAGGCCGCCGAGCCGGCCAAGACCGGCTACGGCAGGGAGCAGCGCCGCCGCCGCGCCGAGCTGCGGGCCAAGATCAAGGCCTGCGAGGACGAGATGGAAGCCTGCGGTGCACGCGAAGTGGAGCTGGACAACGAGATCAACTCCCCGGAGGTGTACAACGCCCCCGACCTGCTGCGCCAGAAGAGCGACGAGCTGAGCGACCTGCGCTTCCATCAGGAAGAGCTGTTTGCCGCGTGGGAAGCTGCCATGGAAGAGCAGGAAAGCTACGAACAGAGCCAGCAGACCGAAGAGTAAAGGAGAGTGCAGCATGCCCCAAAACAGACGCAGTTACGAAAAAACGCGCCGCATCGCCCTTTCCGGCCTGCTGTTTGCGCTGGCCATGGCACTTTCGTTCATTGAGGGCACGCTCACCATCCCGGGCCTTTTGCCGGGCATGAAGCTGGGCCTTGCCAACATCGTGGTGATGTACGCGCTGTTTTTCATGGGGCCAAGGCAGGCGCTGGTGCTGGACGTGCTCAAGGCACTGTTCGTGTTTCTGGTGTCCGGCTTCACGGCGGGCCTTCTCTCGCTGTGCGGCGGCTTGCTGTCACTTTTGGTGATGTGGGTGCTGTACTATCTGCTGCCGGTGCGGCCCACCTGGTTCATCCTGTCCGTATGCGGCGCACTGGCCCACAACATCGGCCAGCTGCTGGGCGCGGGCGTGATCATCTCGTCCTCGCTCTCGTTCTACTATGCGCCGGTCATGCTGGTGCTGGGCCTTGTGATGGGCGCATTGACCTCCATCACCCTCAAGGCCCTGCTGCCGGCTCTTGGCAAAATGGGCTTCTCCACGCAGGAAAAGCGGGGGGAATAACCAACCGTCCATGCATCACAGTTGCATTTTGGCCGGAAATCAGTATAATAAGGAAACAACATACTTTATAGATAGGAACTCTTGCATACAGCGCTGCCGCCGTGGGAAAGTGCGCGGCAGCCGGGAGGTGTTTGCACTATGAGTGAAAAAGTTACCATCAAGGTGGAGCGCAAAACGCTGCATCTGCCCACCATCGCCCTGCGCGGGCTGGTGGTGTTCCCCAACAATCTCGTCCACTTTGAGGTGGGCCGCGAAAAGAGCATTGCCGCCGTGGAGTGGGCAATGGCAAATAATTCCAACGTGTTTCTGGTGGCACAGAAGTCCATGGACACCACCGAGCCGCAGCAGGCAGACCTGTTCAGCTACGGCGTGGTGGCCGAGGTCAAGCAGGTGCTGCGCGTCTCCGGGGACCTTGTAAAGGTCCTGGTGGAGGGCAAGTACCGCGCAAAGCTCAGTGCACTGGATGCCAGCGGCGATTTTCTGCTTTCGGCGGTGCGCCCGGCCCCGGTGCGCGCAGGCAAGGCCGACGATGCCGTGGAGACCGAAGCGCTGCTGCGCGCCCTCAAGGCCGGGTTTGACGAGTACCTTGGCATGAACCCGCGCCTTGGCAAGGACGTGGTGTTTGCCATCGTTTCCAGCGACGACCCCGCCTTCCTCAGCGAGTACATGCCCGCAAACCTGCTGTTCCGCTACGAGGACAAGCAGGCTGTGATGGACGAGGGCACCCTGAACGGACGGCTGAAAAAGCTCATCGAGATGCTGCGCCGTGAGTGTCAGGTGATGAAAATTGAAAAGGAGATCGCGGAAAAGGTCAACGAGTCCATGGACAAGAACCAGCGCGATTACTACCTGCACGAACAGCTGCACATCATCAGCGACGAGCTGGGCGAGGGCGACGACACCCACGCCGAGGCCGACGAGTACCGCCGCAGGATCACCGGGCTGCACCTTGCCGAGGACAGCGAGAAGAAGCTGCTCAAGGAGGTGGACCGCCTTGCCAAGATGCAGGGCTCCAATCAGGAGGCAACGGTCATCCGCACCTATCTGGACACCTGCCTTGACCTGCCGTGGAACACCTTTACGGTGGACGACCTTGATATCAGCCGCGCACAGCAGATTCTGGACCGCGACCACTACGGCCTGAAAAAGGTGAAGGACCGCATTCTGGAAACGCTGGCCGTGCGCAAGCTGGCACCGGACGTGAAGGCACAGATCATCTGCCTTGTAGGCCCTCCGGGCGTGGGCAAGACCAGTATTGCACGCTCCATCGCCGAAAGTCTGGGCCGCAAGTATGTGCGCATCAGCCTTGGCGGCGTGCGGGATGAAGCCGAGATCCGCGGCCACCGCCGCACCTACATCGGCGCGATGCCCGGCAAGATCATCACTGCCATGATCTCTGCCAAGAGCGCGAACCCCCTCATGCTGCTGGACGAGATCGACAAGCTGGCAGGCGACTTCCGGGGCGACCCGGCCGCAGCCCTGCTGGAAGCGCTGGACCCGGAGCAGAACGTCGCGTTCAAGGATCACTATCTGGATATCCCGTTTGACTTGAGCGATGTGTTGTTTATCACCACGGCCAATACTACGGATACCATTCCGCGTCCGCTGCTGGACCGTATGGATGTTATTGAGCGTTCCAGCTATACGCGCGTGGAAAAGTTCGAGATCGCCAAGCGTCACCTGCTGCCCAAGCAGCTCGCTGCCACGGGCCTGAAAGGCCGTGTGAAGCTGACGAACTCCGCGCTGTACGGCCTGATCGACGGATATACGCAGGAAGCGGGTGTGCGCAACCTGGAGCGCGCCGTCACCGAACTGCTGCGCAAGTGCGCCAAGCGCATCGCGGCGGGAGAGGTGGAGACGCTTTCTGTAAGTGATAAAAACCTGGAAGAGATTTTGGGGCCGAAACGCGTGAAACCGGCTTTTCTCAGCCGTAAGGATGCCGTGGGCGTGGCCAATGGCCTTGCGTGGACCAGCGTGGGCGGCGAGATACTGCCCATCGAGGTGCAGACAGTGCCCGGCGGAGCAGGACGGCTGGAACTGACGGGTTCTTTGGGCGAGGTAATGAAAGAGAGCGCCAAGCTTGCCATCACCTACGCAAAAGCCCATGCGGAGGCTTACGGCTATGATGTTTCCGTTTTTAAAGATATCGATATCCACATACACGCGCCGGAAGGAGCCATTCCAAAGGACGGTCCGTCTGCGGGCGTAACGCTGACAACGGCGCTGGTGTCGTGCCTGTCCGGCTGCCCGGTGCGTTCTGATGTGGCCATGACGGGTGAGATAACACTCCACGGGCAGGTGCTGCCCATAGGCGGCCTCAAAGAAAAAAGCATGGCCGCCTACCGGGAGGGAATGAAGCTGGTGCTGATCCCGAAAGACAATGCTCCCGATTTGTATGAGGTGGACGACGCCGTGAAAAACGGTTTGACGTTCCGTCCGGTGAGCACGTTGGAGGAAGTTCTGCGCACGGTGCTGCTGCCCGCTAAAAAGCCTGCAAAGGCCGCGAAAGCGCCCAAGGCAGGCGGGGAAAAGCATACGCGCCCGGTGCCGCCGGAAAAAGCGGAACCGCAGCTCAGCATCCGCCAGTAAGGAGGCACGCATGGATACGACGAAAGCCGAGTTCAAGGCGTCCTACGGCCTTTCTTCTCAGCTGCCGGAACGGGACCGCGCGGAGATCGTTTTTTCCGGGCGCTCGAATGTGGGAAAGTCCTCTCTGATCAATAAGCTGTGCAACCGTAAAAGCCTGGCGCGCGTGAGCAGCA
>ERZ773188.4267-NODE-4267-length-10889-cov-3.467140_pt1 | contig 10889 bp, 24 predicted proteins | sample MGYA00581011_ERZ773188 | MGnify/ENA primary metagenome ERZ773188 (study PRJEB29015, sample SAMEA2737798) | human gut metagenome | biome: human gut; feature: human-associated habitat; material: faeces | place: China | collected 2012 ...
ATTGGTATGCATTAGATGAATGCGCAAATGAAGGCGTATATTGCTCAGTTTGTAATAAAAAAGTATATAAACTGAATTATGCGAACCAGAAGTTGAAATCAAAATATTGTCCTAATTGTGGAGCAATTATGGATGAGAAAGGAAAAGTTAAGTAGCTACTAAGGACGTGCCACTTTCTGAATAGATAAATGCAAAATATTGAATTATGGCAAGGAAATTGTTTAAAACTTATGAAAAATATTCCTGATAAATCGGTTGATATGATTCTATGCGATTTACCGTATGGTACAACAAAATGTTCTTGGGACATTGTTATTCCATTTAATAAATTGTGGGAACAGTATGATCGTATTGCAAAAGATAATGCGGCGATTGTATTGTTTGGACAAGAACCATTTTCATCATTGTTAAGGAATAGTAACATTGATAATTATAAATATGATATTTACTGGGAGAAAGAACGACTCACAAATATTAACCAGGTAAAACGTAGAGTTGGCAAAACAGTTGAAACAATATCGGTATTTTATAAGAAACAATGTACATATAATCCTCAGATGGTGAAATATATTACAGAAATTGATACAAATGAGCTGGTTCACGCAATGTGAGATGTGTAAGACGAAAAATGCTCAGAGTTTTATGCTCTGGGTATTTTTTTGTGCTTTTAAATATTTTAATAATATTGCTTATGTCAAATGAAATATTTTATATTTCTGACATATTAAATATGAATTTTAAAATAAAAAGAATAAAGGAGAAAAACATGGAATATTTAACACGTAGAGAAAAAATAAATTTGTATGAAACAATTAGGAACTCGTTTCCTAAAATTCTTATTAAAGATTTGGCAGAACATGAAAGAATTTGTCCTGTATGCAATGGCCTTGGAATGAGGATTGAAGATAATATATATGGAATTAAAGGTGATACTTCAGAAGTTGGTAGAAAATATCTTTTTCCATACAAACATCAAGCACTTTCATTTTGTCAGAGTTGTTATAACGGAGTGCAGCAATTGTGTCCTTATTGTGGACAGCCTTATAAGAATCAGGCATATACGCATTGTGATTGTGAAGGTCAGAAAAAAGCAGATGAAGAAGAGAGATTAAAGAAGTGGAACGAGAAAGTAACTAAAGCAGTATCGGTTGATGAAAAAGATGTAAATACAATGCTGTACTGCGAAGAGTTTGATGAGTATTACGACACAGTTGATGATTTCTTTGAAGATTATGCTGCCAATTATGAAGACGAAAAAGTATATAACAAACCAGAAAGATTGTGGGTGACGTCTGTTGAAAAGATCTCTATTGATGCATATAGCGTCATCGAAAATGCTTGTGAAGGGTTACATGAAGATGCAATGGAAAACATTGATGAAAAGGATATAGCGGAATTAGAAGAATTCCTTGATAATTGGTGTAAAAAACAAACAGGAACAACTACATATTACCCTTGTTATAAGCAGTATGTAAAAATTGATTGGAGCAGATATTAGGAGGATAAAAATGAATAGAATAACAATTAATGGAAAAACAATCACTTGTTCAGGAAATAGTGTTGTTATTAATGGCGATAATATTATTGTAGATGGAAAGATCATTCAGAATTGTACCGGCGATATTAGAGTGGTTATTGATGGCAATGTAGATAAAATTGAGTGTGCTGGTTCAGTAGAAGTACATGGCGACGCTGGCAATATTGATTGTGGCGGCAGTTGTGAAATTACTGGAGCTGTCAATGGTGATGTTGACGCTGGCGGTTCAGTTACTTGCGGAAATGTAACGGGAGATATTGATGCTGGCGGTAGTGTGAGATGCAGAAGATAGGAGATTGAAAAATGTCAAACTTGTATGTATATTTAATGCGTTCTCGTAACAAGGATAATAAGGATATTCCGAATTTCAAAGGACGAATCAAGGAAATCCTTGAGTACAGAGAAAATGAAGATAAAGTGATTGAAGCTTTTAAAGATTTCGCAGCTAAAGGAGTTTCTGGCGAGCAGACGAGATTGTATAGGTCAGTCAACTCAAGAAACGAAGAGAAAATCAGAGAAGAATTTACTATCCGCTTGTTAAGAGATAAGCCAAGTGTGACACAGCTCAATCGTACACTTGCTTCAGTTGCACTAAAAGTCCAAAACCGTGACGAAAGTAAATGGCTGTTTGATTTTGACGTGGATGATGATAAATTGGCAGAAGATTTTATTGACGATATTTATTTTTATTCAGAATTGGATAATCATGAATTACATAAGACTCCTCATGGTTATGCAATCATTGTTCCGCATGGTTTCGACACAAGAGAACTTATGGAAAAATGGAAAGATTATGATATCACATTGAAGAAAGACGATTTGTTGTTTTTGGATATGATAATGAATGGAGAGTGAGTATGTACGAAAAATTAAGAAAATATATAGAAGAGTCAAATAATATTGTATTTTTTGGTGGAGCAGGAGTATCTACTGAAAGTGGTATTCCCGACTTCCGCTCTAAGGACGGATTATATAATCAGCATGACGTTCAGTTTGATAAATATGAACCAGAATATCTTTTGAGTCGAGAATGCTTATATAACAACCCAAAGGTATTCTATGAGTTCTATCGGCAGAAGATGAATACAAGAAATATTGAGCCAAATATTACTCATAAGGTGCTTGCAAAAATGGAAGAAATGGGTAAGCTAAGTGCTATTGTAACACAGAATATTGATGGACTCCATCAGAAAGCTGGCAGTAAGAATGTCTTTGAGATTCATGGAACTACTCAGAGGAATTATTGTAGTAAGTGTAAAATGGAATATCATTCTGATTTCTTATTTGACACTAAAGAGACAATTCCAAAATGCGAATGTGGCGGGCTAATTAGACCTGATGTAACTTTATATGGAGAGAATTTACCTAATAAGGCAGTGAATGGTGCTGTTGAAGCAATTAGCAAAGCTGATATGTTGATTATTGGTGGTACTTCATTACAGGTTTATCCAGCAGCGAATTATATATCATATTTTAGTGGCAATCATTTGGTTATTATCAATAGGGAAAAAATTCAAGTGTTGATGAATGAGAATACTGATTTAATGATTGCTGATTCGTTAGGTAATGTATTTAGTGAGATTGAGAAGTGGATGCGAGGTGAGAATATTGAAAATTATTGTAGATAAAATGCCAAACGAACCAAAAGAATGCATCTTTTCTGAATGTACAAATCAGTTGCGTGGCAATTATGCATGTAATTTATACCAAGGAAGAGGATGTGAGCCTAATAGATGTAATTCATTAAAGCCAATTACGGACTATCATGCGGTTGAATATATGGGTGATAATGTGGTGAAGATGATTCCAATAGAGTGAGGTAAAATATGGCAGTATATGTAACAGGTGATATACATGGAATAGATACGAATAAGAAGATGAACTTCATAAAGAATTTCTTAAGAGAGTAGCAAGGATAGTTTCAAAGAAACTGTATGTTATAGGAAGTTCAATTTTGGAAGAAATAAAATATATTGATAATATGGCAGGATTTATATCAAAGCAACCAAATGGATTATATTGTAGATTTTCGAGTGTAACGGATTGCCCTACTGCATGGAATATGACACGAGAAGATTATATCAATATGAAAATGCAGGAAGCAAAAGAAGACGCTGAAGATGTATTGGATAATTATTTGAAGCTGTTTGATATGGTAGTGGATATGTATTATCTAAACAATATGACAAAAGAGGAATTTGATAAGTTTCTTGAAGAGACTGAATATGATAAAGAACATAAAAATCTAGTGGGAGGCTCAGTATGAAATATAGAAAGAAACCAGTAGTAATTGAAGCAATGCAATGGACAGGGTTGAATTTAGAAGAAGTAAAGAAGTTTGTTGGGGAAACGTTGACTTGCGACATTATTGACGATGCATGGAAAGTTGGCAAAGGAATACCGCATGTGTTTATGAAGATTAAAACTCTTGAGGGTGATATGGAAGTATCTGAAAAGGATTTTATTATAAAAGGTGTCAACGGTGAATTTTATCCTTGTAAACCAGATATTTTTGAAAAGACTTACGAAAAAGTTTTAGAGTTAGGAGAATAAATCATATGAAGAAGAAAATTTTAGCAATCATATTAGGATTGATACTGTGTTTAGGAATGACTGGATGTACTGGTGAAGGTAGCAAAAATTATGACAATCATTCAAAACTCATTTCAATAGAAGGTGAAAATGATTTGTATTATTATTCTACTACGCATATCGCTTATATAACATTTAATGAATGTACAGGAAATTGTGGTTACGGTTATATGTCACCATATTATTCAGAGAATGGTAAGTTATGCACCTATGATACTGATACAAAACAGATAGTTGAAATTGGAGAATAATATAATAGACAACGAATTACGTCAGCAATATAGACAAGCTGCTGATGATTTAAGAATAGCATTTAAGAAGACTTGTTTGTACAGATTCTGCAAAGAAGTTGTGAAGAGATTAAGTAAGATTTTGAGATAGTAAAGGAGAAGAATTGAATATGAAATTTAAAGGAATTGAATTAAAGGATAATACAGAAGCGGAATTATTAATCGCAATTGAAATAGTAAATATTAGCGATGAAGACGAATTAAACGAATATGGTGAAGAACTGGAAGAAACATTATATGATAAGGTTCTTGATTATGATAACTGCGATGTTTATACTGAATTTTTAGATGATGATCTTTTAAATGTGCGTTGTGATGATATTACATTTGATGAGAAAGGTGTTGAGCTTATTACAACAATTTACAAAGATATTATAGAAGCAAACTTAGATAATATTAATGTAACGATAGGTGTTCATGTTGATGATGAATGGTTTAAAAGAGAAGATGGTTCTGAATATAATGAAGATGTTGTTACTTTGGAAGAGTTTTTAAGTAATATTGAATATTAAAAAGTAACAGTAAACCGAAGTTTCTTTCGGAGAATAAGAAAGAGAGGTAAAATATGGATATTTATTTAACAGTATTGGTTGGATTATTGGGAATTTGCATAGGTTCACTCATTGGACTTGGAATTTCTTCCAAGATCAATCATGATTATATACTTGGAATGAATGATACATCTGAAAAGTTTACAAAAAATCTATTAGATATTATGGAGAATTATTTTGATAATATGATCAAGTATGAAGAAAATTATTTTACAAATACGATGACAGGTTTGGCAAAAGCAGTAGACGATATTAATAAAGTATATGAGAAACCAATTTGGAGAAAAACAGAAGAAGAATTACCACCATGTTCAGGATTATATTATGGCAAAATTAAAGGTAATCCACATGGAGAAAATGCTATGTGGAAAGTAATATATAACGACAATGAATGGAGCTTATCTGGCTATCCTGATAATAAAGTAGAAATTAGTGAATGGACAGAGATCTATTAAGAGAATATTAATATGAAAGGAGTGAGTGGCAGCCTTAAAGAAATTTCGCTCTGAGTAGATTAAATGAAATATATGTGAGGTAAATAAAATGGATGATTTGTTTGAAGATATTTGTATGGAACATTTAATATCTGATGATGTTTCGTCTGATGACATACTATTAATGTATCCATATAAATTACATAATGAAAAAATCTTACGGGATAATATTGTTAATATGAAAAATATTATTAAAGAATATATTAATGAATCAGAGCAATATAGAAAATATATGGATATTATTCCAAAATTAATATGGGATTCTCAGAGAATGTCTATGCAGAACGAAGCAGATAAACATCAGAGAAAGGCAGATAAAATAGCAGAACAAATAAATGATGGAATTAATCCTTATGCTTGGTTTGTTAAGAAAAATTTCGATAGATATGTAGATGACATCCATTATAAAGCTGATTATCTTGTTTATTTGAATAGAATATAACAAGTAATGAAACTCGTATTTCACAAGGAGGCAAAATATTGAAGATTGGTGACAAAGAAAATGTTAATGAAATCACACTCAGACATAAGGGCAGAGATATTAAATTTGAATGTTTTATCAAACCATTTCCTTACGGATTTAAAAGAAAAAGATCCAGTTGAGATTGTTTTTGATGATTTGATAGAAGTAGATGCATTAATTGATATGTTAAAAAGATTCAAACAGGAGTCACAGGAATATATAGGTGTTTGGAAGAGGAGTGGAAATTAAATGGATATTTATAATACAAAACGAAGAAAAATTAAATGTGTTAGAAACGATGATGACGTATGGGGTGGTGGCGGTGAAAATCATCACTTATTGGAAGTTGGTAAAGAATATACATTGGAAGATATTCTAGTTCATTCTTGGCACACAATTGTATATATAAAAGAGTTTCCAGATGTGGAATTCAATAGTGTTGCATTTGAAGAAATTGATTAGGAGAATAATAATATGTCGGATTATAAACGAGGAAATAGAGTAGAGTGTAATTTAATCAGAGATCCGATTGATAAATGTAATCTCAATAGTGTTGAAATTGGAAACGCATTAAAAAAGTATGTATCGGTTGAAGAATACCATAGATTACACGACAATCATCTATATATGACTATGCCGATTCAGAAAAATAGTAAGTATGTTCGTGTTATAGAAATTTGTGCAGGCTGCAAACTTTATTGTGCAGATGAAGATGAGTTATATGAAATTGATAAGAAATTAAATGAACTTGGATATGAAACAAGAGTTGGTAGAAATATGTATACAGGCAATTTGAGTATTGCAGTAATTAGAGATAAGGAGAATATTATAATATGAAGATTTTAGCATTAACAATTTTATTCGTTCTGGCATTTTTGAGAGTAAAGAACACTCCAAATGCATTGAGTAAAACACTGTGGGAGAACAAGATGATTAAGCAACTAAAGAATAATGAAAAACAGAATGGTGGTAAACCTTATAGCGATGAAATGCAAGGCACAGTAATTTTTCTAACATTTTTGATTGAACTGTTTTTAATTATTTTCTACATAGTGTTAGGTAATAAGATTGGAACAACTGAATTTATTATTATGTCTGCTTTACAGGTATTTACTTGCTTATGGAATTTATGTGTGAGCATTAGCGAGTTCAAGAGTGTATTTTCTTATAACATTGAAGATCATAAGTTTCATAGATTTCAGTTATTATTTAACTTGGTTCTGGATTACGTTTACTATCCCTATGCAATTTATATGTTGTTAAAGTAGAGAATAATAAAAAGTAATGTATAAAAAGGAGCAAATAAGTTTAATGAATGAGTGCCAGTTTTGCAATAAGATTTATAATGCACAAAAATTAAAAGGAACATATTGGATAGACCGAGATGTCGCAAATTGTATTACATACAATGAAGATGATAACACATATAATATTTGGCATGAATGCCAAGATGATTATTATTCTGACAATATTTTAGAAATTAATTTTTGTCCTAAATGTGGAAGAAAATTAATTCAAATTATAAAGCATTAAGATAAGATGAAATTTTGGTTTCATATGAAAGAACATTAGGAGAATAAAAGTATGGGAGCTGTAAAAATATCAAAAGGTATCTACGAGTATAAAGGATACAGAATTAGTAATTGTGGCTATCATGAACCTGATTATTGTATATGGTGGGAAGCCGTTGATATGAAAACTGGATGTGCTGATTATCACGCAACTACAAAGAAGTTTTTAATGAAACAAATTGATGATGATTTAAAAAAATAAATCCAATTAAAACCACGTTTCATTGTTTAGAAAGGAGAATATATGAATAAGTATGTAGAAAATAAAGATGGCTATATTGTATTTGGCAGTTGGTGATGCAAATGTATTTAGAGTGGCAAAGGAGAATAACAATGGGTAAATCATTAAAATTTGTAAAAGAGAGAATTACATCGGGTCAGTGCAATGGAATGGAAAATAATAAATATGAATCCATGATTGAGCAAGATATACGAGAATTATTTACAACTGTTAATTATACTAAAAATGGAATAATTTTAGCAGATATTCCTTATCTTAAAGATTTCAATGTAATTATCAAATATGATCCTGATGCAGATTTCGAATATTTTACAATGCAACGTTGTAATTGTGACGGAACATTCATATTCTTCCAAAACTTGATGGGTGAGTGCATAGATAAAATGATTTATCTTAAAACCTGTAATGTAAATAAGGAGATTCCAAAAGATTTAACTGGATATTCTATTGTTTATACTGTTGGAGATTTTGTGTTGGCAGAAGAATTTGGTAATGAGTTTGCAACTAAAGAAAAGCCTTGGATGCAGAGTAGATTCACAGCTATGTTGCCAATTAAGTTTGATGTAGTAAGAAATGGAGAACAACAGTATGGAGTTATCACAAGATGAAAGACAAAAATTTTTAGAGTTAATAGATAAAGTAAGTCCATGTGCTGCAATTTCTGAAAAAGAAAATCTTGAAAAGTTTAAAGAGTGGCTGGATAGTAATATGTCAAAAAGAGTTACATTTGTTGAAGCTCCAAAAATATTTAAAGATCAGGTTGGAAATGACAAAGTGTTTCTTGTACCAACAAATTGCGGAGCCATAAAACCAATAAGAGTAATATTCGAAGGAGAATAATAGTATGGAAAGATACAAATTAACCAGAAGTCCTAATCCAGAAACTCATGCGTCTGGTGAAGTGATTTTTATAAAAGATGAAAATGATAATGAACTTAATGTTGGATTTAGTGATGAACTTGATGCGTTTGACTATATAAAATTGCAAGTAGAAAATGACAAAGAATACGCAGATTATCTCGAAAATCCAAACAAGCATATCATGGATATGTATAATTCGTTGGATGATTTTGATAAAAGAATGATTGAGCAGAGTTTGATACAAAAATATAGAAATGAGTGTATGTATCAATATTTTAGGTAGGCGATAGATATGAACAAGCGACAGAAAAAGAAATTATTCAAGCAGACACTCATTAAGGTGAGAAAATTGTATCCACAGAAAGGTGATGTGATTTGTTTTCAGCCAGATTTAGATTGGATTGATATTGAAACCATGTGCCAGTTTATGAAAGTTTATTCGAATAATGATGTTTTCGGTGAATCGAAGTTGGCTCTTGTACCTGCTGATATTAAGCAACTTAAATATAAAAAGGACGCTCAGATATATATTAACAAGTTGCAGCGTATTGTAGATCAGATGGGAGAATAACAATATGATTTTATTTATTTTGATAGTCATTGGAATAGCTTTATATACCATTTTTGCAGATGATTGGCTAATCGATAGTATCAAAAATATTGAAGAAACAAATAAAGAAGTCAAAGAGAATATAGAATATGTTAGAACAAACTATTACACATTTTCTTTGAGGGAGTATAACGAGCATGACTATGTAAACGTTCCAAAATATATTTTTATGTGGTTCGTATTTAATATTTCATTTAATGTAATTAATTTTATATTTGTTTTCATAATATCTATGATTGTTGTTCTATGTTGTCCTAAAGAAAAATCTTATTATACATTCAATATTAATTCATTAAAGGACAATTTAGTTACAAGTGGAGAAATTCATGGCGGTGTTTTTTGTGAGAGAGGGGCTATTGACGGAGAGATTAGTTATTTCTTTTCAAGAACAACAGATAAAGGAGAAGCTATTGGACATATACCAGCAGATAAATCTTACATAAAATATGATGATAATAAAAAGCCTTGTATTGAAGTTCATCAAGAAAATCATAAGATACCAGAAATTGTAGAAAGGTTATTATTTACAAAATGGGTTGATGATAAGAGTGTAGATTATTATGTAATTATTGCTCCTAATGGGACAATATCAACAACGGGGACATACGAGATAGATATGGAATGATAAGAAAGAAGCATTTCTTTTGGATTTAGAGGTAAGTAAATGAGTAAATTTTCAATTGTTAAAGAAGTAGATGAAAGTGTTTTAAGAAAAAATATGTACTAACAGCAAGAAACTATAAGAAATAACATAGGCGATGAAAGTTATTGTCCGTACATATTTGCCAATAAAGATACCATTAATAGGTTAGTAGACCAGTGTAAAGTATCGGTATTTGAAAATGTAAAAATATCAGGTGGATTAGTTGGATATTATCTTGGCAATAAAGTATTTGAAGATAATACATTAAAATTCGGTGAAGTTGAGCTGCGATAAGAGAATATATCCATAGAAAGAGGTGATTGTTATAAAAGTTATTCATAATAATTTTAGTCAAAATGATTTGAATAAAAAAGTAGAAGTAAAGCCTAAATTCGTACATACATTTTGCGATAATTGCGATTCTGAGTTAGAAATATCTGAAGAAGATACCCATATTGGATGGCTTGGTGCGTCGTTTGTTAAATGTCCTTGTTGTGGACAAGAATCAATGGTTGATGAATTAGAAGGAATCACATTAACAAAAGACAATATTGATTATCCTATACATTTTAATAGAACTAATAAGGATTTAAAAAATGTTGTAGAAATACAAAAAGATGAAGTAATTAAGGAAATCCAAAGAGGTATTGATTATTTTAGGACAAATAAAGACGAGTTTTGTTGGTATACATATTATGGAGATTTATTCGTGATTATATTCAGGTATGAAGGTGATGAGGAATATTTTGTCTTAGTGACAAGAGATTTTTACGAGACATATATTCCGTTTGAAAAGGGGGATTATAATGACTGATTTTGAAACTTGGTTACATGATTTTGGATATGATCATATTCTTCGCATGTTAGAAATTCGTAGACCAGGACAATATACTCCTTATGAAATAGATAAGAAGTTTGAAGATGAATCGTTATACATAGACAATCATTTTAGACATATTCAAATTAAAGAAGCTATTGAATTTCCTGATAAAGATATTCTGATTGGATTTAGAGAAATATATGATAGCGAAAGTTT
>ERZ773188.4271-NODE-4271-length-10880-cov-2.352333_pt1 | contig 10880 bp, 6 predicted proteins | sample MGYA00581011_ERZ773188 | MGnify/ENA primary metagenome ERZ773188 (study PRJEB29015, sample SAMEA2737798) | human gut metagenome | biome: human gut; feature: human-associated habitat; material: faeces | place: China | collected 2012 ...
TATCCGAAATGGTCTGATCCGTTAAACTATAAGATCACATATGATTTGCAAAATACAAAAGCGGTAATGTTAGAAAACAGGATTGATCACTATGTATATGGACAAAAAACACAACTGCCGGATGCTTCACAGTTATTCCTTCCTGATGGATATCAATTTGTCGGCTGGTTTGATGTGTCTGACCCTACCATGACAATTCTTACAGAAATCGGTGAACGCCAGACAGGAGATAAAGTGCTGCGTCTGCTTTTAATGCTTGAAGAGAAGAAAACGCAGCCACAAGAGGAAAAAAAAGCAGAGCAGTCTTTTGCAACAGTTAAAGAAGATCGTATAAATAACCTGAGCACCGGAGAGCAGAATCCTTCGTTTGAGGGAATGATGGAGCTTCAAACAGGAAAGAAAAGCTCTGTGCTTCAATTTAAGCAAAAAGGGATTACATATTGTGTGAATGAAGCAACAGGAGAATTGGTTGTCTCTACGATTAAAGTAAATAAGAAAAATATAAAAATACCACGGACAGTGACATGGAAACAGAAGCGATATAAAGTAACCGGTATCAAAGAGAAGGCATTATATCGTCATAAGAAAGTACAGGAATTCGTAATAGCAGATACAATCACCTCTATTGATGCAAAAGCGATTTTACAAAATCCTCATTTGAAAAAGATTACGATTGGCCGTAATGTTTCTAAGATTGAAAAGGACAATTTGCGAAATTGTCCTAAGCTTAAAAAGATTTTATTCAAAGGGGATCAAATTAAAAAGATCGGGAAAAACTTCTGTATCTCTGCTTCCAAAGTAACTGTATACGGGAAAAAAGAGCAAAAAAAGCTCCATCTTACCAAGCTTCGTAAGGCGAATCACAAAGTAAAATGGAGATATCGTTCTTTATAGATCCAGTTGAATTTTTTTGTTAGCAGGATGATAAGCCGTATAACGGACGCCGGCTGATTTCATCATTCGTTTGGCTGCGATAACAGACGGTGTCTCGGCATATTTATCACAAAGATAAATTACTTCCGAGATGCCTGCCTGTATCAGCGCTTTTGTACATTCATTGCATGGGAAGAGAGTTGTATAGATCTTTGCATGTGTCATATTTGTACCGGTATAGTTTAAAAGAGCATTTAATTCTGCATGACAGACATAAAGATATTTCGCATCCAGTTCATTTTCGGAATTGCGATCCCATGGATATTCATCATCGGAACATCCACGCGGCATTCCGTTGTATCCTACGGACAGGATCTTGTTGTCTTCGCTGACAATACATGCACCTACGCTGGTATGGGGATCTTTACTGCGTTCTGCGGATAAAAGAGCGATTCCCATAAAATATGCATCCCATTTTAAATAATCACTTTTTTTCATAATAATCCTCTTTCTTTTCCTTTTGTATATCAATGCCTTGGATTTGTATATCAAAAAAGGCTACCCACACCATTGGTAGCCTTTCATTTTACATAATCAATTATGCGATTTTATTGACAGCAACTGTCAGACGTGAAATCTTTCTAGATGCGTTCTTCTTATGGAATACACCCTTGCTTGCAGCTTTGTCGATTTCTGTAATAGCAGCCTTTAATGCTTCTGTTGCAGCAGCTTTATCATTGGCAGCGATTGCAGCATCTACTTTTTTAATTGCAGTTTTCACAGTAGACTTGATTGCTTTATTTCTTTCTGCATTTCTGCGATCAACTAAAATTCTCTTCTTTGCTGATTTAATATTAGCCATTCTTTACACCTCCCAATATTGAAGTTATCTCTATTCAAACCGGACACGGTCGCTTTGAATAAGCATACTCATATATAATAGATGAAAATAAAAAGCTTGTCAATATATAAAATAAAAAATGTCATAAAAATTCACCCGCCTCACTTTCAAAAAGAAATTGCTTGTATTCTTAGTTTGATCGGTATAAATCGAGCAAAGCAGAACACAATAAAGAATAGAAATAAAAAAAGACAGATCAGTGAGGATGAGGAGAAGACGATATGAGATATGAGAAAAGAACCGATTTGGCAATTGAAGTCAAGGAAAGTTTTCCTAAAGATCATGTAGAGATACCGGGAGTCAGTTTACAGGAAAACTATGATAAACTAAAAAAGATCAAAGTAACTTCGGTTCGGATCATGAATCATATTGGAGCAAGGCAGATGAAAAAGCCGATTGGAACCTATACTACGATTGATTTTGAAGAACGTTTCATATTCGAACAGAAGGATTATATGGATGCTGTCGGAAAAAGATTGCAAAAAGAATTGGCAGCTATCCTGCCGCACAAAATAAAGAAGGATGCCACGATATTGGTTACCGGGCTTGGAAATCGTTTTGCAACACCGGATGCATTGGGACCATATGTCTTGGAACAGATTGAAGTCAACCGGCATTTATCGGTACAGTATGTGGGCATGGAATTACAAAAGGGAATGAAAATATGTGGTATGATTCCCGGTGTATTAGGACAAACAGGAATGGAAAGTTCAGAAATCCTAAAAGGCGTGATCGAAAACGTACATCCTGATTGCATGTTAGTCATAGATTCGTTAGCCACTAGAAGTATCAAAAGATTATGCACAACAATCCAGTTGACAGATACCGGTATTTCACCGGGAGCAGGTATTGGAAATAATCGTAGTGAGATCAATCAGAACACAATGAATATTCCCGTGATCGCAATCGGTGTGCCTACTGTTGTGGAAGCCGGAACGATCGTTTATGATACATTAGAAGCAGCTTTACAAAAGGAAGGCTACAGCACGAAAGAAATTGCCCTCTTTTTTGATAGAATACATGATAAGATGGGAGATTCTTTTTTCGTTACACCAAAAGATATTGATGAAAAGATCAAGACAGTGGGCGATATGATTGCGAATAGTATCAATGCGTGTCTGGCAGGATAAAAGCAGTCATAATTTTCATCCAAAAGACATATGATAAAGCAGTATCTTTTTAACGGCAGCTAAGAGAAGACAGCAGGAAAGGGAGAAAGCCCGCTTTCAAGATCAAATTTGCGATTCTATCCTGCTGCCGGATAGAATGTCAGAAAAATCGGGGGAATAGTGAATGCATGGAAAAAAGATGAGAATCAATTTTATCATGATAGGAAGTCTGCTTTGCATTATGTGGACAGGTATTCTTGTTGCAGCATTATGTGGACAGTTACAGACTGTGAAAAATCTTCAATGTATAGTAATTCAGCAAATGGAAAAGATAGGAATGCATCCTTTTATGGCAGCAGGAATCTTGCAAGACAGGAAAGAAAGGAATGAGGCAGCAGATATGATCTTTCGACAGAATGATATGCTAAAATATCTGTATTCGAATGAACAACGTCTTGTTAAAGTAACAGACAGTACTGTGACACGATTAGCCGGGCATTTTGCAGGACAAAATAAAGAAAATAATCTATTTTGGAGTACGGCAGGCAGTATCTACGATCGTTCGGAAGTATTATTTGAGACAAAAGACGAAAATGGTCAACAGGCAGTTTCTAAGGAAGAAACACAGACGCAGACACGGGAAACGACTGCACAGGTAGAAGAGCATAAGGCATCGGATCCATCAATCTCAAAAACACCGATTGCGACAGACAGCAAAGAAAAATTACAACAGAATCTTCATAAAATAGAAAAGCTGGAAAAAAGCATGAGCAGGTCTTACTTATTAAAAAATTTTTATATTACAGATTCTTCGACAACAATAGATAATTCTATCTTTCAGGTTCGGACATTGCTTACAAAATCCATGGTGATAAAAAAGGAAAAGAAACCGCAGATTCTTATTTTTCATACGCATGGTGCATCGGAAAGTTTTCGTGACAGCAAAAAAGGAAGAAAAGAAGATTCAATTGTTGGTGTAGGTGCGGCATTAGCAAAAGAGTTGACGGATACATATGGTTATCGTGTGATACATGACCAGACACAATATGACAGAATTAACGGAAAAATCGATCGAAGTCTGGCATATAATTATTCATGCAAAGGTGTAACAGAAACATTAAAAAAATATCCGTCCATTCAGGTTGTGATTGATCTGCATCGTGATGGTGTTGGAAATAAAGTGAAGCGTACTACTGTTATAGATGGAAAAAAGACAGCACAGATCATGTTTTTTAATGGCTTGTCAAGAAATGCGTCCGGAAACATTTCTTATTTGCAGAATAAAAATCTTCAGGGAAATCTAGTTTACAACTGAAACTTGTCTGTATGCGTCGTTTTCAAAATCTCGCTAAACCGATCTATTTGAAAGGATATCGTTATAATATGCATTTGAAAGAACGTTTTACTTTGATCGAACTTGGTAACGAAAATAATACATTACAAGAAGAAATCAATGCAACGAAACCTCTTGCGATGATCCTTGACTGTGTATTACAGGGGAAAAAGTAGAATCCGGAAAGAAAAGGGAACAAAAAGATTCGTTGAAAATGAAAAAAAGATTGACATTTACATTTTATCTTGCTATAATAGCAATCGTGTTTTGAATAAAAACAGATGCGGAAGTGCTGGAATTGGCAGACAGGCATGATTCAGGTTCATGTTCGGGATTCCGAGTGTGGGTTCAAGTCCCATCTTCCGCATTTGTAAAATCAAAAGGGTTCATCCGTTAGGATGAGCCCTTTTGGTTTTAGAAGCGGAAGCGTCCCTTGAACCCAGGTTCAAGGTCTCCGCTCCGCTTCGGTCGGTGCAAAGCCGAGATCCACCGGATCTCGTGCACCCCATCTTCCGCAGATACAAGGGATCGAAAATAATTGTCTCTAGTATCTTTCATCTTTCGTAAGTGTAAGAGATTAAGACTATCGGATTTCGTGTATCTCATCTTTTGCAAATGCAGGAATTTTCACACAGATATCACACAATATTGCTTGACTTATCTGTATTTTTCGATAGAATAGAAGATAGCGTTTTGCGTTTTTACAATACGCCAAAAGACAATTGGAGGAGTTAACATGAATTCATCAAAGAAAATCAAAGATCAACAGGAAAAGGAAGCAGTTTCAACAGTTTCCGTGCCTGAAAAGAAAGTGAAAAAGGCAAAGAAGATCAGCCGTTTTGCGGGGGTAGATAAAAAGCCTGTCATTTTAGTTACGTTATGTATTGTTGTTGTTTTAGTGCTTTGTATCGGGGTCGGTATTCAGCAGTTTAAGCCAAAGGTTATTATGACTGTGAATAAGACAAAGATCACCATGGATGATATGATGTATCCAATCTATGAAGTGGAGAGTCAGTACCTTCCTTATAATGAGATGTATGAGACTTATACAGGTAAGTCAATCTGGGAAGCTGATTATCAGGGTTCCGGTGCTTCTGTCAGTGGTCTGACCAATGCGATCGGATTAAAGCAGGAGGTTTTAAATGCAGAGACACAGTATGAACTTTTATACCAGTATGCAAAGAAAGACGGGTATAAGCTGACAAAATCAGATAAGGCAAAAGCAAAGAAGCAGGCAAAGAAAGCGTTAAAAGGTCTTTCCTGGTTACAGAAGCTTCAGCTTAACATTTCACAGAAGAATCTGACAGCGCGCTTTGAAAAGAGAATTCTTGCGAATAAATATCATGAAGATAAGCAGAAAGAATTAAATAAGACGGTAGATGAGAAAGCAGCAGTTAAGGATATTTCTAAGAAGGATTACCGTCAGTACGATGTACAATTTTATTATGCAGCAACAACAACGAAAGACAAGAACGGTAAGAGCAAGTCTGTATCGGATAAGAAGAAAGCTACATACAAGACAAAGATCGAAGAAATCGCTAAGAAAGCAAAAGAAGCAGATTCTGATTTTGATTTCACAAAGCTGACAGACAAAAAAGAAAAAGATATCACTTTTGAAAAAGATGGTAACTTCACAGAGAAAGATGGCTGGTCATACGTATCAGCTGATACTTTAAAGAAGATCAAGAAGATGAAAAACGGTGAGATCTCAGATGCGATCCTGGATGATACAACAGGATATTATGTAGTAGTCAAGATGGTAAATAATAATTCAGATGAAGCATATAAAACTGCTTGTAAGGATGCAATCGAATCAAAACAGAATGAAGCTTATTCTTCTTGGTTTGAAAAAGAACAGACAGATAAAGTAGTTGTTAATACAGATGTTTGGACAGATGTGACGATTGGTACGGTTACAACAGATATTGTAACGGCTGATGATCTGAATGATATGAAAGAAAACTCATCATCTTCTAAGAAATCAAGTAAGGGTTCTAATCAGTAAAGAAGCACAAAAGTTACTGGATAACAACGAGGATATACAGTACAAGCCGTGTGGATCAACCATATGGCTTGTACGCTTTTATATATGGATAGCCAGATAAAAACACAAGATCAGAATGCTGTTTGCAATGAAAAAAGCTAAAAACTGATCAAACACAACAAAGGAAATGGAGGCACTTAGGCAAATGGGAAACGTTAGAAGAGTATATGTAGAAAAGAAAGAACCATATGCGGTACATGCAAAAGAATTAAAAGAAGAGATCAAGCGTTATCTTGGTATTAAAGATCTTACCAATGTTCGTGTACTGATCCGTTATGATATTGAGAATTTAAGTGATGCAACATATAAGCTGGCATTACAAACTGTTTTTTCAGAGCCGCCGGTTGACGAGTATTATGAAGAAGATTTTACTTGTGCACAGGATGCGGTTGTCTTTTCTGTGGAATATCTTCCGGGACAGTTTGATCAGCGTGCCGATTCTGCTGAGCAGTGTGTGAAGTTATTGAATGAAAAAGAGACACCTGTGATCCGTTCGGCAACAACCTATGTATTGGAAGGCAAGTTCAGTGAGGATGATATCGCTCGTATCAAAGATTATTGTATCAACCCGGTAGATTCTCGTGAAACAGATGAAAAGAAACCGGATACATTGGTTCAGAATTTTGAAGAACCTGCTGATGTTGCGATTTTTGAAGGCTTTAAAGATATGTCGGAAGACAAGCTAAAAGAATTGTATGATTCTTTAAATCTTGCCATGACGTTCAAAGATTTTTTACATATTCAGAACTATTTTGCAAACGAAGAAAAAAGAGATCCATCCGTTACAGAAATCCGTGTATTGGATACGTATTGGTCAGATCACTGCCGCCATACAACATTTTCAACTGAATTAAAGAATGTTACATTTGATGATGGCTTTTATAAAGAGCCGATCGAGCATACTTTTGATGAATACAAAGAAGCTCATAAAGAAATGTTTGCCGGAAGAAATGATAAATTCATTTCTCTGATGGATATTGCTTTAATGGCAATGCGTAAGCTTAAAAAAGCAGGAAAACTTGATGATATGGAAGAATCGGACGAGATTAATGCATGTTCGATCGTTGTGCCGGTTGAAATTGATGGAAAAGAAGAAGAATGGCTGGTATTTTTTAAGAATGAGACTCATAACCATCCAACAGAGATTGAGCCGTTTGGTGGTGCGGCTACCTGTCTTGGCGGTGCAATCCGTGACCCGTTATCAGGCCGTGGATATGTTTATCAGGCAATGCGTGTGACCGGTGCAGCCGATCCGACCGTACCAATGAAAGATACATTAAAAGGAAAGCTTCCACAAAGAAAGATCGTGACCGGTGCAGCACATGGATACAGTTCTTATGGTAACCAGATCGGTCTTGCAACCGGACTGGTCAATGAAATCTATCATCCAAACTATGTTGCAAAACGAATGGAAATCGGTGCTGTTATGGGTGCTGCTCCACGTCGTAACGTAATTCGTGAGAATAGTGATCCGGGTGACGTGATCATACTTCTTGGTGGTCGTACCGGTCGCGATGGTATCGGTGGAGCAACCGGTTCATCAAAAGCACATACGACAAAGTCGATCGATGTATGCGGTGCGGAAGTACAGAAAGGTAATGCACCGACAGAGCGTAAGATCCAGCGTTTGTTTAGAAGAGCAGAAGTTAGTTCGATCATTAAGAAATGCAATGACTTTGGTGCCGGTGGTGTATCTGTTGCGATTGGTGAACTTGCCGACGGTTTGAAAGTTAATCTGGATAAGGTGCCAAAGAAATATGCAGGTCTTGATGGTACAGAGCTTGCTATTTCAGAATCACAGGAAAGAATGGCAGTCGTTGTTGATCCAAAAGATGCGGATAAGATGCTTGCATTTGCAGAAGAAGAAAACTTAGAGGCAGTAGTAGTTGCCAAAGTAACAAAAGAGCCTAGACTTGTTCTTTCATGGAGAGGCAAAGTAATCGTTGATATTGCCAGAGCATTCTTAGATACCAATGGTGCACACCAGGAGACTGATGTTCGTGTAACCATGCCGGAAGAGAAGGCAAATTATTTTGAGGAAAAGAAAGATGTTTCTGATATCAAAAAAGCATGGTTAGATACGATGAATGATCTGAATGTCTGCTCACAAAAAGGTTTAGTAGAGATGTTTGACAGTTCGATCGGTGCATCTACGGTAGTAATGCCTTATGGCGGTAAGACACAGCTTACACCGATCCAGACAATGGTTGCAAAACTTCCTGTATTAGAGGGCAAATGTGATACCGTAACCATGATGAGTTATGGTATGGATCCATATCTTACAAGCTGGAGTCCATATCATGGTGCAGTATATGCGGTAGTATCTTCTGTTGCAAAAATCGTTGCTGCAGGTGGTGATTTTAGCAAGGTCCGTCTGACATTCCAGGAATATTTCCGTCGTCTTGGAGAAGATGCAGCGCGCTGGGGCGAGCCAATGGCAGCATTGCTTGGAGCATATGATGTTCAGATGAAGTTAGGTCTGCCTTCTATCGGTGGTAAAGATAGTATGTCAGGAACATTTGATAAGATTGATGTTCCTCCTACATTATGTTCTTTTGCTGTTGATGTAGCTAAGATTCAGGATGTTGTTACACCGGAATTAAAGAAAGCAGGCAATGTATTAGTAGAGTTCCATATTCAGAGAGACCAGTATGATCTTCCAAAATATGATGCATTGATGGATATGTATCATAAGATTACGGAAATGATTCATAACAAACTGATCGTATCTTCTTATGCGATCGGATTTGGTGGCATTTGTGAAGCTGTCAGCAAGATGGCATTCGGTAATGAACTTGGTGTTACGATCGATCAGAATCTTTCAAAGGAAGATTTGTTTGCAAAAGAATATGGTTCTATCATTGCAGAAGTAGCAAAAGAAGATCTTGATAAGATTACAGCAGAGTATACTGTTATCGGTACGGTGACAGAAGAAGCGATCTTTAACGTATATGGAACGGTAATCTCTATGGATGAAACACTTGATCAGTGGAAAGAAAGATTAGAAGGCGTATTCCCAACAAGATCTAATGTTGAAAATACAAAGTTAGAAGACAAACTATTTGATGCAAAAAAGGTATATACAGCAAAGAATAAGATTGCACGTCCAAAGGTATTTGTTCCGGTATTCCCTGGTACAAACTGTGAATATGATACCGGTAAAGCGTTTGAACTTGCCGGAGCAGATGTAAATACGGTTGTATTTAAGAACATGACAGAAAGCCAGATCGTAGAATCTGTCAATGCTTTTGAAAAAGCGATCAAAGATTCCCAGATCCTGATGTTCTCCGGTGGATTTAGTGCCGGTGATGAGCCGGATGGTTCTGCAAAATTTATTGCATCAATCTTTAGAAACCCTAAGATCATGGATGCAGTTCATGAATTATTACAGAAACGTGATGGTCTGGCACTTGGTATCTGTAATGGTTTCCAGGCTTTGATCAAATTAGGTCTTGTACCGTATGGTGAGATTAAACCACAGACAGAAAATGCACCTACTCTGACAACAAACAGCATTGGACGACATATTTCGAAGTCAGTATATACCAAGGTTTGCACAAACCAGTCTCCATGGCTGATGAAAGCAGAATTAGGTGGGGTATATGCTATTCCGGCTTCTCATGGTGAAGGACGTTTTGTTGCAAGCAAAGAAATGATCGAGTCGCTTTTCGCAAATGGTCAGGTTGCTACAAGATACGTGGATCTGCAGGGAAATCCTACTATGGATGAGGACTTTAATCCAAATGGTTCTTATGCCGCAATCGAAGGTATTACAAGTCCGGATGGCCGTGTACTTGGTAAGATGGCACATTCTGAGCGTATCGGTGATGGTGTTGCATTGAATATTTATGGTAACCAGAACCAGCATATCTTTGAATCAGGTGTAGAATACTTTAAATAATCCTATGAGAAAAAATATATTTGTTAAATTATTTGCCATATTATGTATCTTTGTCGTATTGGCAGTTGTATTAAAATATCAGTTACGGGATCAGGATGACGGAGTAATCAGCTCTTCGAATGTTGCATCCGAAAAGAATGTTGACATGTCAAATGGTATCAGTAATGCTTTGGTGGATCATGCAGATATTACGATCAAAAAAGTAGATGGAATGTCATCGGATTTTATTCGTGGTCTGGATCTGTCAGAAGTGATTGCACAGGAAAAGAGCGGTGTCCGTTATTTTGATCAAAACGGAATGGAAAAAGATATTTTCCGGATTGTCTCGGAAAGTGGGATCAATTGTATTAAAGTACGCGTCTGGAAAGATCCGTATGACAAACAGCATCGCTCTTATGGCGGTGGTAATTGTGATCTGGACAATGCAGTCACGATCGCAAAAAGAAGTTCCCGTTATGGTCTAAAATTAATGGTTATGATTGCCTATTCTGATTTTTATACAAGTGATGGTTTGCAAAGAGTACCAAAAAGCTGGGAAAAAATGGATTTTAAAACAAAAGAAAAAGCAGTAGCAGCCTATACGACACAGGTACTTGAAAAGATACAAAAAGCAGGTGGTCTGATCGGACTGATTCAGATTGGAAATGAAACCAACGAACAGTTCATTGGAGAAAAATCACCGAAGCGAATTGCAAAATTATTAAAAACGGCTTCTAATG
>ERZ773188.4273-NODE-4273-length-10877-cov-2.718259_pt1 | contig 10877 bp, 9 predicted proteins | sample MGYA00581011_ERZ773188 | MGnify/ENA primary metagenome ERZ773188 (study PRJEB29015, sample SAMEA2737798) | human gut metagenome | biome: human gut; feature: human-associated habitat; material: faeces | place: China | collected 2012 ...
ATCAACAGTATGCTGCGACAGTATCTCCATTGCTTCTCCTCCATTCCCAGATCATTTTCTCTCCACATCATATCATTTTCCTTGTGATCAGACAACCATAAACTCAGGCCACGGATAATAAGAATTGACTTAGTTTCTGCATTATGGTATACCAAAACAAAAACATAAAATGAAGAAATGAGGATGATTATGTTAATCAAAATATGCGGACTGACAAAAGTAACAGAAGCGGATTATCTGAATGCCAACCATGTAGATTTTGCAGGTTTTGTACTCTTTTTCCCAAAAAGTAAACGAAATATTACGATTGAGCAGGCAAAAGAGATCATGGCACATCTTAATGCCACGATCAAAAAAGTTGCAGTCGTAGTTAAGCCTGACTTAGCACAGATACAGCAGATTGAAGCAGCCGGGTTTGATTATATTCAAATTCACAGCGACATAGCTCCCACACTTTTAGAACAAATACAGCTTCCTATCTTAAAAGCCTTTAATGTAAATGATATCGATACGATTGACCGGTATCGTTCTCTTAAAAATGTAGCAGGCTATGTCTTTGATGCACAAAAGCCTGGAAGCGGGAAACCTTTTGACTGGTCTTTACTTTCTGATATTCCGCGAGATAATAAGCTTTTTATCCTTGCCGGAGGTATTTCAGCTGACAATGTCAGAAATGCGATCCAGACGCTTTTACCGGACGGGATTGACGTTTCTTCCAGCGTGGAATACAAAGATAACAACAAAGCCGGAAAAGACCCCAAAAGAATAAAAGAATTTGTCCACATCGTTCGAACTAGGACAAAACAATCCAGCCAATTCACTTTTTATAAATAAACAGCAAAAAGTACTATTTTGAAGCTATTGATTCCAGAAAAAAAGTACCATTTTTGAGCTGTCAATTCCAGCGCTCAAAAATGGTACTTTTTATTCTGACCTATCCTTTAACACGTATAGGATCAACATGAAAATGCTGTCCTGCAAAGCATTCCGATTTTATTCCTCATACAGCTTGAACACTTCGATCAATTCCTGTAATCTTGCAGCCTGTGCAGCAAGCTCTTCACTACTTGCTGAGCTTTCTTCTGCCATCGCTGTATTTTCCTCTACAACTGCTGCGATCTGGTCTGCTGCCTGTAACAGCTGGTTCAATGCTGTCGCCTGATTGTCTGAAGCAATGGTGATCTCACCAATATGCGTTACAAGCTCTGTTGTCTTTCCTGCTGCTTCTACTAATTTGTTTGCAGCAACATCAACTAATGTCTTACCATGCTCTACAGCCTGAAGTGTATTTGCGATCAATTCCGTAGAACCCTTTGCAGCTTCTGCACTCTGCGTAGCTAGCTCACCAACCTGTGTTGCAACTACAGCAAAGCCTTTACCTGCTTCGCCGGCTCTGGCAGCCTCAATAGAAGCATTCAATGCAAGCAGATTGGTCTGGCTTGCAATATCGTTGATGCTGTTGATGATAGAATGGATCTGTGTTGAAGTATCGCTGATCACTTCCATCGCTTTTACAACTTCCTGCATGCTTGTATTCGTTGCATTGATCTCATCACCGACATTTTGTGCCATTTCATTTGCAGCATTTGCATTCTGCGCATTTTTATCTACTTCTTCGGATACATTTGTGATCGTTGCCTGAAGCTCTTCTACCGAACTTGCCTGATCTGTAGCACCATCTGTCAAAGACTGTGCCCCCTGTGAAATGTTTTCTGCATTTGCGGCAACCTGCTCCGATACAATATTGATCTCTGAAAGCGTCTTAGAAAGATCCATTACTACAGCATACAGAGAATCACGGATTTCTTCAAACTCGCCCGGATAGTCTACTTCCGGATGAATCGCAAAATCGTTCTCTGACATTTCTTTTAATACACTCTTTAAATCCTTGATGATACTTCTAAGTGTCGTAGCTGCCTCAGAAAATGCAACAGCAACCGTACCAATCTCATCATCACTTTCTGCTGTAATCTCGATTTCAAAATCACCTGTCTTTAACTGCTGTGATGCATCTACTACTTTACCGATCGGTTTGATATATTTATTTAAGACCTTTTTGGTAAGTACCACAATGACTGCTATAGATAATACGGAAACGATGATCATGATCACAACCAGAAGAACCGTATCACTCAACAGATCACTCTGGTTAAGTGCGCTTGCAGCCCACCAGGTCTGCTCTCCGGCTTTTACAGGCTGATAAAATCTTGCAACCTTTGTGCCATCATCCTTCTTCGTCGTTACAGAAAAGCCTTTGCCGGTATCAATACCTTTTTGAATCTTGGCATATTCTTTATCATTGATCAGCTCTGTAAGTTTCTGTCCGACATATTCTGTAGACTCACTATCATATACCATCGTACTGTCATTTGTTAATACGTCCACATACATGCTTGAATAGCTGTCATTTTTTGATTCTAACTGACTAAAGTTATCTACGTTGATATCTACTACAATGACACCTTGTACCTTATCGTTATATACGATCGGATAAGATGCTGTTACCATTTTGCTTCCCTGATCTTCATATGGATTTGTAAAATAGTTTTTCTTAGTTTCCTTTGCTTTGGAATAATACTCATTTGCACTATATTCTTTATATGCACCATAGCTTTGGCACTTTTTCTCTTTTGCATCTGAGTTGCTTACATATACTGTATAATCCTCAATCGCCGGATCAAACGCTTCCGGTTCAAAGAATACACCTACACCGGAAATATCATCACTGCCACCTACAGTAGACCATGCTGTATTTAAGATGTAATTTTCGATTTCTTTATTCATTCGCTGTAATTTTACATCATAAAGAGCACTCTTTTCTGTCTCACCGGAATATCCGTTCTTTGCATAGGCTTCGTATTCACTCTCAATGAACGTTTGAAGACTGTCAGCCGTATTGGATGTCGTGTCTATGATCGACTGCACTGTCACACTATTCTTTCCGGCAATCTGCGAAAATTCCGCTTTAATACTTTTTGATAAGAAGTTACTGCTAAGAACCGCTGTGATTGCGATCAAAACCAGCATACATAAAATAACTACCGTGCCGATTGAAAATGATGTCTTTTTTGCAAGGTTTCCGGTCTTGAATTTATTCAAGTACCAATCTTTAAATTTTTTCATAATCTTCTTTACCTCCTCTTCGGTATTCCGTAACAATTTACTTGTATTCTAGTATATCACAGTGCCAATTTTAAGCAAGCTTTCCAATTATTTCCACTCATATTTTTTCTATTTTTCATCTCCGATATTTTTTCGTTTCAACACTCCACAAACCCTTATTTTATATGGCTTTGCTGATATTTTCCTTTTCGTTTCGTTTTTTTATAAAAAATGAGATTTTGAACAATTTGTTGTACTCTTTTCTCCATATTATTGCTTTTTTTCGTCCCCTTTTTTGTGCAAAAAAATGCCAAAAGTTCCCATTTTAAGGCATTTTAACTCCTTGCGTCCTATCTGCTCTTTCTGCTATAAGCAGTTTTTATGCATTGTATCAGGCAGTGATCTATCTGTACTGTTTCTCCAAAAATACGAAAAGAATGCTTTACAGTCCACTTTTTGTATGATAAAGTAAAGACAGTTATATGACTGACGGAAGTGGAGAATACCACAGGGAGTATAACTTATATGCAGCCGACCGTCTGGGCAATTGTCTGGAGGAGTGGGCTTTTTTTATACTTTCAAACAAGAATCTGTTATTTTTGAACCAGAGAGGAGATTTATCATGAACGAGATCCAGTTAAAGTACGGATGTAATCCAAACCAGAAACCCGCAAGAGTATTTATGAAAGACGGAAGCGATCTTCCATTTCAGGTATTAAACGGAACACCGGGATATATCAACCTTTTAGATGCCTTTAACAGCTGGCAGTTGGTAAAGGAAGTAAAAGAAGCTACCGGGCATGTTGCTGCTGCTTCTTTTAAGCATGTCAGTCCCGCAGGTGCAGCGATTGATGTTCCTCTTGATGATACGATGAAGAAGATTTACTTCGTGGATGATGATATCGAACTGACTCCAATGGCAACAGCATATATTCGTGCAAGAGGCGCTGACAGAATGTCTTCTTTTGGTGATTTTGTCGCTCTTTCCGATGAATGTGATGTTGCAACGGCAAAATATCTGAAAACACTTGTATCGGATGGTATCATCGCTCCTTCTTATTCTCCTGAAGCATTAGAAATCTTAAAAGAAAAGAAACGTGGTAATTACTGCGTGATCCGGATCGATCCTGATTATGAAGCTGCTCCGTTGGAGACAAAAGATGTATTTGGTATTACTTTTGAGCAGGGACATAATACAGTAAAAACAACAAAAGAACTTTTCGATAACATTGTGACAAAGAAAAAGGACCTTACAGAATCTGCTTTACACGATATGATGCTTGCAAACATCATCTTAAAATATACACAGTCGAACTCAGTCTGTTATGTAAAAGACGGTCAGGCGATCGGTATCGGTGCAGGGCAGCAGTCGCGTATCCATTGTACCCGTCTTGCCGGTGACAAGGCAGACAAATGGTTCCTTCGTCAGTCGCCAAAAGCTTTAAATCTCCCATTCCGCGATGATATCCGTCGTCCTGACAGAGATAATACGATCGATGTTTACTTATCCGATGATGATATGGATGTACTTGCTGACGGCATCTGGGAAAACTTCTTTACCGAAAAACCGGAAAGAATGACAAGAGAAGAAAGAGCTGAATGGATCAAGAACTTAGATAATGTTACATTAGGATCCGATGCATTCATTCCATTTAGTGATAACGTAGAACGTGCAAACCGCAGTGGTGTCAAATATATCGCACAGGCAGGCGGTTCTAAGAATGATCAGGCTGTTATTGATGCTTGTGACGAATTTGGAATTACTATGGCATTCACAGGACTTCGTCTGTTCCATCACTAAAATGAGATCCGGTTTCTTTTAAAACCGGACAGAATTTTTATATTTTGACCGAATACATAAAAAGATTTTCATATTATATAAGAGCATTCTGCATAAATCATAATATTGCACAGGCTCAGAAACGGAGAGTATCATGAAACAATTATCTTTAGAAAACGAATTAAAAAGCAACGCTTATCCGGGACGTGGCATCGTTGTTGGTAAAACACCGGATGGCACACATGCTGTCATTGCTTATTTTATCATGGGACGCAGCGAAAACAGCCGCAACCGTGTCTTCGTTGAAGACGGAGCCGGAATCCGTACACAGGCTTTTGATCCTGCTAAGTTAGAAGATCCAAGCCTGATCATTTACGCACCGGTACGCGTCCTTGAAAATAACACGATCGTAACAAACGGAGATCAGACAGATACCATTTATGACTTAATGCAGGAAGGTGCAACCTTTGAACAGTCTCTTCGTACAAGAGAATTTGAACCGGACGCACCAAATTATACTCCTAGAATTTCAGCGATCTTATCCGTAGAAGACGGTGGCTTCGACTATTCGATGTCTATCTTAAAAAGCAATAATGGCAACGGAGATGCTTGCAACCGTTATACTTTTGATTATGAAAATCCGGTTGCCGGAGAAGCACATTTTATCCATACTTATATGCACGATGCAAATCCTCTGCCAAGCTTTGAAGGCGAACCAAAGTTAGTCGATACCATGGACGATATGGACGCTTTTGGTGATATGGTATGGAACAGCTTAAATGAAGACAACAAAGTGTCTTTGTTCATCCGCTATATCAATATCGAAGATGGCAGTGTACAATCTAAGATCTATAACAAAAACAAATAATATTCCGGCTGGAAGTATTCTTTCCCGGAACTGCAAAAGCCCATCCTGTCACGGTATTACCATGATAGGGTGAGCTTTTCTTTGTTCTAATTGTCAGCATACGTTCTTGTTGAACATTTTATCCAATTTTTCTTATTTCTGATATTTCTCTACAATTGTCGTATACTTCGTATGATATGTCTTATACAAGTCTTCATATGATGTGTAAGACTTTGCAGAAAGTTCTGCTTTTAACTGCTCGATCAATGAACCAAAATCAGCAATCCGTCCATTGCATTCCTCTACTTTTTCTTTTGGAACAACACCTCTTTTTCTATCCAGTTTCATATCCTCTACTGCTGCTCCAACAGAACTGATCAAGCTGTCGATCTGATCTTTGTAATATTCCTCAGGATGATATTTTTCCTCAATATTAGCAATCTCCACTAGTGTCTCGCCAAGCTCGATCTTTTCATTTTGGGTTGGTGTTTCTTTTTTCTCTAACTCCTCTGCTTTCTTCTGTAACTTTTCCATACGTGTTTCCTGCATCTTCTTTTCATCACATGATGCTACACCCGATGCTGCATATGCTGTTATTGCAAGAACCACCCCGATCGCAATACATCCACCTGTTACCAATAACTTTTTCATTCGCTCCCCCTCCTTTTTTATTTATGATCATATTTTTTGCTACTAACATACTACAAATTTAAATGGCTTTATTTTTTCATAATAAGTTGCTTCCAAATAATTTTCTAATGCTATGTCATCTCTACCATTCGTATGCTGTGCCATTCTCAATGTTGGTCGTCCAGCATACGTTGTCTGTCCCACAACAATCTGTGAGTGCTTAGAAATATCATCACTAAAGGAATATTGCATAATATCTCCACTAGAATAGTTGGAATACAATTTCCAAGCTAATGCTGTTGGCCCTGTGATAGTATATGATTTCACATTAATGCCTTGATTTTTCCAATAATTTTTAAAAATATTGGCATTTTCCCATGAACCAAGATGCGGTCTCCATTGAGTAATACTATTATAGTCTGCACTTTTGCTAGTTCGTTTTTTTCCTCCTGCTTCTAAGCACTGGGACGCAAAATTTGTACAATCAAAATTTGCTTTATAATATTTAGATGTATTATATCCTTTTGCCCAGTCAAGTGCGTATTTTGCTGCATCAATTCCACTATAAGCAGAGACATATGATACCGGACAAATACTTATCGCACATACACTTATGATCACTCTTACTACTCTTTTGTTTTTTTTCATAAATTTCCCCCTTATCCTATTTAATTATTATTTTTAATTTGTACTTTATCCATACAGCTATGAATTCATAACTATATTTTATTTTTCTCTTAAATGACGTTTCAATATATAATCTGCTATATCAACTATACTCTCTATTCTATTTACAATATTATCATAAATTTTTTATTAAGTCAATTTTTTACTTTTCACAAAATTCTCTCAAACAAAAGCATTTCTTTTCTATAATATAAGCAAATGTAAAAAAACAAGAGAAATGTCCATTCTCCATGCCATCTCTCTTGTCTTTATTTTTCTGTATTCTGCTTTTTTACTTTGTCATCAACCCTGATTATCCACAAGCTCTTATTGCAAAATGGTACCATCGGTTCCAACGACTGTGACCTGCCATGGGATCATTTTGCCACAATTTTGTAAGGCTACCTTAGCAGCATTTAACAAACCACCACAACACGGAACTTCCATGCGTACAATATGCACACTCTTAATGTCATTTTGTCTAAGGATCTCTGTCAGCTTTTCACTATAGTCAATATCATCTAACTTCGGACATCCGATCACTGTGATCTTGTCACGAATAAAATCATCATGGAAGTTTGCATATGCATATGCTGTGCAATCTGCTGCGATCAAGAGATCTGCACCATCATAATACGGTGCTTTGACCGGCATTAATTTAATCTGTACCGGCCATTGACGAAGTTCTGAAATCACATTCGTTGTATGCTGCGCTGCACTGACAGACGCTTCCGGTGATCGTTTAATCATCTTTGCCTGACTTCCCGGACATCCTCCCTGCGGACGTTCGATCGCTCTTGGCCGGCTTCCCGGACATCCTCCCTGCAGACGTTCGATCTCTCTTGCCTGACTTCCCGGACAGCCTCCCTGTGGGCGTTTGATTGCTTTTGCCTGACTTCCCGGACAACCTGCTGTCTGCTGCTCTTTTGCTCTCTTTTCCAAATGCTTCCGTACTGCTTCTTCATCATAAGCAGCCGCCTCTCTTTCCACAAAAGAAATCGCCTGCATCGGACAACTTGGCAGACAATCTCCAAGTCCGTCGCAATAGTCATCACGCATTAATTTTGCTTTGCCATCTACAATCGCGATCGCACCCTCATGACATGCCGTTGCACATAAACCACATCCATTACATTTTTCTGTATCAATCTGAATTACACGTCTGATCATTTTCGTATCTCCATTTCTTTTTTATTTGTCTTTTTATTTTTTATGTGTCTCTTTGATTCTGAAAGTAGTATAACAGCTTCCTATAAAAAACGATGTAACAAATGTTACACCGTTTTAGTCATTTAAAAAAATATATCTCCATGATGATATTATCACAAACTGACATTACACCATTCTTTTCTGATTTTTCCTGTTATAAAAAATCTTCCAGACTTTCTAAATCCCTGATCAAAATATTTTTTCCTTGCAATGCGATCCATCCTTCTTCCGCCATATTTCCGATTTCTCTGGAAAGAGAAGGTCTCGCCACATTCATATATTCCGCCAGCTCTTCTTTTGTCGTAGACAAATAAACCATTCCATCTTCACTTGCATGTTCCAGCAAAAAAGAGGCAATCTTTTCTCGAAGACTTCCGGCACTTAACAACCGCAGTCTCTTGTTCAATAGATAGGCTTTTTTTGCAAAGATCTGTAACAGATTCTTCATTAAACGGATCTCTGCCATCGAATTATCTGCTTCTTTTTCAAAAATGCGACTGTCAATACTTAAAACAGTTGTAGAAACAACTGCCTGTGCTTCCATCTCGAATTCCTTTTTTCCGATAAAAAGATAGATCTCTCCAAAAAGGTCTCCGACCGTTTCAATGCAGGTAAGAACACTCTTTTTCCCACTTGCACTTACTTTGGCGATCACAACCTTTCCCGAAACAAGCACAAACATTCGGTCTGCTTTCTGTCCTTGCAAAAAAATGGTTTCGCCTTTGTCATAATGACAGATACGACAGCCATTCTGAGATAAGATCTCCTGTATCTCTTCCTTTGTCATCCCCTTACAAAGCGAACTTTTTGCAAGTATCTGTTCTGGTTCCTTCTCCACTCTTTGCTTCCTCCCTTACAAAATGCACTTTTTCTTATTGCATAATATTCTCTGATATTGCATTCTGTCCCTGCTCTGTTATTCCTAACAATACTATTAGTAAATATATATTTTTCACTATAAAAAACCGGGGCATTTTCATGCCATTTCATTTCATGTATTTTTTCTGCTTTTAATATACCTTTTTTAATCTGCGCAGGCAATAGAAAAATGCCGGGATCAGGAAAATATCCGCACAGATCCATGCAACCGGACTTGCAAAGCAGGCAGCCACAAAGCCCCACATTGGTACAAATACAAAACCAACAATGCTTCGTGCAACCATTTCACAGATTCCTGCACAGATAGCCAGAACACTGTATCCCATTCCCTGGATCGTAAAACGGATGATATTGACCAGAGAAAGTGGGAAAAAGAACGCGCTGTTGATCAAAAGGAATGTTGTTACGTTGCCAAGGATTGCTTTTTCTGAGGCTTCCATAAAGAGCAATGCCGTATACCGTCCAAAGAAAAATAAGAAGACAAACGCAAGCACTGCATAGATCAATCCAAGCAGACAGCAGGAAAGCATACCTTTTTTCACACGATCAAGCTTACCGGCTCCAACATTTTGTCCAGCATAGGTTGCCATTGTAGATCCCATTGCGTCATATGGGCAGCAAAAGAACATACTTACCTTGCTTCCTGCAGTAATTGCTGCAACTGCCGAAGAACCCAGAGTATTGACCGCAGTCTGTAAAATGACGCTGCCGATTGCCGTGATCGAATATTGTAATCCCATCGGAATTCCCATTCCGCAAAGAATTTTCATATATTTTGTATCCATTTTCCACTCTTCAGGACGGATCTTTAAAATTTCAAATTTATGCTTCATATAGAACAGGCAGCCGATCCCTGATACAGCCTGACTGATCACTGTTGCCCATGCCGCACCGGCAACCCCCATATGAAATGTCAAAATAAACAAAAAGTCCAATCCGATATTTAAAACAGAAGACACGATCAAAAAGAACAATGGCGAACGGCTGTCTCCTAACGAACGGATAATGCCGGATACCAGATTATACAGATAGGTTGCCGGAATTCCTATAAATATAATGAAAATGTATGTATTGGCATCTTCAAAAATATCTGCCGGAGTACGCATCCATGTCATGATCTGTCTGCATAAGATACAGGTTACAATGGTCATGATCACTGCAAAAACAATTGAAAGCCATACGCTGTTTGCCACGAATTTGCGAAGACCTGTCTGGTCTTTTGCTCCAAAACGCTGTGCCACCGGGATTGCAAAGCCATTACAGACACCCATGCAAAAACCAATGATCATAAAATTAACCGATCCGGTTGAACCTACTGCTGCCAAAGCATTGACACCTAAACATCTTCCTACAATGATCGTATCCATCATACTGTAAAACTGCTGAAAAAGCATTCCAAGTAACAACGGAATAAAAAAGCTTACGATCAAACGCATTGGTGAACCTACTGTCATGTCTTTTGTAACGGATTTGCTCATTTTTGCTCCTTTCTGACAAAGCAACCTGTTATCATTGTTTTACCGACAGGTTCTTTCCCTCGTTTTTTCTTTTCCGATATAAGCCTGCTTTTTGTTCAGTCGTTGATCAAAGAGAAATCATATACAATTCCTATGATTTCTTGTAAAGTTTGAAAATTTTTATCAAATCATTTTATCGTTTCCATATATTTCTAACGTATCATATACCAATATATATCTATTTGCAATAGCATTTTTTTGATTTCAAAAAATATTTATTTTTCAGTCTCCTTTGATATATTCATCG
>ERZ773188.4274-NODE-4274-length-10877-cov-2.639346_pt1 | contig 10877 bp, 8 predicted proteins | sample MGYA00581011_ERZ773188 | MGnify/ENA primary metagenome ERZ773188 (study PRJEB29015, sample SAMEA2737798) | human gut metagenome | biome: human gut; feature: human-associated habitat; material: faeces | place: China | collected 2012 ...
CCTCAGTTCAGCAAGCGCTGAGCTTACGAAGAGACTGCTTCCAAAGCCTTGGAGCGTCAAGGCTGCATAGGACAGGCAGCAAGCCTGCCTCCCATTGGAACAAAAAACGGCGTGACCGCATGGTCACGCCGTTTTTCTGTGTTCTGCTTTACGCCGCCGGGACGGCCTTGGCCACGCTGTAAGCCTGCAGGATGCTGCCCTCGCCCTCGGCATACTTCACCGTCACCGTGTCGCCCACGTTGAGGATCACGGCCTCCGGAGCCTCGGCGGCGGAGATGGTGTAGTACACCGTGCCGTCGGAGAGCTGGAGGTAGTACCAGGTGTTGCCGTCCATAACGGCGCTGCGGAGGTCGGCGATGACGCCGGTGACCTCCCCCTGATCCGAAGCGGAGGGCTCCGTATCCGCCGGGTCAATGAGGTTATACCGGGCCAGCATCTGGCGATAGTTGCTCTCGCATTCCGCCACGCTGCCGCCGGTGGCCACGATCTGGTACTGGCTGACGTTGACCATGGCGTACATCTTCACCAGACCGGCGGCGTCCTTCAGCGCCATGAAGTAGCTGGGCTGATCTGCGATGTTCAGCAGCAGAGGGAAGGTGGCGGTGTAGTTCATCTGCTGCACCTGCCCCCGTGCCGAATCCATGGCGGAGTACTCCTCGGCACCGGCCACGGAGTAAAAACGTGTCTCCTTGGTGCGCTGGTTGGAGAGGATGAAGCCGATGTTGGACTGATCCGACACCACCGACGTGATGCCGGTGTACATATACACGTCGTCTCCGATGGCGATGTAGTTATAGCCATCGGTGGTGACGGTGACATCCCGCTGGCCGAACAGGGAGTTGATGAAGCCGTGGATATAGGTGCCGTGGTAGTCGTACTGCTGGACGATGAGATCCGCCGTGTAGACGTGATCCACCCAGTCCGGCACATCCTTGGCGTCATAGTACTGGTGCTCACCGGTGACGGCGTTCACCAGCACGGCCCCGTCGATGTCCGTGCCGCCAAAGAGTCCGATGGTTTTCCGGATCCGGGGGCAGACCCAATAGGGATTGCCGCCCTCGTCGATCTCGAAGGCCGGCTTGTCGAAGATATAGGTGGGGTAGTGGAACTGCAGATAGCGATAGAGGTTGCGGCCGAAGTGCTCGGCGGTGGTGTAGCGGATGCCCTGCTCCAGACGCACCACCTCCACATTCTGGGTCACCATGTCGATGATGAGATAGGCGGGCAGACCCCGGGAGCGGTTGTTGAACCACTTGATCCAGTCCCCGTACCGCAGGGGCGTCACCCGCACCGGGCGGCCCTTGTAGTTGATTTGCGTGTACTCCTCCGCCACCTCAAACTGGGACACCATGTCCGACAGCTCACCCAGCTTGCGGTTGCCCAGCTTCTCGGCGGAGTCCTTGTCCAGCATGGGGATCTGGTCATAGCTGATCTCCTCCACCTCGGTGGCGAAGTCACCGGTCTCCACCGTCAGCAGATCCCGGTAGGCCCCGGCCCGGATCACCTGCCAGCCCACGATACCGCCCACGATGGCCACGGCCACCAGCGCCACGGCTATTATCATGGGGATGCGGCACTGCTTCTTCACGAAGCCAAAGTAGCCCTTGGCCCCGCTGCCCTGAAACCCGGAGGTCAGCACGGCGCAGCCGCAGTACACAGCGCAGCACAGCAGCATGAAGAAATAGAACTCCTCCGCCTGCAAATTGATGGGCGGCAGCACCACATAGAAGTACACCGCCGCAAAGATCAGCGTCACCGCCAGATTGATGAGGGTGCGGCTCAGGGGCGTGCCGATGGCCTTGTGCTCCTTTTTGGGCCGTGGAGGCCGCTTCCCGAAGGGACTCTGCCTGCCGCCGAAGCCCTGAAAATTGGGGTCGTTCCAGTTGGTGTTCATAAATGCTCCTTTCGGGAAACAGGCTGCGGCCGGTCTCCTCTGTCATATTCTGCAACTACTTGTAATATTATAAGAAAAATATACGAATCGTATTCATCAAACCACCTGAAACAGGTAGAATTTCAGGTAATTGGTCTCCTCCACGCCCCACAGAATGGGGTGGTCGCAGCACTGCTGCCGGGCCTCGATCTGCCGCAGCTGTACCCCGGCGTCCTTGGCTGCCGAGCGCAGCATCTTCAAAAACAGCTCCTCCGTGGCGAAGTGGCTGCAGGAGCAGGTGGCCAGATAGCCGCCCCGTGGCAGGAGCCGCATGGCCCGGTAGTTGATCTCCTTATAGCCGGTCATGGCCCGCTGGGTGGTCTTGCGGCTCTTGGTGAAGGCCGGGGGATCCAGAATGATGAAGTCGTACCGCTTGGGCTGCTGCTCCAGCTGGGGCAGCAGGTCGAACACATTGGCCGCCACACACTCCATCACGTCGGAAAGCCCGTTGCGCCGTGCGTTCTCTCTGGCGCACTCCACGGCGAACTCGGATACGTCCACCGCCGTGACGTGCTTGGCCCCGCCCCGTGCAGCGTTCAGGGCAAAAGAGCCGGTGTGGGTGAAGCAGTCCAGCACCGTCCGGCCACGGGCCAGCTTGGCCACCGCCTGCCGGTTGTACTTCTGATCCAGAAAGAAGCCGGTTTTTTGCCCGTTTTCAAAGTCCACGGTGTAGCGGATGCCGTTTTCCTCAATATCCACCGCTGTAAAGTCCGGAGCCTTTTCACCGCCCACGGGATGCCATCCTTTGCCCTGCTCCATGCCCTCCAGACCACGGATGGCCACGTCGTTGCGCTCATATACGCCCACTACGTCCTGTCCGTCGGAGCGCAGCACCTCCAGCAGCAGGGAGAACAGCTCCTCCTTGATGAGTTCCATGCCCAGACACAGCACCTGCGCCACCAGCACACTCTCGAACCGGTCCACCGTCAGGCCGGGGAAGCCGTCGGCCTCTCCGAAGATCACCCGGCAGCAGCGGCTGTCCTCCGGCCCCATGACGGTCTTGCGATAGTCCCATGCGTATTGGATGCGCCGCCGCCAGAAGGCCCGGTCGAACCGGTCGTTGGGGTTTCGGGACAGCACCCGTACCCGGATGCGGGAGCGGCTGTTGAAAAAGCCGCAGCCCAGCCAACTGCCCCGGCGGCTGATGACGTCCACCAGCTGTCCGTCGGACACGGGGCCGCTGAGTCCCGTGACCTCCCCCTCATAGACCCATGGGTGTCCGCCCACCAGAGCGGCCTCCCCCTTGGGGGTGATGGTGATCTGCGGATAGGGACGCTGGGCTTTCATAGCGGCCACCTGCTTTCTGTCAAGGTTTCTTCATTATATCACAGCTTTCCGCCTCCGTAAACACCGCCGTCCACGGAAAAATCCGCCGGACTCCATTTCCCGACAGCTTTTCCCGCCGCCGGTGACTACAATAGGGGAAAAAGGAGGGCTTGTCCATGAAGTTTCACCTCCCGCCGCCCGGCAGACGGCTCCGCCGTATCCTGACGCTGCTGGGGCAGGCGGCGCTCTGCTGCGTCCTCACCGCTGCCCGGCTGGGAGGACTGTACGCCCCCTTCAGTCTGGCGGCGGCCGCCGCCGCAGGGCCGGGCCTGCCGGGTCTGCTTTCCCTGCTGGGTGTTACCGGCGGAGCGCTGCTGTTTCTGGATTTTCAACCGGGGCTGCGCCATGCCGCCGCTGCCGTGCTGCTCTTTGCCGCCCAGACGGCCTTCTGTGATACGAAGCTCTACCGCCGCCCCGCCTTCCGGCCCCTGACGGCGGCCTTCTCCCAGCTGCTGATCCAGTCGGTGTACCTGCTGTACCGCCCCCTGAGCCAGTGGGTGCTGTGCCTGACAGCCTCGGCGCTGCTGGCGGCAGCCACGGCCCTGCTGACCGCCCACGGCACGACCCTCCGGCAAAAGGGACTGCTGTACGCCGCCGCCCTGTCGTTGGCACTGGTACCGGTGACGGTAGAGGGCCTGTTCTCCGTGGGGAAAGCCCTGCTGATGGCGGAGCTGCTGCTCCTCTCCCGCCGCCTGCCGCCCCTGACGGCGGGACTGGCGGGGGCCTGTGCGGGCCTTGCGGCGGATCTGGTGCCGGAGACCCCGGCGCTGCTGCTGACGGTGGCCTACGGCTGCGGCGGAGCGTTGGCTGCCTTCTATGGCCGTCTGCCCCGCATCCTCCCGGCGGCGGCCTTTTCTCTGCCCATCATGACCCTTGCGGTGCTGTTGGATGCCGGCCCGCCCCGACAGCTGCTGCTGTCATGTCTGGCGGGCGGTGCGGCCTATCTGCTGCGGCCCCGGCGCTGGCTGCCTCCCTGCGCAGAGCGTGCCGCCCGGGCGGATGCACCCGGAGAGACGGCAAAGCCCCGCCGGCTGGAGCAGTCCGCTGCGGCTCTGCGCTCCCTGTACGACAGCTTCTTCCGGGACACGGCCCCGGCCCCGCCGGAAAATCCCTCAGTGATCTTCGACCGGGCGGCGGAGCAGGTGTGCCGCTCCTGCGTCCTGTGCGCTAACTGCTGGCAGCAGAACTATAACGCCACCTACAACGCCTTCAATGATGCCTGTCCGGCGCTGCTGCGCCGCGGCACGGCCCAGTCGGAGGATTTCCCCCTGTACTTCACCGCCCGGTGTGTCCATCTGCGGGAGTTTATCGCCGCCGTCAACGAGGAACTGCGGCTTTTCCTCCTGCGCCGCCAATATCATCGCCAGCTGAGCTGCTCCCGCCGTCAGGCTCAGGAGCAGTACGCCCAGATGGGGGATCTGCTGGCGGCAGCGGCCCACGCCCCGATGGAGGAGTCCCCCGGCCCCGTGGGCTATCGGGTGTCCTCGGCCCTGCGCCCCAAGGAGGGACAGCAGCTGTGCGGCGACCAGCTGGCCACGGTGGAGACCGGTGGGATGCTGTACCTCCTGCTCTCCGACGGCATGGGAAGCGGCCCGGAGGCCCACCGGGAGGCGGCGCTGACGGTGCGGCTGCTGGAGCAGTTCCTGCGGGCGGGCATCCAGCCTGCCCCTGCCCTCAAGACCCTGAACTCGGCGCTGGCCCTGCGGGGAGAGACCGGCGGAGCCTTCACCACCATCGATCTTTTGGCTCTGCGCCGCTCCACCGGCGAGGCCACCCTCTATAAATACGGCGCTGCGCCCTCCTATCTCAAGCACACCGCCCACGTTACCCGCTTCACCGCCCATTCCCTTCCGGCGGGGCTGCAGGCCACGACGGAGCCGCCGGAGGTCACTCGGCTGGCCCTCCCGGCAGGCAGCTATTTTGTCATGATCTCCGACGGCATCGCCGACGAGAACAGCGACGAGTGGCTGCAAAATCTGCTGGCGGGGTGGAACGGCACTGACGTCCACGCCCTGACGGCACTGATCCTGTCGGAATCCCGCAGCCGCAGGGGACTGGAGGACGACTGCGCCGTGCTGGCGGTGCAGCTGCCCCTGCCGGGAGAAAACCGTCCCCGACAGGTATAACCGCCGCCGGCGCCGGAAATACTCTATCTGTCAAACATCACCGGACAGAGGAGGGCGTGGCCTTGGTAAAAGGTATTTCCAGACGGGTGATCGTGGTGGAGTCCCCCGATCCCCATATTTTCGAGCAGGCGATCTTTATTCTCAGCAACGACGCCGCAGGCGGCGGCGTCTCATCCCAGCAGGTGGTGGAGCAGGCGGTCCGCATCGCCAAGAGCTACGCCCGCACCCACGGGGCTCCGCCCCGGCGCAGACGGCTCACCACATGGATGGCGGCGCTGCTGGGCGGCGGTGTCATCGGCCTGCTGTGGCTGGTACTGACCCTCGTCTGAGGGACAGTCCTTTCCGAAGCTTTATCCATTTTTTCTCCTCACTTGGGGCGGACAGCTGACTGTCCGCCTCCCTTTTTTGCCCTGTTAGTCTGCACCGGAGTACAAAAAATACTCCGGCAGGACACACCCAGTGTCCCACCGGAGCAAACATCTTATTCGTCCCCGAAGCGGAGGATATCCTGCGCCACCGGCTGGTAAAACAGCCGCTCCACCTCCGAAAATTCACGGGTCTGCCCCATGATCCACATGAGCTTGGCCACGGCGGCCTCGGTGGTCATGTCGTAGGCCTCCAGCAGCCGGAGGGTGCTCTTCAGGTGTCCCCCCACATGGTATACCGTCAGGTCGCTGCCCTCGTTGGGGACCTGCGTGGTCATGACTACGATCTTGCCCCGCTCCACCCCACGGCGCACCACGTCGTAGAGGTGTCCGCCGTCGTATTCCGGCAGGCCGCCTACGCCGAAGCTCTCGATGATAAGGCCGTCGTAGCGGTCCAGCATGAACTCCGCCAACGCATCCTCCGTGCCGGGGATCAGCTTCAGCAGCCCCACATGGGGGTCCAGCCGGTCATAAAATAGCGGCCGTGGCCGGCCCTCACAACGGATGTACTGTAACAGATGCTCATCCTGCACCACCGCCAGATCGGGGTAATTGACGCTGGAGAAGGCCCGGAAGCTCTTGGAGTAGGTCTTGCGGGCACGGGTCCCCAGAATGACCCGGCCGTTAAAGACGATCTGCACGCCGCCGCAGCCCCGGCAGGCATAGAGAAAGGCGTCGGTGAGGTTGCGCTTGGAGTCGGTGCCATCGAACCAGATGGGCTTCTGGGCGCCGGTCAGGATGATGGGCTTGCGCGCCCCCTGAATGAGATAGCTGAGGGCCGCAGCGGTATAGGCCATGGTGTCCGTGCCGTGGCTGATGACGAAGCCGTCGTAGTCGTCGTAGTGCTCCCGGATGGCTTGGGCCGTCCCCAGCCAGTGGGCGGGGTGAATGCTGGTGCTGTCCAGACTATACAGCTGGATGCAGTCCACATGGCACAGCTGGGCGATGCGGGGAAGATAGGACAGCAGCTGGTGGGTGTTCAGCTCCGGCGTCAGGCCCTCCGGCGTCATCTCCGAGGCGATGGTGCCGCCGGTGCCGATCATGAGGATCTTTTTCATAGGGATGGCTCCTCTCTCACGGCCTACGCCGTGGGCAGTAAATGAAAAGGGCTTTACAGCTCCCGGTTTTCCAGCGCCGCCAAGCCGAACCGGGCGGCCTGCAGCAGACGGGGCTTTTCCTCCTCCGGAGCAGCGTCGTACCTCTGGCGCAGGTCTCGGAGGAACAACCCCCGCAGGGTGTCCTCTCCGCAGTGCTCCCACAGATCCCGGCAGCGGGTGGTGCGGTCCTGCAGTTCCAGATAGAAGCAGTCCGGGGACAGGGCGTCATAGAGGGCGTCCAGCCGGGGCGGCTCCTCCGTCTCACCGGTGAGGACCATGCGGAAGATGTCCGCCTCCGGGTGTGGGGGCAGTTCCCGGCGCAGCGCCTCCAGCGGGTCAACGCCGGTGACATCCGCCGTCAGCCACTGATACCGGTGGCGGGCAAAGGGAACGAAGGTGAGCTTCACCTGTCCCGGCTCCACGGTGCCGGTGAGGAAGCCCTTGTCCCCCAGCTCGTCGAAGCCTCGGCCCTCCGGGCAGCCGGGATAGGCCCAAAAGGTGCGTCCTGCCTGCTGCACGCCGCCGAAGGCGTGGACGTGGCCCAGCGCCAGATAGTCGGCACCGCTCTGCTCCACGTCCTTCAGGGTCATGGCCCGGTAGCGGCTGTCCCGGACGCCCACCTCTCCGTGGAGCAGCAGGATGCGGGCCAACCCCTCGTCCTCCGGGTCAAGAGAACCGGGAAGCCCGGCGGGAGCGTCGGGGGAGGTGAAGGCGGCTCCGTATACTACGCAGCCGTACTGAGGGAAGGGGAGCCGCTGGAGCCGCTCCTCCCGGAAGATGTGGACGTTTTCCGGCCACAGCAGCCGGGCATAGGGGCTGGAGGCGGCGTAGAAGTCGTGGTTGCCGGGGGCGATGACGGCGTGGCCCCGGAAGCGGGCCAGCGACCGAGCCAGCTCTTGCGCCGTCTGGCCGTAGAGCTGGTCAGAGTCAAAGAGATCCCCGGCCAGCAGCAGCAGCTCCACGCCGTGGTCATTGGCGTAGTCCACCAGCCGGTCCGTCAGCTGGCGTGCCTCCTGACGGCGCAGCCGGGCCTTCTCCTCCGGCAGGGCGGTAAAGGCGCTGTCCAGATGGAAGTCCGCCGTGTGTAGAATTTTTGCCATAGCGTCCTCCTTTTATGCCTCCTGCCAGCTGCGGCAGAGGTCTACCCATCGGCAGAACCGATCTCCGCAGCAGCGCTCCAGCTCCGGGCAGGTCAGCTCAATGGCGGAGGCGGCGCTGCCCACGGCGGGGAACACCGTCTCAAACCGCCGCAAAGACTCGTCCAGATACACGGACACGTCCTCCGGCAGGGCGAAGGGGCATACGCCGCCAACGGCGTGGCCGATGTGCTCCACGGCCTCCTCCGGTGTCAGCATCTTGGCCTTGACGCCGAAAAAGTGCTTGTATTTGCTGTTATCGATGCGGGCATCCCCGGCGGCCACCACCAGAATGGGCCGCTCTCCCACCTTGAAGCTGAGGGTCTTGGCGATGCGGGCGGGTGCCACCCCCAGAGCGGCGGCGGCCAGCTCCACCGTGGCGCTGGAGACCTCCAGCTCCCGGATGCGCTGGGCCACCCCATAGGGCGTCAGGTACGCCCGGACCTTTTCAACAGACATGGCTCATTTCTCCTATGTGATAGAACCTGCGTAACGGGTCCTGTGTGACAGCTTCTACGTGACGGATTTTGCGTGACAAATGCCGGGCCGTCAGCGGATATCCACCCGCTCCACCGCTGTACACAGGCCCGTGGTGCTGTCCAGCGTGAAGAGCGCCCCCTGAGCCTTGCAGGGGCCGGAGGCAGGGCGGAAACGGCCCGGCAGACCGCCTAAGAACATCTCCACCGACTGCTGGGGCTGGATGCCCAGCACCGACTCCACGGCGCCGGTCATGCCCAGATCCGTCAGGTAGCCGGTACCCTTGGGGAACACCCGCTCATCGGCAGTGGGGACGTGGGTGTGGGTCCCCCACAGGGCGGAGACCCTGCCGTCCAGATAGTAGGCCATGGCCAGCTTTTCGCTGGTGGCCTGAGCGTGAAAATCCACCACCGTGAAGGTGGGAGCGTCCGGCTCCGCCAGCAGGCGGTCCGCTGTGGTAAAGGGGTTGTCGCTGCCCCATGACAGGTCACAGCGGCCGATGAGGGAGATGACCCGGATGCGGAAGCGGCCGCAGTCGTAGACTCCCACGCCACGGCCCGGCGTGCGGGGGGAAAAGTTGGCAGGCCGCAGGATGTAGGGACTGTCCTCCAAATAGTCAGCGATCTGCATTTTGCCCCACGTATGGTTGCCCAGCGTGATAACATCGGCGCCGGCGGCGAAGAGATCCTCCGCCTGATCCGGGGTCAGCCCTACGCCGGAGACGTTCTCACCGTTGACCACGGTGAAGTCCACGCCGTGGACCTTCTGAAAGGGACGCAGGGTACGGGCCAGATGGCGGGTGCCATCCTCGCTGGTAACATCTCCCAGTGCCAGCACACGAAATTCCATAGGGTATCCTCCCGGTGAATTGGTACATTCTGCGGACAAAAGTGGACATGGTAACTGGACATGGCTCTGTCCGCTGACAGTCCTATTATACCACAAAACTGTCAGGGCGCAACGTCTTATTCCCGGCCGGAGATGATAGGGCTTATTTCCAGCCAAGGATGCAGAGGATCATCCCCGGCCGAGACTGCGAAGGATCATTCCCACACCGCCTGCTCATAGGCGGCGATGCCGTCGGCGCAGAATACGCCGTCGGTGTTCGGATCCGTCAGGTCCCCCAGCGTGGTATAGCAGGCGGTCATATAGCGGTGAAGCGCCTGCTGCTGGCCGTCGGTGAGGGGAAAATCATCGGTGTCGATAGAACCACTGACGGCGACGGGAGCGGCGGGAGCAGCGGCGGGGGCAGCGACGGCACTGTCCGATGGGGCGGCTTCCGACGGGGCGGCTTCCGACGGGGCGGCTTCCGACGGGGCGGCTTCCGACGGGGCGGCCTCCTGAATGGCTGTGCTGCTATCGACACCATCCTTTTCGGCGGAGGCGTGGAGCATTGGATACAGGGCGATGGCCGGCAGCAACAGCAGCAGGGCCAGCGAAAGAATGAGCGGAATACGTTTCATGGCAGAGTCCTCGATTTTTCGGGTTTTGAGGACAGGATACCGCCGCTTCCTAAAGCAAAGTTAAAGGGCATAAAGAAACGGCGCACCACTGCTGCGGTGCGCCGTTGGGGACGATGCGTATTGGGAAGGATGTTTACTTGGCGTATTCCACAGCCTTGGTCTCACGCAGCACGTGAACCTTGATCTGGCCGGGATACTCCAGCTCGTTTTCGATGCGGTGGGCCAGCTCACGGGCCAGGATCACCATCTGATCCTCAGAGACCTGTTCGGGCTTCACCATGACACGAACCTCACGGCCCGCCTGAATGGCGTAGCTCTTCTCCACGCCGGGATAGCTGCTGGTGATCTCCTCCAGCTTCTCCAGACGCTTGATATAGTTCTCCAGATTCTCACGGCGTGCGCCGGGCCGGGCGGCGGAAATGGCATCGGCTGCCTGCACCAGACAGGCCACCAGCGTCTTGCACTCCACGTCGCCGTGGTGGGCCTGAATGGCGTGGAGGACGTCCTCCTTCTCCCGGTACTTCCGGCAGAATTCCACGCCCAAGGAGACGTGGGTACCCTCCATCTCATGGTCCACGGCCTTGCCGATATCGTGCAGCAGACCGGCACGCTTGGCGGTCTGGACGTCGGCGCCCAGCTCCGCCGCCATCATACCGGCGATGTGGCTGACCTCGATGGAGTGCTGCAGGACGTTCTGACCGTAGCTGGTGCGGTAGTGCAGGCGGCCCAGCAGCTTTTGCAGCTCCGGGTGGATGCCCCGGACGCCGGTCTCCAGCACGGCCCGCTCACCCTCGGAGCGGATGACGGCGTCCACCTCACGGCGGGCCTTCTCCACCATTTCCTCGATGTGGGTGGGATGGATGCGGCCGTCGGCGATCAGCTTTTCGAGCGCCA
>ERZ773188.4283-NODE-4283-length-10865-cov-47.808881_pt1 | contig 10865 bp, 9 predicted proteins | sample MGYA00581011_ERZ773188 | MGnify/ENA primary metagenome ERZ773188 (study PRJEB29015, sample SAMEA2737798) | human gut metagenome | biome: human gut; feature: human-associated habitat; material: faeces | place: China | collected 2012 ...
GCAGGGGTATGCAGGACTCGATGGCGCTGCTCATCGCGCCGGTGGATGTGGCAGCACAGATCACCGAGACTCTGGCGGGCGCTTCCAGCGAGGATGACAACAGGGGACTTCTGGTGCGCGCGGCGCTGGACCGGACCGTGCAATACAACGGCGAGGAGGTCCCCATCCGCAGCTTCATGGTCGGCGGTGAGATCACCGACGGCAACGACCAGTGGGGCGTCCACAGCGGCGACTACACGGTCCGGGCGGGGCAGTATGTCAGCCGGTTCTTCTTCCTGGCGCTGTCCAGCGGCAAGGGGGACCGGCGCGAGGGCAACCTGCTGGATAAGGTCTGGTTCAGTACCGAGCCTGCGCCGCCCGTGGCCGGGCACGCCAACCTGACGCTGCGCAAGACGCTGGCGGGCAGCCTGACCGCCGACGAGCTGACCGCCGTGCGCGCGGGGCTGACCTTCACCGTGACCCGCTCCGACGGCACGGCTGTGGCCGTCATAAGCGGCGCGGATATGACCGTCGGCACAGACCCGGCCCAGTGCAGCTATACAATACAGGATCTGCCTGTGGCGTCGGAGAGCGGTACACCCTACACCTACACCGTGACAGAGACCGCCCACGCCGCCCCGGCGGCGGTGCTCTATTTGGCGAGCCGCGCCGCCGTCAACGGCGATGCGCTGCAGCCCGCGGGCGACCCGCCGACGCTGGCCAACATAACGCTGCTGCAAAACGGCACGACCTACGCCGATTTTGAGAACACCTACGCCCGGCAGACCGGCAGCCTGCGGCTGACGAAGGCCGTGGACGACACGGCCCTGCGCGATGAGGCCGAGGCCGTGACGAACACCTTCACCGTCGGCAGCCTGCCCATCGGCAGCTATACGCTGGTCTATGACGACGGCACGGCCCGCACCGTCACGCTGGACGCGCCCGGCGCACTGACCGTGCCGCTCAGGGGGCTGCATAGCGTAACGGTGGAGGATGTGCCCGTGGGCAGCTACACCGTGACCGAGACCGACCACCCCGACTTAGCCGGCTGGTACTGCACGACCACCGCCGCCGCGGCGTCCGGGACGGTGCAGGTGCCGTCCGGCGGCGTGGGGGAGGCTGTCATCACCAACACCTACGCGCCGTTCCTGCGCGTCACCGTGACCAAGCAGGTCACGGGCGGCATGGGCGACACGCGCCGCGGCTTTGCGTTTACGGCGGCCATTGACGGCGCGGCGGTCACCGCGGATACCCCCTATGTGCAGCCCTACGGCGGCGCGGCGCTGACCGCGGACGGCTTCACGATCCCGCACAAGGGCAGCATCGTCATCGGGCATCTGAAGCCCGGCCAGACCGTGACCGTCACCGAGGAGACGCTGACCGACTACGAAACGACAATGGACGACGGCAGCAGCGTCACGCTGGGCAGCAGCTATACCGCGACCCTGACCGGCGACGCGGCGCTGACCTGCGTCAACAATAAGGACGGCGTGCCGCCCACGGGTCTTGCGCAGGACGCGGCCCCGGCAGTCTGGCTGCTGGCGGCGGGCGCGGCGCTGGCCGTGGTCTGCCGCCGCCGAAGGGAGGCTGCACCGTGAACGAGACACAGCGCCGCCGTGCGCTGGCGGACGTGAAGGAGTTTTTTCTGCGCGCCGGGGCGCTGGCCGCACTGCTGCTGGTGCTGTTCGGCGTCGTGTTCGGACTGGCGGTCCAGCCGGACGACACGATGTACCCGCACCTCAAGCCCGGCGATCTGCTGCTCTACTACCGGCTGCCGCGCAGCTTTGCAGCGGGGGAGGTGGTCGTCTTTACACAGGATGACCGGCGCTGCACGGGGCGTGTTGCGGCCCGCGGCGGCGACACCGTGGAGGTGACAGAAAACGCGCTGCTGCGCATCAACGGCAGCCTTGTGGCCGAGCCGGACATTTACGAGACGACCCCCCGCTACGACAGTGACGTGACCTACCCCCTGACCCTGGCCGACGGCGAGTATTTTATCCTCTGCGACGCCCGCGAGGGTGCGCCCGACAGCCGCCGGTACGGCCCGGTGACGGCAGAAAATATCGCCGGGCGGGTCATTGCGATTGTGAGGAGGAATGAGATTTAGAGGCTATAGGGAAGAAGGATGCAGAGATACACTCGGCCCTCATCCGGCCTCGGGCGGGGCCTCGGCCACCTTCCCCCGCAGGGGAAGGCACCCAGCCCCAAGCCTTCCCCCCGCGGGGGAAGGTGCCGCCGCAGCGGCGGATGAGGGCCGACCTACCGGAAACCACCCACATAACCATACACCACCCCGAAAGGAGCACATACTTATGAACATCATCAAGATTTCCGCCGTTCTGACCGCTGCTTTGCTCACGGGTGCGCTCTCCGCCACGGCGTTTGCGGCAGAGACCCTGACCACGACCACCGGCAGCATCACCTTCCGCAAGGCCATCGACGTGACGAACGCCGCGGGCGCGGGCGGCATCACGGGCACGATTGCCTTTGACGTCACCGCCGCCGACGAGAGCGACCTGCCCGACGACGGAGAGAAAAACTATGTCGGCAGCGTGGATCAGCTGGACGGCAGCGACATCACCGCCACGTTTGCAGCGGATGACAGCGGCATTGCCAACAAGGAGAGCGATGTAAGCGTCGGCTTTGACACCTCGAAGTTCGAGGCCCCCGGCATCTACTACTACCACCTGACCGAGCGCGACCCCGGCATCCACGGCCTGACCGCCACGACGGCGACCTACCTGCTAAAGGTGCGCGTTGTCAACGACAATACGTCCGAGCCGGACGGTGCAACGTTCAAAATCGACTACGCTACGCTGACCTCGCTCGATGACAATACCAAGAGCGACCTCATCACCAATACCTACACGACCCACGGCCTGACCGTGACCAAGGCGCTGGCGGGCGACTGGGCCGACTACACCGACAACTTTATCTTCACGCTGGAGATCACCGACCCGGACGCAGACCCGGGCCGCATGGCATCGGTCACGGTCCAAACCACAAGCGCGGCGGGCGTGACGAGCAACGCCGAGGTGAAGCCTTTTACAAAGGGCAAGGTCAGCTTCTCGGAGACGATCCGGGGCGGCGATGTGATCAAGGTGACCGGCCTGCCCACCGGCGCGGCCTACACGATCACCGAGAGCGGCCTGGACGCTGGGAAGTATACGACGGCCTGGACGCTGGACGGCGAGACGCTGAGCACCGAAAAGACCCTGCCCACGCAGACGGTGGGTGCCGCCGACACGGCCCTGACCGTCACGAATACCCGCAGCTCGATTGCCCCCACCGGCCTGCTGCTGGACGCCGCCCCCTACGGCGCGATGCTGGCGCTGGCCGCGGGCAGCGGGCTGGTGTTCTTCCGCAAGCGCCGCCGTGAGGACTGATGCCGGACCGCGCGGCACGGCTGGCACGCCTGGGCACACGGCTGGTCAGTGCGCTGGCCGGGCTGCTGATGCTGGCGCTGCTGGCCTTCGGCGGGTTCGCACTCTGGCAGGACGCCGCGCTGCGCCGCGGGGCGTTTGTGGGCGCGGAGCTTTTGCAGTATAAGCCCGCCGCACCGGCTGCCGACAACCCGACGCTGGCCGGGCTGCAAACCGTCAACCCCGATGTCTGCGGCTGGCTGACGGTGGACGGCACGGGCATCGACTACCCCGTTGTGCAGGGCGCGACGAACATGGACTACGTCAACCGCGACGTCTACGGTGATTTTTCCCTGTCGGGCGCGATTTTTCTCGACAGCCGCTGCGCCGCCGACCTGACCGACCCGTACACGGTGATTTACGGCCACCACATGGACAACAGCGCGATGTTCGGCGATGTGGCGCGGTTTGCGGAGGCAGACTATTTTGCCGCGCACCCCGCGGGCAGCATAAGTCTGCCCGACGCCGCCTATACGATCGAGCTGTTCGCCTGTGTGGTGACCGATGCCTACGACACCGCCATTTACACGCCGGAGCGTTACCACGACGATGTGGGGGCGCTGCTGGACTATGCGGCGGCGCAGGCCGTGCAGCAGCGGGACATCGGTGTGACGGCGCAGGACCGGCTGGTGGCGCTTTCGACCTGCGCCGGGAGCGAGACAAACGGGCGGGTCGTCGTGCTGGGGCGGCTCTGCCCCCTGAAAGAAGGAGATGAAATGCAATGACCTTTGGCAAAACGGCCCTGCGGTGCTGGCTGCCCGCAGCGGCCCTGCTGCTGGCGCTGCTCTGCCCACTGCCCGTGGCGGCTGCGCGGGCGGGCACGGCGATCCCCGTCAGTGTCCGCACCGACGGCGCGGCTACGGACGCCGTCTATACGGTGGAGCTGACGCCGCTGGACGCGGCCCCCGCGCCTGTGCAGCGTGCCCTGACCGTAAAAAACGGCGGCACCGTGTATTTTACGGGCTTCGCCTTTGACGAGCCGGGGGATTACCGGTATCTGGTTGCCGAGCGCAGCGGCGGCGCTGCCCACACGACCTACGATACGCACAGCTACACGGTCACGGTCCGGGTGACGGGCCGCCCGGACGGCGGTCTTGCCGCCGGGCTCTGGGCCGTGCGCAGCGGGGAGACCGCGAAGGCCGACGGCGTGCTGTTTGTGAACCGGTATGACCCGCCGGAGACCGCCGCGGCAACGGTGACTGCGTCAGCCGCGAGGGCTGGCACACGGACCGTGAAGGCTGCCGCCCCGGCGGCGCTGCCGCAAACCGGGGACGGCTTCCCCATAGAAGCGCTGGCCGCCGCGTTTTGCGCAAGCGTCATCGGGTTTGGCACGGCGTGGAAAAGGCGGTGAACCGGGAACGGCAGCCCCCGCCCACGGCAAAGGGGGTGGGCTGCCGCCCTCCCTTGCCCCTCTCGTCCGCAACCCATTTGTGGCACCCCGTAGGGGCCGGGCATGCCCGGCCCTCCACCTTGCCATTACCGCCCATGTATCTTTTGCCCCTCTGGCCTGCTTCGCCGCCCGCTCCCCCTGATCTGAAACACAAAAAAATCGCCCCCATCCGGTTGCGGCTCCGGATGGGGGCTTGGGGTATCGGTTTGTGTGAGGAGGAATCATGTTCCAGAATTACGGTTGCGGCTCCGTAACCCTGTGCCTATATACTACCGGATAACTGCTAAAAAACTATGTTTTTCCTATGAACAATTTGTAAATTACCGCGCAGCCGGGCCCCTGCGGTGCAGCAAAATAAAAACGGGCAGTCACCCATTTTGAGTGACTGCCCGTTTGGCTTACATTCAGATAACGTTATACTCCTTCAGCAGCTTCTCCACTTCGGTGCCCTCGATCTTCTTGAGGGCCTCCTTCATGGCGAGCTTGCCGACGAGAGGCATCTCCATATCGGTGATCTTGCGTCCGTCGCGGAGCTTGACCGTGGCATCCAGCAGGCAGCGGATGTCGTAGACGCTGCCCCAGACCTCGGGCACGCCGCGGTCCACGTTCAGCAGGGTGTAGACGGCCTCCATGCCGGTGCGGATGGAATACTCGGTGGTGAAGATCGTGTCGCGGGCAGTCTCGGCAAACTGGCCCAGGAACGCGAAGTTGACAGCGCCCTCGGGCACGATGTCGGGGCGGTCACCCGCAGCGCGCGGCATAAAGAACGCATCAATATACGGCATCATGCAGGGCACGGTGTTGGCGCTGTTCGCGGCCATGTCCTCGATCTGATCCTCGGGCACGCCCAGGTGGTACAGCCACTCCATGCAGATCTCCTTGCCGGTGCAGTCGCGCATGGGCTTCTTGATATAGTTGCCGGGCTTGTCGGTGAACAGGCTGTAGACCCAGACGCAGAGCTGATCCTTGGGCTGGTCGCGGAACTGCTGCTGACGGTTCAGCGTCCAGCTCAGCAGCCAGTTGGAGTCGGTGACCGTGACAATGCCGCCGGTGACGACCTTGCCGCTGAACGGGTCGCGCTTGCAGATCTTCTTGATATAGGGCACGATGCGCTGGTCCAGCGTCGTGACGGTGGCGCTCATCCAGTTGGACAGCTCGGGGTCATAGCAGAACTTGTCGGGGTGGCCGAAGCTCGGGTCCTGCGCGGCGATCTTGCGCCACAGGTCCCAGCCGCCGCCCTCCTTGATTTCGGGCTTGAACTCGGCGGGGGTGTCCTGGCTGCCCAAGGTGGAGTTCTCGACGCAGCCGCCGTTCGTGATAAAGACGAGGTCGTTCTCGGTCAGGTCGATGGAGCTCTCCTGACCGTCGTGCAGGATGTCGATGCGGGTCGCCTGCTTCTTGCTGCCCGCGCAGTCGAACGCAATGTTCGTGACCTTTGTGTCGTAGTGGAACTGTACGCCGAAGCCCTCGAGGTACTTGACCATGGGCAGGATCATCGACTCGTACTGGTTGTAGCGGGTGAAGCGCAGCGCCGTAAAGTCGGGCAGACCGCCGATGTGATGGATGTAGCGCTGCAGATAGCGCTTCATCTCCAGTGCGCTGTGCCAGTTCTCAAAAGCGAACATCGTGCGCCAGTACATCCAGAAGTTGGAGTTCAGCACCTCATCGTCAAAGAAGTCGGTGATCTTCTTGTCATACAGGCCCTCGTCGGGGGTCATAAAGAGACGCATGATCTCCATGGCGGCCTTGTCGGACAGGCCGAACTTGCCGTCGGTGTGGGCGTCCTCGCCGCGGTTGCGGGTGGCGCGGCAGAGGCTGTAGTTGGGGTCGGCCTTGTTCAGCCAGTAGTACTCATCCAGAACGGTGTGGTTCTCGTCCTCGATGGACGGGATGGAGCGGAACAGATCCCACATACACTCAAAGTGGTTGTCCATCTCGCGCCCGCCGCGCATGACGTAGCCGAGGTTCTCGTAGTGGTAGCCGTCGCAGGCACCGCCCGGGATGGGGTCTTTCTCGAGAATGTGGACATGCTCGCCCTTCATCTGGGCATCGCGGACGAGATAGCACGCCGCAGACAACGCCGCCAGGCCGGAGCCGACGATGTAGGCAGATTTGCCGTCCACATTGGCGGGCTTTTTGGGGGTGGCAAAGGCTTCATAGTTACCGGCGGAATAATACATAAGAGTACCTCCTGTGATGATAAGGCCGCGTGCTTGTTGGGGAGCGGCCTGTGATTTACTTGGTATGTCTGTAGTATACCCGGCGGGCGGAACGGTTACAATCAGCAAAAAATCCCCTTTGATAAGAATTTTATCAAAGAGGACGGATTGTATAGATTGTGGCAGAATTGTTAAGGCGGCGGTTTGCGGGCGGTTACTTATCAATCCGGCACGCCTCCAGAGCCTTTGTAATATCCCCGTGGATAAGGGTCGATACCCGCTCGATGAGGGCGGCGGGGTCGTCCTTCATGCCGGTGCGCACCCATTCCAGCGTCAGGCCGACGAAGGCGTACTTGTAAAAATTCGCGATGAACTCCTTGTCCTCGGGGCGCACGGTCATCCCGGCAGCCTTCTCCTCGACGACGCCGATCATCAAATCGTAGGTCAGGCGGTAGAGGTAGTTCTCGATATGCTCGCGGCTGATGGAATGATAAACTTTGGTGACAAAGACCTTGTCCTTCTGCACGGCCTGCAGGATCTGCAAAAAGCCCTGCTGCCAGGTGTCGTAGGTCTTTTGCCCGGCCAACGCACGGGTCGCGCTCTCGATGCAGGCCCACTCGACCAGATCGTAGATGTCCTTGAAATGGTAGTAGAACGTCATGCGGTTCACGCCGCAGTGTTCGGTCAGGTCGGTCACGGTGATTTTGTCCAGCGGCTTTTCGGCCAGCAGGTCCTTTAAGGATGCGACCAGTGCGCGCTTTGTCATTTGGGACATGGGTGCGTTCTCCTTGTTATGAGCGTTACGGCGGATGCGGGGCGTCGGGGACGCCGCCCCCCTGCAACCGTAGGGGCGGATTCCATATCCGCCCGCGGCCGTTTGCGGCAATATCATTATTATAAAAGAAGATTATGAATTTTTAAACCCCTGCACCCGCTCCCATAGCGTCACGACCCGCTTGCGGGCCATGCAAGAAAAAAATTGCGGAAAGGGCGAAACTGTGGTATAAAAAGGATAATAAATCTGGTAAGGAAGTGTTCCCCATGCCCGAAATGCTTGATATTGTCGATGAAAACGGCGTCCCCACCGGTCAGAGCGTGCCGCGCACGACGGCCCATGCCGAGGGGCTGCGCCACCGCACCAGCCATGTCTGGATCGTGCGGCGCAAAAACGGCAGGGTGCAGGTGCTTTTGCAGATGCGCTGTGCCGCCAAGGATTCCTACCCCGGCTGCTACGATATTTCCTCTGCCGGGCACATCCCGGCGGGCGCGGAGTTCGTCGGCTCGGCCCTGCGGGAGCTGCGCGAGGAGCTGGGCGTGACCGCCGCCCCCGCCGACCTGCACGAATGCGGCCTGCGGCGGTTCCGCTTTGAGGCTGAATTCCACGGTAAACCGTTCAAAGACAATCAGGTCAGCAAGGTGTTCTGCCTCTGGCTGGACCGCGAGGCCGAGGACTTTGCCGTGCAGAAGTCGGAGATCGACTATGTAAAATGGTTCGACCTGGACGAGGCCGTTGCCGCCGTGGAGCAGGGCACGATCCCCAACTGCATCTTCCCGGAGGAGCTGGGGATGGTGAAGAAGTTTGTGGGGCAGACCGGGGGCGGCTGCTGACGCTGACTGCGGCGGGGTGAGGGCACCCCGCCCTACGTACAACGTTTAAGAGGGATTGTAGGGCGGCCTGCCCCAGGCCGCCGCGGACGTGCGTGGCAGCGTAAACAGATTACGGGGAGGTTCCCAGTGTTGCTAAATCCGCAATTTTGTGTTGCTTAATACTGAAAACCGTGCTATAATACATACATTAACGCTGGATATACACGAGGGATTGCATATTTTTGCAGGCACCGGCAGCATAAATGTATAACTATTCGTCAACCTGCCTAAAACAACCGCGAAAATGGAGAATCCTTTGGCAGTTTTACCGCTTGCAAAATGTATAAAAGAGTGTATAATATACAGCAATGAATGAATAAATATTCAAGACAAACGGCAAGCAACATACCCCGCGCGTCTTGGTAAAGAAACAGAGAGGGGAGCTCATCATGAAAAAGGATAAGAAAGACATCAAAAAGGTAGTTCTGGCGTACTCCGGCGGTCTGGACACCTCCATCATCATTCCCTGGCTGAAGGAAAACTACAACAACTGCGAGGTCGTCGCCGTTTCCGGTGACGTGGGTCAGGGCACCGAGCTGGACGGTCTGGAAGAAAAGGCCAAGGCTACCGGCGCATCCAAGCTGTATGTGCTGGACCTGAAGAAGGACTTTGTGGAGAACTACATCTTCCCCACCCTGAAGTTCGGCGCGAAGTACGAAGATTACCTGCTGGGCACCAGCTTTGCACGTCCCTGCATCGCAAAGGCTCTGGCGGATATCGCCATCAAGGAAGGTGCAGATGCCATCTGCCACGGCTGCACCGGTAAGGGCAACGATCAGGTGCGTTTTGAGCTGACCCTCAAGGCCCTGTGCCCTGATATGGCCATCATTGCTCCGTGGCGTGAGTGGGATATCAAGAGCCGTGACGAGGAGATCGATTACGCCGAGGCTCACCACATCCCCCTGAAGATCAACCGCGAGACCAACTATTCCAAGGACAAGAACCTGTGGCACCTGAGCCACGAGGGTCTGGATCTGGAAAGCCCCGCCAACGAGCCGCAGTACAACAAGCCCGGCTTCCTGGAGCTGGGCATCAGCCCCGAGCAGGCTCCCGATAAGCCCACTTATGTGACCATCCACTTTGAGAAGGGCGTCCCCACCGCCGTGGACGGCAAGGAAATGGGCGCTGTGGAGCTGGTGGAGTACCTGAACAAGCTGGGCGGCGAGAATGGCATCGGCCTGCTGGACATCGTTGAGAACCGTCTGGTCGGCATGAAGAGCCGCGGTGTGTACGAGACCCCCGGCGGTGCCATCCTGTACAAGGCCATCAATGTGCTGGAGACCATCACTCTGGATAAGGAAAGCTCTCACTTCAAGGCTCAGCTGGCCCAGAAGTATGCCGATATCGTCTACAACGGCCAGTGGTTCACCCCGCTGCGCGAGGCTCTGGATGCCTTTGCCGACAGTCTGGAAAAGACCGTCACCGGCGATGTGAAGCTCAAGCTCTACAAGGGCAACATGATCAACGCCGGCGTCACCTCTCCGTACACCCTGTACGACGAGCAGACCGCTTCCTTCGGTGAGGACGAGGACTACAATCAGGCCGATGCCGCCGGTTTCATCAACCTGTTCGGCCTGTCCATCAAGGAGCGCGCAAAGCTGTCCAAGAACTGGCCGGAGATCAAGTAATCAGCTGTAACATCTTCCCTTTCGTGTGTTTTCACACTTTCACACGGAAGTTCCATCCAACCGGCATCGTTGCCGGCGGCACCGCCGCAGGAGCGTTTTCCCCTGCGGCGGCTTTGCCGTTTTTAGAAGAAATTAACCCTCTCAGTCAAAACCTGACGGTTTTGCCAGCTCTCCCGAAGGGCGAGCTTTGTGCATGGTACGGAAAAGCTGAAAAAGCTCCCCCTTTCGGGGGAGCTGGCGAGCGAATGCGAGACTGAGAGGGTTCGGATAATCAAGGAGCAAACTATGGCAGAACAACTCTGGAAGGGCCGTTTTTCCAAGGCCGTGGATTCCCGCGTGAACGACTTCAACTCCTCCATCCGGTTCGACCAGCGCATGATCGCGCAGGATATGCGCGGCAGCGGCGTGCACGCCGCCATGCTGGCAAAGCAGGGCATCATCTCCGAAAAGGACTGTGAGGACATCCTCAACGGTCTGGCTTCCATCGCCGACGATCTGGCAGCCGGCAAACTGGAGATCGACCCGGGTGCCGAGGATGTGCACACCTTTGTGGAGCAGACCCTCACCGCCCGCATCGGCGACGCCGGCAAGCGGCTGCACACCGGCCGCAGCCGCAACGATCAGGTGGCGCTGGATATCC
>ERZ773188.4291-NODE-4291-length-10854-cov-5.769238_pt1 | contig 10854 bp, 10 predicted proteins | sample MGYA00581011_ERZ773188 | MGnify/ENA primary metagenome ERZ773188 (study PRJEB29015, sample SAMEA2737798) | human gut metagenome | biome: human gut; feature: human-associated habitat; material: faeces | place: China | collected 2012 ...
TTATCATCAACATCACTTCCAGCCCGGACATCGGTCTGGAGGATGTGGAGACCGCAGCAGGTCTCATTACCCAGAGCGCACATCCCGATGCAAACATCATCTGGGGTACTGCGTTCGACGAGAACCTCTCGGACGAGATGCGTGTGACCGTGGTTGCTACCGGTTTTGACAACAAGAGCGCAAGCGACCTGCGCAGCAGCATCAGCAATGCAATGGGCGGCGCACAGTCCACTCCGTCTGCTGTGTTCAGCAGCGAGACTGCAAGCCCGGCAGCTTCTGCCGCAGGCGGCGCTGCACCGGAACCCACTGCTGCAAAGCCCGTGGAAGAGGACAACAGCGATAATGGCTATTACGACCAGCTGATGGCCATGCTGAACAAGCGCAGATAAAAGGCTGGCCGTCATAAGCGGATCGGGCGTATCGGATGGATCGGAGGGACACCATGGCGCAGGGCAGGCAGCAGAACAATGGTTCGCGGCAGCGCTGTGCCCAGTCTGCCGCAGCAAAGGCTCCGGCAGAGCCGCCCAAGGCGGTGTGTGCCCAGCTGGAGCAGATGAACCGAAAGCTGGCAGCGGCCAGTGCGGAAATTTTGCGCTATCAGACCCGTCTGTTTGCCTGTGAACGGCAGATGGCCGCGCTGCGGCAGGAAAATGCCCAGCTGGAAGCGGCCTGTGAGCAGGCGCGGCAGGAGGCTGAGTGCGCGGGCGCTCATGCAGAGCAGCTACGTCAGGAGCTGGCCCGCCATGCCGAAGCTGTGCGGCCTGTGCCGGTTGCGGCACATACGCCTTCGCAGCCGGAACCATCGGCAGCGCAGAGTCCGCGGCCGGAGCCGGAGGCCGAACAGCCTCCACAGCCCGGACCAGAGGCTCCGCAGCCTGCTCAGCCGGACTGGAAGCCCCAGACCAGATTGGAGCACCTCTCGGTGGAGCTGATGAACTGGTTCGACGATATGATGGGCGCATGATGGAAAGCTGGATGATCTGCAAAAAAAGCAGATATGAGTGAAATGAAAAGCTGCTGCAAAGCGCAAAGCTGTTGCAGCAGCTTTTTTTGTGGTCCGGTAGGAAACGGAAGACCCTGCGGCCGGAAGTACAGGAGCGAGGAGCGGTTGAGATGGAACCAAAACAGAAAATACTGATCGTGGATGACTCGGAGATCAACCGCGCCATGCTCAAGGAGATTCTGGGTGAGGGCTATGAATATCTGGAAGCCGAGAACGGCCTGCGCGCGATCGAAATTCTGCGCAGACGCACCGATATCGCGCTGGTGCTGCTGGACCTGATCATGCCGGAAATGGACGGCTTTGATGTGCTGCGGGTGATGCAGTGCTATGCATGGCAGGAGGAAATCCCGGTCATTGTGATCAGCGCGGCAGAGGACACCCGAAGCGTCGAGCGCGCCTATGATATGGGCGTGGCCGATTACATCCGCCGCCCGTTCGAGCGGGTCATGGTGCTGCGCCGGGTGAAGAATGCGCTCATGCTTTACGCAAAGCAGAAGCGCCTTACCCGCCTTGTGACCGATCAGGTGTACGAAAAAGAGCACAACAGTGTGCTGATGATCAACATTCTGAGCCATGTGGTGGAGTTCCGCAACAGCGAGAGCGGCCAGCATGTGCTGCACATCCGCACCCTGACCGGCCTGCTCCTGCATCAGCTGGTGCAGAAGACTGACCGCTACCAGCTGGATGAGAGTGATATCTCGCTGATCAGCACAGCATCGGCGCTGCACGATATCGGCAAAATCATGATCCCGGAAGAGATCCTGAACAAGCCCGGCCGCCTGACCGAGGAAGAGTACGCCACCATCAAGACCCACACCACCGAGGGTGCCAGGATCCTGAAGGGGCTTGCCATCGGGCAGGACGAACCGCTGGTAAAGGTGGCACACGCTATCTGCCGCTGGCACCACGAGCGGTGGGACGGCGGCGGCTACCCGGACAGGCTCAAGGGCGACGAGATCCCCATTGCAGCACAGGTGGTGGCACTGGCCGATGTGTACGACGCACTGACCAGCGAGCGCTGTTATAAGCAGTCCTACAGCCACGAAAAGGCCGTTGACATGATCCTGCACGGCGAGTGCGGCAGCTTCAATCCGCTGCTGATGGAATGCCTGAAAGAATCCTCGGAGTTGCTGCGCACAGAGCTGCAGCGCTCGGAGTATGACCGCGGTTTCCGCCACGAGACCCGCCGCCTTTCGGAGGAGATCCTGCACCGCGAAGCTCTGCCCCGTGAGGATCGTGCCCAGCGCCTGCTGGATCTGGAACGGGAGCGCACCGCTTTTTATGCCGAGCAGCGCGGCGGTATTCAGTTCGATTACGATATACTCAGCGGCAGCGTGACCGTGGTGAACCGCTACGAGGACCCGGTCAACCGAACCCAGAAGCTGGACTTTGATAAGGGCATGGGCCTGACATTTCTCTCCGGCAAGGACCGCCGCAAGCTGCTGGATGCCATTGCAGACGCAACGCCGGAAGAGCCGGATGCCGCATTCCCGGTGCTGATCGCGGTGGATCAGGAATACCGGCTGCACCGGCTGGTGATGCACACCATGTGGAGCCGCGCCGGTGTGCGCCACTGCGTAAGCGTGGTGGGCCAGATCACAGATGACCATGCCCGCCTGCAGGAGCTGATGCTGGGCGATGTGAACAGCGACCAGCCGGAAGCACTGCTGGAACGCCTGAAGGGCATTTTTGACATCGTGCGTCTGGTGGACCCGGAAAGCACCAAGGTGCTGAGCCTGGGCAAGGATGGCCGACTGACCGAGATGCCCGGCACCTGCCACATGGTGTGGAACAAATCGGGCCGGTGCGAAAACTGCATTTCCAGTAAGGCCCTTGCCCGCAAGGAATCCCTGAACAAGATCGAGTTCAAGGACGATCAGGCTTATTTTGTCATGGCAAAGTATGTGGAAGTGGGCGGACGCGGCTGCGTGCTGGAAATGGTGTCCAAGCTTTCGGACGGACGCTGGCTGGATATGGGCGGCCGCCGGATGCTGCTGGACCGCGGCTCCAACTTTGACCGCAGCGCCTTTGTGGATTCGCTGACCGGGGCATACTCCCGCCAGTACTTCGAGTGCTTCCTTGCGGAGAGCGAACAGGTGGAAGGCGTAGTGATGATCGACGTGGATCACTTCAAGGAGGTCAACGACCGGTTCGGCCATCTGGTGGGCGATAAGGCCCTGCAGAGCGTGGCACAGTCCATCCTGAGCAACCTGCGCCAGACCGATGTGCTGGTGCGCTATGGCGGCGATGAATTCCTGCTGCTGGTGCCGCACATCCGGCCCGGGGAACATGTGATACAGCGCGTGCGGGAGGCTGCGGCCAGTGCCAGAGTGGAAGGCTACCCGGAGCTGGAGCTTTCGGCCAGTGTTGGCGGTGTGTGCGGTGTGCATCCGCTCACCGAGGCCATCCGTCAGGCAGATGAAAAAATGTACCAGAACAAGGCCGAGCGCAAAAATTAAACAAAACAAAGCCCGGACAGGCTGCAGTATCGCACTGCTGTGCCTGTCCGGGTATTTTTGTTTTTTCAGCGCACAGTGCTGGTGCGGTGCTCCATCAGATAGGTGGCTTCCAGATCAGCGATGTGCAGCTTGACGGCAAGGGGATACTTGTCGTAGGCTTCCGAGATGGCAAAGCAGCCGCCCCGGGCCGCATCGTCAAAGCCGCCCATGTGCCAGCGGATGGCAACGGCCTCCTCGACCCGCAGCTTCATGAACCGCTCGATGAGGAATACGCTCTTTTCGCCGTGGCCGTAGGGGAACAGATCCTCCACGCTGTAGCTGGGCACCTTTTCCCACTGGCCGGTGGCTTCGTTTTTCACGTTGCGGGTGCCGGGCTTGTAGTAGTTGGCCTTGCACAGATCGTGCAGCAGTGCACAGATGGCAAAGGTCTCCTCGCTGTCACCCTCGGTAAAAAAGGTATCGTGCAGTGCATGGTAGACATTCAGGCTGTGCATACACAGCCCGCCCTCACACGCACCGTGGAATCGGGTGGAGGCCGGTGCCGTAAAGAAATCGGTCTTATGGTCCAGCCAGTCCAGCAGCTTTTCGCTGCCGGGGCGGGTGACATGCTGCTGCCAGATCTGCAAAAACTCTTCGCGGCCGCCCATGCTTACAGCTCCAAATCGTCCAGAAGGCCCTTGAGGATGGCCATTTCGTCGTGGCTCAGGGAAATGCCCTTGCCCATGCGGGTGCCGTCCGGGGACCAGTCGCGGATGTCGTACTTGGGTTCGCCGTCGTTCCAGCTGATGAGGTTCAGCTGACGCTCCCAGCCGCGGGGACGCTCCGAGAGAACTGCAATGCGCTGAACAACTTCATATTTGATCTCTGCCATGATGCAAAACCTGCCTTTATCTTTGTTTGCTACCATAATAAGGGAAGCGGACGCAGATTTCAACAGGTAGAGCAAAAATAATTTGAAAAATTTTTGTTAGCCGTAAGGTGCATCCTCACGCCAGTCCACAAGGCTCAGCACCTGAGAAGCATCCTCGTCCGGGGCCGGATGGCAGGAATGGGTGTGCTGGTCTGTGCTGAACAGTCCGGGTGCATAGTGGGCCATCACGCTGGTCTGCACATCCCCGGCCAAAAATTCCCGGGCGTTCTTCTGGTAACAGGCGGCCGGGGTGCCGTTGGTCATGGGCACACCCTGCGGGGCGCTGTTTGTGTCCGGGTGCGGGGTCTGGCCCGGTGTTTCGATCTGCGGCGGCACCTGTGTGCCGGGGGCAGTGGGGTCGCCGGGCGGCAGGATGACGGGAGCCTCCGGCTCTTTGCCCAGCGGCGGGCTGCAGCGGGAACAACTGTTTTCCGGTGCGGAAGAAGCACCGGGCTGCTCGTCCATCTCGTGGCGGATAAAGGGTGTCAAGCTCATTGGAAAATCACCTCCGCCCATAGGATGCCCCGGAAAGATGTAACTTATAAAGAGGCCTGCGGTGTTTCACACAATCAATTCTACGGTAGAGCCGCCGGTGCGGGCTTTGCGCACCACCACCTGTCGGTCGATGCGGTCTTTCAGAGCGCCTACATGGGAGATGATGCCCACCAGCCGGTCGCCCTCGGTCAGCCCTGCAAGTACGCGCATGGCCTGTTCCAGCGATTCGTCATCCAGACTGCCGAAGCCCTCGTCGAGGAAGAGCGTGTCCAGACGGATGCCGCCTGCCGCGCTCTGTACTTCGTCCGAAAGGCCCAGCGCCAGCGCCAGCGAGGCCTTGAAGCTTTCGCCGCCGGAAAGGGTCTTGACGCTGCGGCGGGTGCCGTTGTAGTGGTCGATGATGCCAAGGTCCAAGCCGGACTGGCTGCGCTGGTTCTCGGCACCAATGCGCTCCAGCTCGTACTGCCCGGCGGTCATCTGCATCAGGCGGGTGTTGGCGTGGCGCAGGATGCGGTCCAGATAGTTCATCTGGATGTAGGCTTCCAATTTGATCTTCTGTTTGCTGGTCAAGGTGCCGCCTGCCGTGGCGGCAAGGGCACTCACCCACTGCCAGCGCTGTTCCAGCTGGGTGCGGGCGGCAGCGGCTGCGCGGTATTTTTCTGCCGCAGCGCAGTTGGGCAGCAGCTGTGCTGCCAGCTGCTGTTCCTGCTCCCGCAGGGCAGTGCGGGCGGCGGCAAGGCGGGCCTGTTCTGCCTGTAAAAATTCCAGCGGCTGGGCAGGCCCAGCGGTTTCGGCAGTGGCTTGCTGGGTCTGCAGGGCATCCACAGCGGCTTTGGCAGCGGCATAGGCCTGCTCTGCCTGTTTGAGGGAATGCTGAGCCTGCTCCATGCCGGTGCGCAGGGCGGTACGGCTGGCTTCCAATGCATCCAGCGCGGCCTGTGCCTCGGCCCGCTGCGGGTAGGGCAGGGCTGCACGAGCGGCAGCGGCCTGCTGTTCCAGTGCATCGGCGCCGGCATTCTGCGCGGCGGCGGTGCTGTCAGCTTCAGCGGCGGCCTGTTCCAGTGCCGGGCGCTGGCGGCTTTTTGCCTGACGGTCGGCCTCCAATGCGGTGCGGCGGGCGCAGTCTGCTTCGGCCTGCCGAAGCGCGGCGACACACTCGGCCTGTGCTGCGTGCAGGGCACAGGCTTCTTCCGTCAGGACAGCGTTCATCCCCTTGAAGGTCAGCTGCACCGTCCCATCCGGGGAGGTGAAGCGCTCTGGCAATAGGCTCTCGGCATCCCGGCGCAGGGAGCGGCGGGCTTCGTCGGCTGCGGCAAGGGCGCTCTGTGCGGCAGTGCTGGCAGTCTGGGCCAGTGCATCGGCCTTTTCGGCTTCCTGCTTGGCGGCATCCACCTGCGCCTGCGTGGGGGCGGTGCGGGGCAGCTGGGCCTTGGCCGGGTGGTGGACGCTGCCGCACACGGGGCAGGGCGCACCCTCGGCCAGCGCCTGCGCCAGCAGTCCGGCCTGTGCGTCCAGAAATGCCCGGTCCAGTGCATCCCGGCGGGTGTGCGCCTGCGCCTTGGCTTCGGCGGCAGTGCGGTAGGCATCCTGCGCACGGTGGGCCTTTTGTGCCTGCTGCTGGCAGGCGGCAAGCCGCTGGTTCAGGGTGGTAAGGGCGGTGCTGCGCTGGGCCAGCTCCTTTTCCCGGTTCTGCAAGGCCAGCAGCCGGGTGGGAGCATCTTCCAGCGCGGTCAGCTCCTTTTCAGCAGCGGCCAGCGCTGTGTCCAGTGCGGCCAGCTGGGTGCGTTTCGCTTTTGCCTTGGCAGCGGCCAGCTGGGCAGCATCCCGCGCGGCCTGCTGCTGATGGCACAGGGCATCCAGCTCATCGTAGGAGGCAAGGGCCGTCTGTGCCTGCGTCACCTGTCCGGCAAGAACATCCAGCTGGGCGGCATCGCCTGCGTGGCGGGCGCTCTCGGCACGGGCAGCTTCCAGCACAGGCAGGGCAGCGGTAAGCTCTGCCTGTTTTGCGGCCAGCTGTGCGGCCAGCTGTCGGGCCTGCTGTGCGGCACCCAGCTGACGTTGTACTTCGTCCAGCTTGGCTTCGGTGTCCTTGAGGGCAGCAGCAACGGTCTCCTGCGCGGCCTGCTGGCGGGCCAGCAGACCTTCCAGCAGGGCAAGGACCGTCTCCGGCTCGGTCTGGGCGTTCAGTGCGGCAAGGGCATCGGCATCCGGGTCGTCGGGAGAAAACCGGATGCCGGAGAGCAGACTGTCCAGCTTTGCATTCTGGGTGGTGCGCTGCTGGCTGAGGGCGGCGCTTTCGGCCTGCAGGCGCTCCTGCAGCCGGGCATAGCGCTGGGTGCGGAACAGCTTGCGGAAAATGCGGCTGCGCTCCTCGGTGGAAGCGTTGAGCAGCTTTGTGAACTGACCCTGCGCGATCATGGCAATCTGGCAGAACTGGCTGTAGTCCAGCCCGATGATCTCCTGCACGGCGGCAGTCACATCCTTGGCTTTGGTCACCGGCGGACGGCCATCGGAATAGGTGAGGACGGCATCCGCTTTCTCGGTGGTCATGCCCTCGCCGCGGTTTTTGGGGCGCTGGTACTCCGGGTTGCGGCGCACGGTATAGCGCTGGCCGTTCACCTCAAATTCCAGCTCCACAAAGGTGGGCGTTTTAGGGCCGGCATATTTGCAGCGCAGCATGGTGCCCTCGCGCACGCCGCCGCTGGAATGATCGTACAGGGCGTATGTAATGGCATCGAACAGGGTGGTCTTGCCTGCGCCGGTATCGCCGGTGACAAGGTATAAGCCGCCCCTGCCCAGTTTTTCCAGTTCCAGAACCGTTTCGGCGGCATAGGGGCCAAAGGCCGAAAGAGTGAGCTTCAGCGGTCTCATGCGTCCTCGCCCTCCTTCCAGATCTCCTCAATGAGCTGCTGGCAGAATGCCGCCTGCTCCGCCGTCAGCGGCTGATTGTTCTGCAACTGGTAGAACGCCGAGAAGTGTTCCAGCGGGGTGATGCTCTCGGCGCGCTCCGGTGCGGTGATCTCCTGATCTTCCCGGGTGCGGAGGTTATCGTAGTCCAACCGCATCAGGTTCGGGTAGATCACCCGCAGGCGGGCCAGTGCGTCCGGCACGTCCTGCTCATCGGTCAGGGTAATGTGCAGGTAGTCGTCCACCGCAGTGCCGTCGTAATTGCGGCGGTCGGTCAGCTCCATGTAGCTGCCGCGCACTTCCCGCAGGTCGTGCTTCGGGGTAAGCGGCGCGGTGGTGATGGAAACTTCGCCCTTGAGACCGAACTCCACAAAGGTGGCGCTCTTGTGCTGGCCTGCTTCCGAAAAGGAGTATTTCAGCGGGGTGCCGCAATAGCGCACGGCATCGCGGCCCACCTTCTGGGGGCTGTGCAGGTGGCCCAGCGCCACGTAGTCAAAGGCATCGAACAGGCTGGCATCCACGCTGTCCACACCGCCCACCGAGACTTCCTCGCTCTCACAGCAGGCGGCACCGGCTGCGAACTGGTGGGCCACCAGCACGCTGCGGTGGGCCGGGTCCGGCGGGCAGTGGCGCAGCACGCAGGCAAGGGCATCGTTGTAGCTCTCCACAGGCTCGTCCGGCCAGACATGCCGCACCATGGCGGGCTTGAGGAAGGGCAGAAGGTACACGTCCAGCGTGCCGTACTCGTCGGTGAGGGGGATGGGCACCGGCGCACCGGAGAACACCGGGCTGACGTACACCCGGCTGCTTTGCAGCAGGGCCGCGCCGAAGGCGATGCGGTCGGCGGAGTCGTGGTTGCCGCTGATGGCGAACACCGGCAGCTGCCGCTCAGCCAGCTGGGTGAGGAACCAGTCCAGCAGGCGCACGGCCTCGGCAGGGGGAACGGGCTTATCGTAGAGGTCGCCCGCCAGCAGCACACCGTCCACGGGCGTGCTGTCCAGCAGGGAGAGGATCTGTTCCAGAATGTACCGCTGGTCGTCCAGCATGGAGAACTCGCACACCCGCTTGCCCAGATGCAGGTCGGAAAGATGCAGAAAACGCAAACGGAAACACCGCCTTTTCAGAGTTTTCTTTATTATACAGCAGGGCGGGGGTGGGGGCAAGGAAAACTCCCCCAGTCATCGCTGCGCGATGCCAGCCCCCTCGGGGATGGGGCCTTTGGCAGTGCGGAAAAGCTTCCGGTTTTGCCAGAGGCTCCCTCTTTGAGGGAGCTGGCACGGCGCAAGCCGTGACTGAAGGAGTTCGCTTCCCTTAAATCAGAACATCTTCTCCCATGTTCCTTCGCCGACCGCGCCGTCGGCGGTAAGTCCGTTGCGGCGCTGGAACCGCTGCACAGCCGCTGCCGTTGCCGCGCCGAACCTGCCGTCGGCGGTCAGCCGCTCACCCAGAGAGTTGAGCTTCTGCTGCACCAGACGCACCGTGCCGCCGGAAGAGCCGCTGCGCAGGGCAATGCCGGGGTAGGGCACATGCAGGCCGTGCTTGGCCGTGTAGCGGGTGTAGAGCACGTTCCATGTGTTCGCGCCCACCTTGCCGTCCACATTCATCTTGTTTTTCAGCTGGAACTCCTTCACGGCGTTCTCGGTGGAAATGCCGAATTTTCCATCGGCCTTCAGCTCGCCGTACCATGTGCAGGCGTCACGCACACCGTTGAGCCAGGTCTGCACCAGAGCCACATCCGGGCCGGAGGAGCCACGCTGGAGCAGGGAATAATAAGCAGGGATCGCCATAGTGGATAACACACTCCTTTCGCCCTATGCTATGCGGCGAAAGCGCCGGGCGTTACCCCACAAGCACCACATCCTCCCGGCGGGCGGTGCGCTGCTGCACCCATTCCACCAGCCGGAGCCGGAGGATGTAGTTTCCGCACACAAGGTCGTTTTCGGCAGGCTGGGCATAGCTGCCGCAGGCAGAGCGGCACAGGCCCGGGTAGAGCACGCACCACCAGTTGCGGCCGGTGCCGGTGCCGAGATCGATGCGCAAAGCGTCGTACCGCCCGGCGGGAAGAGTGCCGGAACCATAGCGCCGGGTGGCAAAGTACATATTTACCAGCTGCACCCGTACCGGCGTGCGGATGTTCAGCTGTGCCAGCGCGTGCCGGGCCGTGAGCTGCAGCTCAAACAGATGCTGCGCCGCCCAGGCGATCGCTTCCGGTTTGCTCTGTGCCGGGCAGGCGGCGTCCAGATAGGCAAGCACGGCATCCCGCACATGGAGCTTTGCGCTCTGGCTGGCAATGGAATCGCTCTCAGCCCGGATGTGCAGGCGCAGGGTGTCGGCGCACACCAGCGCCCCGGTGTCCAGCTGGGTGCGGCCCCATGCAAATGCCTGCCATGCGCCGCACAGGGCAAGGGCGAGAAACAGGCCAAGGCAGAGCAGAGCCATCTGAGAACGTGTAAGCATTCTGGATAACATAAAAACAGACCCTTCTTCTGGAAATGTTATCCAGAGGATGGGCCTGTTGAAAAGGTTTTATTCAGGAAAGAACGAACCCTCTCAGACATTGCTGCGCAATGCCAGCTCCCCCGAGGGGGGAGCTTTTGTGCATATACCGGGAAAGTGCAGCTTCAAAGGCGAGATTGAATCGTCTGATGGATTTTTTCACAGACTGCTTCAAACTGAAGATCCACTTCATAATTAGAAAAACGAAGAACATCCAAGCCGTACTGCGAAAAGATGCTGCTCCGTTCACGGTCATACAGAAGCCCTTGTTCGGTGGTGTGTTGTGCTCCATCCAATTCGATGACCAGTTGTGCGCGAGAACAGTAGAAATCAGCAATAAAAGATTCAATGATGCGCTGCTTATAAATTTTTACCGGGTAGCGGCGCAAAAACTGATACCATAGCTTTCTTTCCTGCGGCGTCATTTCGCGGCGCAGCTCACGTGCACGAGGCAGCATATCGCCATTTTTGGGAACGATGTTCGGTTTCATAGGAAACACCTGCTTTCGGTTTGAAAAAAGCTCCCCCTTTCGGGGGAGCTGGCATCGAGCGTATGCGAGATGACTGAGAGGGTTTTACAAATC
>ERZ773188.4296-NODE-4296-length-10846-cov-2.660272_pt1 | contig 10846 bp, 10 predicted proteins | sample MGYA00581011_ERZ773188 | MGnify/ENA primary metagenome ERZ773188 (study PRJEB29015, sample SAMEA2737798) | human gut metagenome | biome: human gut; feature: human-associated habitat; material: faeces | place: China | collected 2012 ...
CAAGCTCTATGGGGCCTTCGCCGACATCAAGGACAACTACCCTCTTGAGAATACCCACCTGCACCGCCGCAAGACCGCAGCCGTCGTTTGCGTACATTGTCTCCTTCATATCGTCAATGAGCTGAGCCAAACGGTCGTCAAACTTCTCAACCGTTCTACTGTGCTTTTTAAGCGTCGGATCTCCGAGCTTAACTATGTTCCTCATCGCCATTTTTATTGTCCTCCTTCGGTCAAACGGTTACTTCCGGGTTCATATCGGCATATACGGACACATCGGAGAACCGACTGTCTCCGTAAAAGTCCCTGAGTATTTCCGATATCATACTGCGGAATCCCTTTGTGTTTCTGCATTTTATTATCAGTCTGTATCTGTATTTTTTGTTAACGCGCGGAACTCGCGCGGGCAGAGGGCCTAAAACTATAAGCTTCTCGTCCTTATATTCCCCTGCCGTCAGCTCTTTTATTTTATCGAGCGTGCGCTGCGACGCGACACGGGTCTTGACCTCGTCCTCACCCGAAAATCCGACGACGCATATATCGCAAAAAGGCGGATATATCATCAGCTTTCGCATTCGTATTTCCGTGTTATAGAACGCATCGTAATCCTGCTTTGCCGCGAGTCTTATTATCTCGTTTTCCGGGGTCAAGGTCTGGATAACGGCCTTTCCAGGGTGTTCTCCGCGTCCCGAACGGCCGACCACCTGAGTCAGCAGCGAAAAAGTTCGCTCAAGGCTTCTGAAATCGTCGTTATAAAGCTGCTGATCGACCGAGACGACGGCGGCAAGAGTAACATTCTCGAAATCAAGCCCCTTGGCGACCATCTGAGTGCCGACCAATATATCGTAATCGCCTCTTGCAAAAGCATTCAGGCATTCTTCATGGGCAAATCTCGACGAGGCGGTATCGGTATCCATACGCATAATGCGCGCTCCGGGCACGGCCTTTTCAAGCTCGTCCTCTATTCTCTGCGTTCCGAACCCGGCATATCTGAGCGCGGGTTTGCGGCAGGACGGACACTCCTGGGTAAAGCTCATGGAATATCCGCAGTAGTGGCACATCAGTCTGCCGTTTGCCGAGTGATATGTCATTGAAATACTGCAATTCGGGCAGGTAACCACCTCGCCGCACGCGGTGCACGAGACAAATGTATTATATCCGCGGCGGTTTATCAGCACTATCGACTGCTTGCCGTCCTCGCGGTTTTTGTTAAGTTCATCAATGAGCTCACGGCTCAATTCGCGGTTTCCCGTCTGCTGTTCATTTCGCATATCGACGGTAACGACCTTCGGCAAAACAGCTTTGCCGAACCTGTTTTTCAGCTCATAGAAGGAATATTTGCCGCTCTTTGCCGAGGCAAAAGATTCAACGCTCGGCGTAGCGGACGCAAGCAAGGTCAGCCCCTTGTGCCATGCGGCGCGGTATCTCGCCACGCTTTTAGCGTTATAGCGCGGGGTCTGTTCGGATTTATATGTATGCTCCTGCTCCTCGTCGATTATTATAAGTCCTATATTTTCAAGCGGAGCAAAAACTGCCGAGCGGGTGCCGATAACTATTTTTGCGTCGCCTTTTTTGACGCGCTTCCACTCGTCCGCCCGTTCTCCGGCGGAGAGTGCGCTGTGAAAAACCGCAACTTCGTCCCCGTATCTCGAATGGAATACCGACAAAGTCTGGGGTGTCAGCGATATTTCGGGCACCATAACTATAACAGTTCTGCCGTCCGCTAAAACCGCGTCTATGAGCTTCAAATAAACAGATGTCTTGCCGCTTCCGGTAACTCCGTAGAGAAGCGCGGTTTTACCCTTGCCGCTCCTGTAATCCTCAACAAGACCTTCATAAGCTCTCTGCTGTTCGTCGGTAAGATGCAGCTCGCCGCTGTCATATGCGCTTTTTACGGCATATCTGCTGACAAAACTGCGTAGCTCCTCGCGCTCAAAGCATTCGACGGCGCCTTTCTTTTCAAGTGCGGAAATAACCGACGGAGTATAGCCCGTGAAATAGCACAGCTCCCTGACGCTCACAGAGCCCGTGTCTTTCAGAACATTGACGACCTCGCTTTGCTTCTTCGTCATCTGAATATCGTCCGCGCCCTCGCACAGGCGCACCATACGGATATTGTTATCTCCGACATTACGCACGGCATCGTCGTTTGCAGCCAAAAATCCCGCCCTGAAAAGCCGTTCGGGTATATCCGAGGATATATCAAATCCGAGCGTTTTCAAAAAGTTTTCCGGCTTTACATATCCCGAGCGCGTCAGCAGATATTCATAGACCTGCCTCTCGTCGGCATCAAGAGAATCAACGGCGCTTTCGTCGACATCGGGAATGGCGCAGAAGGATCGTATTATCCGATGATTTATCCCCGCCGGGAGCATCGCCTTGACCGCTTCGTAGTAGGTGCAGAAGGTCTGCTCCGATATCCACCGTGCAAGCGACAGCATCTCATTACTAAGAAGCGGCGCTTCATCGAGCACCGCTGATATAGGCTTTATTCTTTTTCCCTGCGTCGAATCGGTCAGCCGTGTAATAATTCCCTTGCTTGACTTGGTTGCCCCTGCAACGGTATCTACCGCCAGGCTCTGGCTGCTCATCACGCTCTGTGTAATAATTCCTATGCGCGCTTTGTTGCCCCTGCCAAAAGGCACGGCAACGCGGCAGCCGACGAGAGCCTTGCCCTCGAGCTGCTGCGGTATGCTGTAATCATAGTCCTTATCGAACGTACAGTTGACGTTCTCGACGGCGACCTGCGCGTACATTTGAGTCACACCCCGTGAAAAAGCGTCAGATGTTGCGGATTTCTTCCGGCTCGATGATGATATACTTGCCGCTGAGAATCTCGTCGATAGCGATGGAAACCGGCTTCTCTGTGAGAATTATATTCTTCTCCTCGGCGTCCTCGGAGATAGCACGTGCTCTCTTCGCGGTTGCCGTAACGAGAGAATAACGGCTCAGATGATTTTTAAGAACACCTTTGAGATCGGGATTAAACATTGTTGATTACCTCGCTTATAATGTTTTTGCAGCGGAAAGTTTTCTGCTTCTCCGCATCAAGAATAGTGCATATATCACTCACGGCATATGAAACTATGTCGTTGATGACTATGTAATCATATTCGACCGCGCGCTTTATCTCGTCGACCGCAATCGTGAGACGGCGCTGGATATCCTCCTCGTCCTCGCTCTCGCGGCAGCGAAGCCTCTCTTCGAGGGCTGCCATTGACGGGGGCATGAGGAAGATGCTGACGGCTTCGGGATAGAGCTTGCGGATTTTCTCCGCGCCCTGAACCTCGATTTTGAGGAATACCGTTCTGCCCTGAGCCAAGAGCTCGTCCACAGGAGCCTTGGGGGTTCCGTAATAGTTTATGCCGTACTGGGCATATTCGAGAACCTGCCCCTCTTCTATCTTGCGCATGAAATAGTCTTTGTCAACGAAATAATAGTGTATTCCGTCAACCTCCCACTCGCGCTTTTTGCGCGTCGTCATGGAAGTGGACACCTTGATATTCATGTCGCGCTTTGTAAGCTCGGTCAAAATGGTATCCTTGCCGGAGCCCGAGGGACCCGAGAGAATGACCAAAAGACCGTTACTGTTATTATTCATCGCTTTCTTCCTCCTCAATATCAAGCTCATCGCCGTCATTATTGAGGCGGTTTGCTACTGTCTCGCTCTGCAGATAAGTAAGTATAACATGGTCGCTGTCTGTAATTATAACGGCGCGTGTGCGTCTGCCATGGGTCGCGTCAATGAGCGTTCCCCTCTCCTTGCAGTCCTGAATTATCCTCTTGATAGGCGCGGACTCGGGGCTGACAATAGCCACAAGACGGTTAGCGTTGACCATATTGCCAAAGCCAATGTTTATCAGCTTCATTACATTACCTCCGCAATTACTCTATATTCTGTATCTGCTCTCTGATTTTCTCGATCTCGGCCTTGACATCGACAACGCAGCGCGCTATCTCGATATCCTGAGCCTTTGAGCCGATAGTGTTTATCTCTCGGTTTATCTCCTGGACGAGGAAGTCCATCTTTCTGCCGATGGCGCCGCCGTCTTCCTCAAAGAGCTTTTTAAACTGATCGATATGACTGCGGAGACGAACCGTCTCCTCCGCCACCGCAACCTTGTCGGCATATATCGCCGCTTCGGTGAGCAGTCGCTGCTCATCGACATGGACATCGCCGAGAACCTCACGCATTCTCGAAAGAAGCTTCTCGTTATATTCCTTCACGGTCTGCGGAGAGCGCTCCTCGATAAACGCGACCTTGTCGATTATAAAATCAAGGCGCGAAGTGACGTCATCCTTGAGCTTACCGCCCTCGACCGAGCGCATATCGATAAATCTTTCGAGCGCTTCGGCTGCGACATTCAACACATCGGCGCATATCTTTTCCTCATCCTCCGGCTCTTTCGAGACGGTGAATATATCGTTTACTCTTGCGAGGTCGGACACCTTTATGTCGTTCTCTATTCCGCAGGTCTCCGAGAGCTCATTGAAAGCCGCCAGATATCCCTTTGCGAGCGCAGCATTGAGCTTGACGACAGCCGATTCTTCGCCGGCCGTATCTATCTGAACGTAACACTCGACCTTGCCTCTTGATATTTTTCCCTGGAAAAAGCTCTTCAGCTTCTCGTCAAGGAAACCGAAATTTCTGGGTACGCGCGATGAAAATTCAAAGTATCTGTGATTTACGCTCTTGAGCTCAAGAGTTATATCCATTCCGTCGAACGAGCCTGTCGCCCGTCCGTATCCGGTCATGCTTTTTATCATCGGAAGAACTCCTTTTCGTCGGTCTTTTAAATCATTTTATTTTATCAGTTTAGGTATACGTTTGTCAATACAAGAAGTGCATTAAAGGGATCATTTGGAGCAATGTCCGCAGCTTCCCGTCAGTGCGGACGGGATATCGGACTCGTAAAAGCCGTTTTTTTCTTCAAAGCCGAGGGTTATGAACGGCTCCTTTTCGACTTTGCCGATATCGGCGCGCGCCATATAAGCGCTGCGGTTGGCGGCAAAATTCAACGCACTGCGTACAAGTCCCTCTGCAACGAGCCTGTCCGAGTCGCGGGTCTTTATGCTTAAAATCTCCGCATAGGTTCCGCCGAGCGAGAATATGCATTCGCCGATTTTTTCGCCGTTTTCCTCGGCGCGATAACCGTAAGTTTTTGAATCTATATCAAAAGGCTTGAATTCAAGCATTTTATCTTCTTTTCTCCTTTTTGTTCGTCCTCGCGCCGGCAGCCGAAAGTATATGTGACACCTCCTGCGGGGTCAGCTCGCGCCACTTGCCCTGCGGCAGCATTCCGAGCTTGATACCGGCTATCGCAGTTCTCTTGAGGCGCGCGACCTCAATGCCGAGCTCCTCGCACATTCTTCTTATCTGCCTGTTCCTGCCCTCGAAAAGCACAATTTCTATAACGGCTCTGCCGTCGCGCTTCTCGAGCACGGTCACCTGCGCGGGAGCAGTCATTCTGCCGTCCAGCATCATTCCGTCGCTCATGGCGACGATCTGCTCGTCGGATATATCCGGTCTTACCGTAACTCTGTAAACTTTGGCGACGTGCTTTGACGGGTGCATTACGGCATTTGCGAACTCTCCGTCGTTCGTAAGCAAAAGCAAGCCCTCCGAATTTCTGTCAAGCCTGCCTATCGGGTATACTCGCTCGCCGACATCCTCGACAAGCGACGCCACGCATCTGCGCCCAAGCTCATCGCTCATGGTCGTTACAAACCCGCGGGGCTTGTGGAGCATAATATATTTCGCAACCGTTTTATTCTCGATTTTTTTGCCGTTGAGCGTTATTATATCGCGCTTCGGGTCAACCGTATCGCCAATTTTCGCAACCGCACCGTTTACCTTAACCGCGCCTTTGGCGATAAGCTCCTCCGATTTTCTGCGCGACGCAACGCCGCATTCGGACATATATTTTTGAAGTCTTATTCTGTCATCCGACAAATTATTCACATCCAATTCCCGAGAAGGTCTCTCAGTCTTTTTATAAGCCGTTTTATACGGCTTTTTTCTTTTTTCGGTGATTCAGGTGCGGATTTCCTCACCTGAACGGAATCTGCCGTCAGAATTTCCGCTCTGTCGGCAACCCTGCCGTCTACAATGAGCTCCGCCGAGCCTACAACCGTATTTTCTTCTACGGGAGCATATTCAAACCTTTTCAGGCTGATTTTCCGCTCCGTTCGCACTGTTTTATCCTTGTGTGAGATATACTGAAGCGGCCGCGAGAGCTTTAGCGGCACGCTTTCACTTTCTCCGCCCGCGATTTTCAGCGAAAGAGCAGATAAATCCGTGTCCGCCTCTCGGCATTCAACGAGGGAAAAGCCGTATTCGAGCAGCCTTGAATGGTCGCTCCAATCGTCCGGCGCGTTTAGTGTCACTGCGACGAGCGTAACTCCGTCGCGCCGCGCCGCGGATACGAGACAGCGTCCGCTCTTTTTTGTAAAGCCGGTCTTTATCCCTATTACATCGTCATATATGCGAAGCAGGCGGTTATGGTTTGTAAGCGTGCGGCGGTACGGCGGATTGCCGTAGCAAACAGCCGCGCTCTTCTGCGAGCAGACGGCGGCAAATCGGGGATTTTTAATGGCGGTACAGCCGAGCAGCGCCATATCAGAGGCCGTTGAATAATGCTCCTTTGAGTCGAGGCCCGACGGGGTTTCAAAATGCGTGTCGCGCATTCCTATTTCCGCGGCGCGCTTATTCATCATCGAGACAAAATTTTCAACGTTTCCGCCGAGCGTTGCCGCCGTAACATTCGCGGCATCGTTGCCGGACTGCAAAAGCATCCCGTAGACAAGTCCCTCGAGAGTTACGATATCTCCGGGCAACAGCCCCATTGAAGTGCCCTCGACATTCAGCATATCCGCACTGACTTTTATTTCCCTCTGCGGGGTCAGCGCCTCTATTGCAAGGAGCGAGGTCATTATCTTTGTTGTGCTCGCCATAGGGCGTCTGTCATGCTCGTTCTTGCCGTAAATAAGCTCCCCCGTTTCGGCAACCATGAGCGCCGCGCAGGACGCTGAAACATCCGGCTGAGCATACACAGCAGCCCCGGACATTACAAAACAGACCACCGTAAAAACAGCAGTCACAAAAGCAACCGGTCTTAAATTCACCAAACACACCGCCATTCATCATCCGTTAATGATAATGAATATGCGGTGTGCAGGAAAAAAATCAATATAATCCTTCGAGGTTCTCCTCGGTCTTCTTGCCCTTGCCGTCAACAAACTTGTTGACAACATCGGTAACACCGTTGACAACATCGGGAATCATGCCGATGGTTCTCTCAATAGAGCCCTCTTCGGTAGAGATATGTTTGATGCTGACCTCGCCGTTGTTGACAACGATAAAGGCGATGGGGGTAATGGTGATGCCTGCTCCGCCACCGCCGCCGAAAAGCTCGGCGTTCGACTTCGACGGGAAGTCCGAGCCGCCCGAAGCAAAGCCGTAGGAAACCTTGGAGACGGGAATGACCTTTATGCCGTCGCCCAAATCCATAGGATCGCCGATAATCGTGCTGACATCAACAAGATCCTTTATCTTTTCGATTGAAGTTCCGAGAATTCCGGATGCTGACTGTTCTTTCATTTTAAAGTCCGCCTTTCATTGGGATTTCAAACAGATTTATTTTTCTTTTTACTGCCCTTGAGCAGCTTCAAAAGCACCTTGAACAAAAGCCTGAACGCAAGAACAACTACCGCGTTCGTAAGCTTTATGGGTCTGACGGAGAGCGCGAGCTCAAACTCCGCCCTGTTCTCCTGCGAGATGAAGTCGGAAATAACCTTTACATCTTGCTTTTTTACCTTCATATTTGAGCAGATAAAGCCCATTGAGGGATAAACGGCCGAACAGGTTATCGGCTGTTTGTATCAATGCCTGACGAACACTGTCAACGGGGCATAGACGGTAAGAATTCCCAAAACTACAATTCATCATAAACCCTATATCGTGTGTACCTTTATATTCACGCAACGGATATAAGTAGTTCGTAAACTTGACAGCTTCCTTTTTAAATTCCTCATTGCCTGTCAGTTGATAGGCATACCACAGATTACCGGGGAAAAAGCCACTCGTCCAATCATAGATTGAGAAACAATAACGACGACTCCCTAAATTATCATGTATAGGTTTCAACCGGGCAGAATCCTTGCCTATCAACTGTTTCTTTTCCAACTGCTGACACAAGAAGTTCACATCATAGCCCGTCCAAATGGAACGGGGCAATAATACAGAGTCGCCAATTTCCGAGACTGTGTATTCCAATTGTGCAGCAGATGTTTCTATCGCATATTTCAGCCAAGTATAATCCGCTTTCTCTGCGTGCTTGGAGGAACATCCCGACAAAGTGTATAATGCAATACCAATAACGAAATAGGACAATGATACTTTCTTCATTTTTTATAGGACTTTACGTAACAAATTTCTTACAAAATGCGTTTTTTGAAAACAATCAATAATTCATTTATATTAATCATCGCTGCAATAGCCTTGAAAAGCAGAAAGATGTTTAACAGAACTGAAAATGGAATGAGTTAACCTTTTCAGCTCTGAAACATCTTTCAACATTTCAAACAGAATGACATCCTGCTATTTATAGCAATAATATCTTATTCATAACCAGGATTATTCTGATTATTTAAAGCGGGATTAGCTTGCAATTCTCCCAATGGTATAGGGAATAACTCATGTTTTCCCTTCACAAAATTATCACCGGCAACGTATTTACCTTTCAATGATTTATCCATTTTGCTTTGGAACAACTGCAATGTCTCAGCCAAAATGCCCCAACGTAACAAATCGTATTTACGCTGCCCTTCAAAAGCCAGTTCGAAACCGCGTTCCCAATAGAGTGCAGTACGGAAATTGTCGGCAGCATCACCACCGTTGAAGAATGGCAAATCATACAATTTCTTATGTACATTCTTATATTCCTGCAATGAATTGACCTTGGTGGCTTTGGCACGTTCTCTTACATCGTTCAATAATTCCCAGGCTTTCGGAGTATTACCCGTTTCATTATAGGCTTCTGCTGCCATTAATACAACATCGGCATAGCGTAACGGGCAATAGTTTACACCCGTATTGTTGGGATCGAGGAAGCCCAACGGCATCCATTCTCTACGCCACTTTCCGGGATACCAATCCGCCACTTTCCTATTCACAGTCTTTTTATGTTTCTTTTCAGTCGCATCCCACTTGTATTGATAGTCACAAACCATCACATCACGACGTTCATCGCCTGCTTCAAAGAAATCTTTCCAAGCCGGCATTACACGAAAGAAAGCATTTGCACGTCCCATGACCTCTGCCGAAGCGCCTGCCCCCGGAGCTTCCACCAACGGTCCGTTGTAAGTAGCCCAAGTACCGGAGTTATCCTTATAACCACTGCCCGTAGGATTGAAAGCTATTTCCCACAAACTTTCTTTAGAGTTCAGAACACCTCCCGAATAACCCTTGAACAATTCCACATAACCGCCATCATAAAAACCATGATAACCTTTATTTTGGAAAGCAGTCCACTCGGTAATCACAGCATCAAAGTATTCCTTTCTCTTATCATCAGCCGGACGGGTCAAAGTACCGTCTTGCTGTAAGCTATAACCGGCGCGTTGCAGATAAACACGCATCAGTAAGGCATGGGCTGCTCCCTGCGAAGGCACTTCAGGAGAAAGTTCGGCATTTCCTTGTTGCAAGTTATTCTTTGCAAAGTTCAAGTCATCGATAATACTCTTATAAATCTCTTCACGACTCACACGACCGTTAGCAATGTCGCCGTAAGAAAAGGTGTATTCTGTTTTAAATGGAACATCTCCCCAATATTTTATCAAATCGAATGCCAGGAATGCACGCAAGAAACAGGCTTGTGCAACCAACTCCTGCAATTCAACATCTTCTTCATAGCCTTCCATGTTCTTGATGTTTGCAATGGCATAGTTAGCACGATCTATTCCCATATATTTGTACTTCCATAAGTCTGCAATCCATGTATTGGTTGTCTTTACCATGTAGTGGGCAATATCACGACGCGTATTGTCTGTCCCTGTTCCCTGTATATAATAGGTATCATCCGAAGCCGGAGTTGCCATTTCAAACTGTCCATAGTGCTTATCAATCGCCAGACAGTCATAAATACCTACCACCGCCATCTTTGCATGGTTGTAAGTTTGGAAATAAGCATCCTTCTCATAGTAGGAAGTGGGCTTTTCGTCCAATTCGCATGAGGTAATTCCTGCTGCAATCAGCGCGCAGAAAGTAATCATTTTATATTTTTTCATCATATTATATTCTCTTTTTAAGGTTCATTAGAAAGCTAAATTAATGCCGAAAACGAACGAGCGGCTCTTAGGATAAGCACCAAAGTCCACACCCGGCGTCAAGCCACTGCCCATTGTAGAAACTTCAGGGTCGAAACCTGAGTATTTAGTCCAAGTAAGCAGGTTGGAACCTGTTGCATACAAGCGCAATTTGCTTATACCAATCTTGCTAAGCATCTTTCTGGGGAATGTATAACCTAAAGTGATATTGCTCAGCTTCAGATAAGAACCATCTTCCACAGCCCATGAGTGAATATAAGTATCACCGATCTCATTATCATATACGGCGGCAACAGTCTTACCCTTATTTATGTCGGCCATTTCCTGCGGATCTGTGATCAATTCGCCTTTCTTGTTCACCACTACCCAACGATTGCTGGAATTGGCAATGTCCAACACATTCTTATTCTGCAAAGCAGTCTTGGTATTGGTCAGCTTGGTAGCATTGAACACATCGTTGCCAAAGCTGTAAGTCAGGAATATGCTCAAATCAAAATCTTTGTAAGTGAAAGTATTGTTAATA
>ERZ773188.4298-NODE-4298-length-10842-cov-3.454992_pt1 | contig 10842 bp, 8 predicted proteins | sample MGYA00581011_ERZ773188 | MGnify/ENA primary metagenome ERZ773188 (study PRJEB29015, sample SAMEA2737798) | human gut metagenome | biome: human gut; feature: human-associated habitat; material: faeces | place: China | collected 2012 ...
GGTTGCCGCCACGCCCGCCGCGATAGCCGCCACGGCGCTCCTCGCGGGTGTCGTCGTAGTTGCGCCAATCATCGCGACGATCGCGGCTGGCACGCGGGTCACGACGATCGCGCGACTCGTTAGAACGACCAGCGCCGCCGCGGCCGCCGTTACCACGAGCACCCTCGCGACGCTCGCCGCCGCGGCCGCCGCGCTCTTCAAAGCGCTTGCCGCCGCGGGACTCGCCGCCGCGGGTACCACGCTCGTCACGCGAACCACGGCCTTCGCCGCCACGGCGCTCATTGCGCCCGCCGCGCTCGCCATCGCGACCGGAACGACGACGGTCGCCCGCACCGCGTTTGCCGCCACGCGAACCGCGGCCCTCGTCCTCGCGCTCAACACGGCGACGACCTCCACGGTCCTCGTCCTCGCGACGGCGGCGATGCGCCTCGCCCTGGAACTGCTTGGCACGACGCTCGGCACGGTTACCGCGCGGGGCCTGCTCGACGGCAGCGGCACCGCCGCGCTCCTCGGCAGCTACCTCGCGGGCCACGCTCTCAACAGCCTCGTCTACGCGAGCCTGAACGCCCTCGCGCACGCGGGTCTTGCCGCCGCGCTTGGGACGGCTCGGACGCTCGCCGTCGCCGCGACGCTCGTCACGACCGCGGTTGGAACGACCGGCCACATCACCGTAATCGTCGCCGTTGCGCTTGCCGTCGCGACGCGCCTGCTCAAGCTTCTTCTTGCTCTTGGACTTGCCTCGCTTGGTCTTCTTCTTCACCTTAAAGGCCGCAGGGTCGCGCTCGGGATCAACCGCGGGTGGATTGGGGCCCACGTGCAGGTCGCCGGCCTCGTAGATGTCGGCGGTCTTGTCCATGAGCTTCTCAATCTCGTAGAACTCATCGACGTCCTGCTCGGTCACAAACGTAATGGCCCAGCCCAGCTCGCCGGCGCGGCCCGTGCGGCCAATGCGGTGGATGTAGTCGGTCGGCTCGGCCGGCACGTCAAAGTTCACGACGTAGCGCACGTCGCTAATGTCGATGCCGCGGGCAAGCACGTCGGTTGCCACCAACACGTCGACGGTACCGTCGCGGAAGGCCGAAAGCGCGCGCTCGCGCTGGGCCTGGCTGCGGTTGCCGTGAATCGCGGCGGCCTTGATGCCCTTACGCTCCAGACGACGGCAGCAGCTGTCGGCGCGATGCTTGGTACGCATAAAGACGATGGTGCGCTCCGGGCCTTCCTTTTTGAGGAACTCGGGCAGCAGGTTGTTCTTGGCCTCGATGGACACCGGGAACACAAACTGGTCGACGGTGTCGGCGGTCGACGTGGCCGGTGCGATCTCCACGCGAGCCGGGTCGCTCACCAGGTCGGTGATCTCGCCCACAGCCTCCTCGTCAAGTGTGGCCGAGAACAGCAGCGTCTGGCGCTCGGTCGGCGTCTCGCGCACAATGCGACGGACGGCGGGCAAAAAGCCCATGTCGAGCATGCGGTCGGCCTCGTCGAGCACCAGCACCTTGACCTCGTCCAGGTGGCAAGCGCCCTGCTCGATCAGGTCGACCAGACGGCCTGGCGTGGCGACCAGGATATCGCAGCCGTACTTGAGCGCCGCGGTCTGCGGCTTGTAGCTCACGCCGCCCACGACGGTCACGGCGACATGACCGGTGACGTCGGCGATCTTGCTCGCGACCTCGTCGATCTGCTGGGCAAGCTCGCGCGTGGGGGTGATGACGAGCATCACGGGGCCGCGGCCGTTGCCCTCGGGCTTTTTAGCGCCGCGACGGCGGTTGCGGCCGCTGCGCTCGCGCACAGGCTTGGGCGGAGCGATGTGCTCCAGGTTGTTCATGGTCGGCAGCAAGAAGGCAGCCGTCTTGCCGGTACCGGTTTGAGCGGCGGCAAGCAGGTCGCGGCCCTCGAGCACCACGGGGATGGAGCCGGCCTGAACGGGCGTGGGCGCCGTGTAGCCAAGGTTCTCGATGGCACGAAGCATCTCGTCCGAAAGACCCAGCTCGTCAAAGGCAGGCAGGCTCTCGGTAGCGGACTCGACGGCCTGGGCAGCATTTGCCTCATCGGCAGCATCGAAGGCAGCCTGGGTCATGGCCTCGCGGGTCTCGTCCAGGATCTCGGCGTCGGTGACGTCGGATACAGAATTACGCATATGTTGTTGTTCCTTATCTGCACGCGCAATGGGCACGGCATGCGGCCGCGCGGGCGTGCTTGGTAGTGCGCTAATACATACAAAAACGGGTGCGCACAGAGAGGACGTTGCTCAGCACGCTGGCGATCGCTTTGGCAGCCCTATCACGCGCCGTCCAGACGCAGCGGCCCTAAGCGATGGAGCAGATTCGCCGCGGGTTAGTATACCCGTGCTTCGCATGCCCCCACGTAAACCACAGATGACGGAGCGGACGAGGCGGGCCTGGGCCGATTGTCTCGATCTGTAACATCTAGAACCCAAAAACCGGTCTAACTGTTACAGATTGAGACAAACTCAAACCTCGCAAAACAAAATCTCAATCTGTAACAGTTAGAGGTCATTTTCCCCGCTAGATGTTACAGATCGAGATGTTTGACATGAGCTGCCAACGATTGAGCAGCCACCCGCATCTGTAGCGAAATGTCATACATTTTCATCCCCACTGGACACCCCCAGGGGGTATGGGTGTATAGTATCGGCAGGTTAACAATTCCAATACCGAGCCACAGAAAGGAGAAGCCATGGCTCAAGATAAATTCGATGTGGGTGGTATGACATGCGCCGCCTGTCAGGCGCACGTGGACCGCGCCGTGAGCAAACTCGACGGCGTCGAGAGCGTCGCGGTCAATCTGCTCGCCGGCTCCATGCTGGTGGACTATGACCCCGCGCAGGTCACCCCCGACGACATCTGCACCGCTGTCGATCGCGCTGGCTACTCGGCCTCGCCCGTCAGCACGGGCACCGACGCCGGCCCAAGCGGCAGCGCACAAGCCAGGACCGGCGCCGCCCATATGGAGTCGCCCTCCAAAAAGTTGGAGGCCGCCGCTTCCGCCATGCGCACACGACTCATCGTCTCAATCGTCTTTCTTGTCCCGTTGTTCTATATAGGCATGGGGCACATGCTCGGCTGGCCGCTGCCTGGCGTCTTCACCGATCATACCCACAGCATGACGCTCGCCCTCACCGAGCTCGTCCTGCTCATCCCTATCGTCTACGTCAACGACGCGTACTTTATCAACGGGTTTAAATCGCTCGCACACGGCGCGCCCACCATGGACGCCCTTATCGCCGTTGGCGCCACCGCATCCATCGCCTGGTCGCTCTACGCCATGTTTATCATGGCCGACCAACTAGCCGCAGGACAGGTCCGCGAGGCCATGATGACGGGCATGGACAACCTGTATTTTGAGAGTGCGGGCACGATCCTGTCGCTCGTCACCGTGGGCAAATACCTCGAGACACGCAGCAAATCCAAAACCGGCGGCGCCATCGAGGCGCTCATTGACCTGGCGCCCAAGACCGCGATCGTCGTGGCCGAGGACGGTACCGAGGCCACCGTCGACGTCGATGCCATTCTGCCCGGCCAGGTGCTGCGTGTGCGCCCCGGCGAGTCCATCCCCGTCGACGGCGTGGTGCTCGAGGGCAGCTCGGCCGTGGACGAGAGCGCGCTCACCGGCGAGTCCATCCCCGTGGAGAAGACCGCCGGCGACACTGTCAACGCGGCCACGGTCAACCGCACGGGCTCGTTTACCTTCCGCGCCACGCGTGTGGGCGCCGACACGTCGCTCGCCAAAATCATCAAGCTCGTCGAGGACGCCAACGCCACCAAGGCGCCCATCGCCCGCATGGCCGATAAGGTCGCTGGCGTATTTGTGCCCGTGGTGTTTGTGATCTCGGCCGTGACCTTTGCGGTGTGGATGGCACTGACTGGCAGCGTGAACGAAGCGCTCACCTCCGCCGTGGCCGTGCTGGTGATCAGCTGTCCGTGTGCACTGGGCCTGGCCACGCCCGTCGCCATTATGGTGGGCACCGGCAAGGGCGCCGAAATGGGCATTCTGTTCAAGAGCGCCGAGGCGCTGGAGAACCTGCGCAGCGTGGGCACCGTGGTGCTCGATAAGACGGGCACGGTCACCCGCGGCAAGCCTGCCGTGACCGATATCGTGGTAGCCACGCGCGCTGACGGCTCGTCCGCCATGAGCGAAAAGGCGCTGCTCAAGCTGGCCGCCGCGCTGGAGCGCTCAAGCGAGCACCCGCTGGCCGAGGCGATTATGGCCGAGTGCGAGACACGCGGAATCGTCGCGCGCATGGTCGAGGACTTTGCTGCCGTGCCCGGTCGTGGCGTTACGGCGCGCGAAGGGCAAAACGCCATTGCCGCTGGTAACGTGCGCCTGATGAACGAGTTGGGCGTTACCGTGCCCGCGGGTCTTGCCGAGCAATTTGCCGCCGAAGGCAAGACGCCGCTGTTCTTTGCCAAGAACGGCGAGCTTGTCGGCACCATTGCCGTGGCCGACGAGGTCAAGGAGACGAGCGCCGCAGCCATTTCCGCGCTGCGCTCACTCGGCGTCGACGTGCGCATGCTCACCGGCGACAACCGCGTCACTGCCGAAGCAATCGCCCGCCGTGTGGGACTCGACCGTGCGCAGGTCATCGCCGACGTCCTCCCCGCCGACAAGGAGCGCCACGTGCGCGAGCTGCAGAATGCGGGCAGCATGGTCGCCATGGTGGGCGACGGCATCAACGACTCCCCCGCCCTGGCGCGCGCCGACGTGGGCCTTGCTATCGGCACCGGCGCCGACATCGCCAAGGAGGGCGCCGACGTGGTACTCATGCGCAGCGACCTCATGGACGTCGCCCGAGCCATCGAGCTTTCACGCGCCACGATCCGCAACATCAAGCAGGACCTGTTCTGGGCGCTGTTCTACAACGGTATCGGCATTCCGCTCGCCGCGGGCGTGTTCTTCCCGCTCACCGGATGGCAGCTCTCGCCGATGTTTGGCGCCGCGGCCATGAGCCTGTCGAGCGTGTGCGTCGTAAGCAATGCATTGCGCCTACGAACCTTTAAGCCCAAAACGGCACGCTGAGGCACCCGACCTTGCCCCTCAAACCGTCGCTCGCGTACCCAAGTACGCTTCACTCCTCTTTCGGGGCAATCTCGGGCACCTCAGCGCACCTTTAAGATGACTCTGTTCACGACTAAACTGTCAGATAATCTCAATCGATAAGGAGTACACCCATGAACTACACGATCAAAACCTCGGGCCTTATGTGCGGCCACTGCGACGCCACCGTCGAGACGGCGTTGCTCAACGTTGCCGGCGTGACCGACGCCGATGCCGATCACGAGACTCAGACCGTCCAGGTGGAGTGCGCCGACACCGTGACCGCCGAGCAGCTCGCCGCCGCTGTCGAGGCCGCGGGTGAGAAGTTCCACGCCCTGTCCGTGACTGCCGCGTAGCAGCTACCAGAGACATTCGACCCCATCGACCAGAAACGAGGACCCGCCATGATGGCAGACCATAAATCGGTGACCCGCATGCTCAAGACGGCACGCGGCCAGATCGACGGCATCTTGCGGATGGTCGATGAGGACCGTTACTGCGTCGATATTTCCACGCAGCTCATGGCAACGCAGGCGCTCATTGCGCGCATCAACGCCGACGTGCTCAAGGCGCATATCGAGGGCTGCGTGACTTCGGCAATCGAATCGGGCGACGAAGACCTCAAGGCCGCCAAGCTCGCCGAGATCGAACGCGTCGTCGACAAGCTCTCCAAGTAATTGGGGCATTGGGGACGGACTGCTTTGCACCTTCTTGGTGCATCGGGGACAGGTATGTTTGCACCACCTTGGTGCAGATTGACCTGTCCCCCTTGCTCTAAATCGGGTATAAAGGCGTGCAGCATATCGAACGAAAGGCAATTTGCATGAATGACTTTATGAAGGGCCGCAATGGCGCCGATGAGCTCACCATCGTTATGGGCTTTGTCGGCATCGTCATCGCGATGATCGGATCGATAGCCCATATCCAGTGGCTCAGCTGGATTGCCATCGCCGTAATCGTGATTGGCGTGCTGCGCGGCCTGTCCAAAAACATCGACGCACGTCGCAAGGAAAACGCGGCCTTTGTCGCCGCGACCGCTAACGTCCCCGGCCTGGGCAAGTTCGTCGCGAGCTTGGGTAGCGGCGCCGCGGCTGCCAACGCCTCGCGCACGGCCGGTACCAGCAAGGAAGACTTTGAGCGTGCCAAGCGCACGGCCAAGAAGATGTGGAAGGGTCGCAAGACCACAGCATACCTCAAGTGCCCCAACTGCGGCCAGATGCTCTCCGTCCCCAAGGGCAAAGGCAAGATCCGCGTCACCTGCCCCAAGTGCCACGCCAAGATGGAAACCCGCTCCTAACGCCCGCACGCGGGACAAATTAATCAGGTTTGTTTGTCCCAAATCTTAAGTATTTGTTCGATAAAAAAGCCGAGGCCTCGTGTTGAGACCTCAGCTTTTTGCATGCGGCAACGGAGCTGCCCCTTTGTCACATCTACGCCACACCGTCGCGGGCCAGCTCCTCAGCCAGCGCTTCGGCAGGCATGGCCATAATCGCGTCGAGCTCGGCGTCCACCTCGGGAATACGCTTCACCTTGAGTTTGCGTACCAGGTTGCCGCGGCACATCACGTGCATTGGCTCACGCAGAGCGCACAGGTCATCGAGCGGATTCTTGCGCGTCACCAGGATATCGGCGGCCTTGCCGCACTCGATCGTACCGGTCTCGCCGCCCAGCCCCAGCAGCTCGGCATTGACTTGCGTAGCCGTATGCAGCGCGAAGGCGTTACTCACGCCCACATACTTGGCAAAATAGGCCACCTCACGCCACATGTCGTACTGCGTCACGAACGGGCAGCTTGAGTCCGTGCCCAGGCCCACCTTAATGCCAGCTTCCAGCGCGGCACGGGCGCTCTCGATGATGCCCGAGCACACGATGTCGCCGTTCTTCTTTTGCGTATCGGTCGAATGGGTCTTTTCCGGGTCGAGCAATACAAACGGCAGCGCCGGACTGATCGTGCAGGTCACGCTCGGCACGCGTCCCTCGAGCTGTGTTCCCGCGGCGCCGCGGTACAGCTCCAGAATCTCGGGGGTCATCGGAGCACCGTGCTCGATTGTATCGACGCCGGCCTGAAGCGCGGCCTTCACACCTTCGGTGCTCTCGACATGGGCCATGACCAGAAGGCCAACCTCGTGCGCCGCCTTGCACGCCGCCGCGGCGACATCGAGCGGCATGCGCAGCACGCCCGGCTCGCCTACTTCGGTCGCGTCGAACACGCCGCCCGTCACGAACAGCTTAATGACGTCGGCACCACGCGCATACAAGTCACGCACTTGTTCGGCCGCCTCATCGGGGGTATCGGCGACCTGCGCGAACAGCCCCGCACCGTGACCGCCCGGCACCGTGACACCCGTTCCCGGCGCCACCAGACGCGGACCCTGATACTTGCCGGCGTCGATAGCGTTGCGCACGGCGATATCGGCAAACAGCGGGTCACCCGCACCGCGCACCGTGGTCACGCCGCTTGCCAACTGCTGCTGGGCGCTGCCTTTGAGGATGTAGCGGACGATGGCGCGGCCCACGGGATTGTCGAGTTTCTTCATGAGCGCGCCCGCATCGCCCGCCGAGACCGGTTTGCCCGAACCGCACAGATGCACATGCATATTGATGAGGCCGGGCATGAGGTACGCGCCGGCCAGGTCGATGACCTCGGCACCTGCAGGAGCCTGCGCCACAGCACTCGGCCCCATCCACGTGATGACACCGCGCTCAACGGCCACGGCCATATCGGGCTGCGGCTCCATATGTTCCGAACCATCCAGGACGGTCGCATTGATAAACAACGTGGGACGATCGGCAGTCGCCATATCGAGCTCCTCCCTCTCAGAAAACTTCAACATTTGTCCATTATTACCCAGCGCGGCAGGATTGCTGCGGACATATCGGCTAACGGGAGGAAGAGAAGGGCGTGAGGATGAACAGACCAGCACAGCGATGCTTCGGTCGTTCCAACAAAACGTCTTGATCTGTAACAGGTGGACCGTCTTTAACCTTCCAAATGTTACAGATCGAGATCTTTCGGCACCGCGTCCAACCTTTGTCTCAATCTGTAACAGTTAGACAGGTTTTCGGCCTCTAGATGTTACAGATTGAGAACTTTCACCAGGCGCCAACCTTCTGTCTCGATCTGTAACAGTTGCGAGGCCAAACGGCCCCTTGTTGTTACAGATCGAGACAAACTCGGCAGGAACAACCACATCCGCGTCAGTTGTACCCCTCAGCGCCCATACCACTGGCGTCTCCATTCCTCAGCCAAATCGGCCCACTGCGGAATGCCCGCCAGTCTCATCTTTTCAGCCAGCTTCCCCGGATTCTTGAGCTCATCAAACGTAAACCTCAGCACCTTATATCCGAGCATCGTCAGATGAGACTCTCGCTGACGTTCTGCCACGAATGGGTCGACCGACTCCCGACCCTCGTCGTTCTGCAAGGCATACTTTCCCTTTCCATCGAGCTCGCCAATCACGCACGTCCCGTCCTCGAGCCTCCAGAAATAATCAACGCGAAACACTTGGCTCGAATCTAGCGGGTCACGAAACTCCACTTGCAACTCTGGCACCGGAAAACCGTATGCAATAAAGAACGCCCGGAAACGAGACTCGCCGCCGTTTTCGGACAGCCCGTCCGCATGCGACGCAATCACCTGAGCTCTGCGATACCCGCGTCTGCCCTCGCAATCGGCCTGGAGCCGTTCGCAGAGGTCGTCGCGCGATATGCCCTTCGCCCGCAGCGCAGAATCGGCGATCGCCAGACCATACGAAAACGGCGCACGCAGCAGACAATCCTCTACCGTGCGCCAAAACGGCGTCACTCGCACGCCGTCGACGCGCTCAAGCGCACCCGCCGCCTGCGGACGCAACAGCCGGCATCCTGCACTCAGCGGCACCGAGCAACCTGTCTTAACAAGAAATCGCGGCCCGAGCAGATCATTTGGCACCTCCAGACCCCACAAAAGGGCCGCGTCGTAACCCCAAAACGCCCAATCTGGATGAAACTCCGCAAGCCCTTTGACGGTACGCAGCGCTCGCTCCGCCGGCGTCAACGCATCCCATTCATGCTGAAAACAGAACAAATACGGCTCGGGCTCCGCAATGTCATCGGTCCCCACATGACGCCGCAGTCACATGAGCTCGGCATTGTCGTGCGTTGCGAGCAGTGCACCTTGCTCGGTCGCCTCCGTGAGCCGCGTGAGCATCCCATTCCGCGCCAAGGTGTTACGTGTTGCATGCTTGTGTTTGAAAACGGTATTAGACACTTCCATCACCACCACATCGAAGAAATGGGCCATCGCCGCTGTTGCCGCCGTCGACAAACGTCTTGATCTGTAACAGGAAGACCGGTTTTTTGTCCCTAAACGTTACAGATCGAGACAAATAGACAGGCGACGGCGCTGCGACAGCCCGTCCCCTACTCCCATTCCTGCTCGTAAATATTGAGCGACTTTACGTACCGCCCCTGGGCGCCCATGATGTCGCGGACCAGACGCAAGAAGAAGCTGATGCACGAGGTGTCAAAGCCGTCCTGCAGGTCCTCCGGATGCACCGCACCCGGCCCATCGACCGCCGTATCGCTCAGCCGCGCGATGTCATACAGGTAGAGCTGTCCCGCCGTAAGCCAGACATCGTCGACGCAGGCGAGGCGCACCGCAATCGCGCCGTCACTCCAGTGCTCCTTCTGCACGATATGCGGATCGTAGACATCAAAGCGATGATCGGTGCGCGTGTCCTTCAGCACGACCATGCCGGACGCAGGATTCTTGTCCAAAATGCCAAAGCGCGAGAAATACTGCGTGTCGCGTACCTGCTCGAGCCGCTTGAGCGAGGCAGGCGAAAGCGATGCCGGCGGCTCGTCAACATACAGCTCGAGCAGCGTTTTGCCATGGCGATAGGGGCGCTCAAACAGCAGCCAATCGGTAAACGCCATGTTGTAGGCCATGATTTCGTTTTGCGAAGGCTCAGTGCAATAGCTGAGCCACGGGTCGACAATGATCTCGAACTGTTCGCGCGCCGGCTCCAGGAATTGAAACTTCCGCAGCATCCAAAAGTGAGCCATGTCGGCAATATCGTTGCCGACGGCTTCGGCTAGCTCTGCTCGGTCAAAAGCGTGGTCAGTCATGGCATCCTCCTCAAACTGATGGACCTCAATTTGAGCTTACGAGGAAGGTGGGCAGCCACGACCAGCGCGGGCAAAATAGGCCTCCGACTGCAAACCAGATACTGACCAAACACTTGACGAAAAGCTTGATCGAAAATGCGCACCGCAACAAAACCGCAGGTAGACATAGACGGCCAACCCGCCCTTTTGAGCCAGATGCCCGCAGCCACCACAGAAACAACAGGTGACCACAGCCCGAGAAGTCGACAAATGAACATCCGTACGTCGACAAACGAGCAAACTGCTCGCAAATCCGCAAGGAGTGTCCCCGAGTGCCGACAGAAAAGGAACGTCCCTAACTGCCGGCACTTAGGGACGTTCCTTTTGTGCCGGCAGTTAGGGACAGCCCTTTCCGATTCGATTGTTGAGTATCTCCGTGACTACTTTACAGTTCCAGCGCGTCGGCGACTTCGGCTGCGCAGGCCAGGGCATCGGCCATGGCGTTCACCACGAGCGAGCTGCCGTTGCGGGCATCACCCGCCACATACACCGGCACGGCATCCGCAGCAACACCATCCACGCGGGCCGCAAGGTGCGAGCCCTCGGAAGCCATCACGGGCAGCGGGCGGCCCGCCGTGGCAACGGGCACGCCGACAGCTTCGAACACGCTGTGTTCCGGACCCGTAAAACCACAGGCGATGA
>ERZ773188.4318-NODE-4318-length-10814-cov-3.010782_pt1 | contig 10814 bp, 8 predicted proteins | sample MGYA00581011_ERZ773188 | MGnify/ENA primary metagenome ERZ773188 (study PRJEB29015, sample SAMEA2737798) | human gut metagenome | biome: human gut; feature: human-associated habitat; material: faeces | place: China | collected 2012 ...
CCCGCCGAATTCTTGACCGCATCGTCGGCTACCAGCTCAGCCCGCTGCTGTGGAAGAAGATCCGCCGCGGCCTGTCCGCCGGGCGCGTGCAGTCTGTTGCCACGCGTCTTGTCGTGGAGCGCGAGCAGGAGATCGAGGCCTTCGTGCCGAAGGAATACTGGACGATCGACGTGCTGCTGCGCTGCCTGAACAAGCCGGGCAGCTTCACGGCGCACTATTACGGCGAGGAAAAGAAGCGCGAGCTGCACAGCGAGGCCGAGGCCGACGAGGTCCTGCGCGACATCGCCGGGCAGGAATTCACCATTGCGGGCATCAAGCGCACGGAAAAGCGCCGCTCGCCGACGCCGCCGTTCATCACCTCCACGCTGCAGCAGGAGGCCTCCCGCAAGCTCAATATGACGCCGCGCCGCACGATGGCCGTTGCGCAGCAGCTCTATGAGGGCGTCGACATCAGCGGCGAGGGCACCGTCGGCCTCATCACCTATATGCGTACCGACTCCCTGCGACTGTCCGAGGAGGCGCTGGCCGCTGCGCGTGATTTTATCACCGATCGCTACGGCCCGGCCTACTATCCCGGCCAGCCCCGCCATTTCCGCAAGAAGGAGGGCGCGCAGGACGCGCACGAGGCCATTCGCCCCAGCAATGTCCGGCTCGACCCCGAGAGCATTCAGGCAGACCTGACGCGCGAGCAGTACCGGCTGTACAAGCTGATCTGGAGCCGCTTCGTCGCCTGCCAGATGTCCGATGCACGCTATGACGCCGTGCAGATCGACGCGCGCTGCGCGGGTCATGCCTTCCGCGCCAGCGACCAGATCCTGAAATTCTCCGGCTTTACCGCCGTGTATGAAGAGGGCCGCGACGACGAGGCCGAAGAGCGCTCCTCTTCGCTGCCCGATCTCGACGGCTCCGAACGCCTGACTGCCGAAAAACAGGAAAAGGCCCAGCATTTCACCCAGCCGCCCGCGCGCTACACCGAAGCGACGCTCGTCAAGGCGATGGAGGAGCGCGGCGTGGGCCGCCCGTCGACGTATGCGTCGATCGTGGCAACGATTCAGGACCGCGAGTACGTCATCAAGAAGGACAAGCGCCTCTGGCCGACACCGCTCGGCCGTGTCGTGACCGAGCTGATGATCGAGCGCTTCCGCGACATCATCGATGTCGAGTTCACGGCGAATATGGAGCACCAGCTCGACGAGGTCGAGGCCGGAAAGGTCGGCTGGAAGACCGTCCTGCGCGATTTCTATCAGGATTTCCACCGCGAGATGGAGGATGCCGAGAAAGCTCTCGACGGTGTGCGCATCAAGGTGCCGGATGAAGAGACCGATGAGGTCTGTGAGCTGTGCGGGCGCAAAATGGTCATCAAGAGCGGCCGCTTTGGCCGGTTTTTGGCCTGCCCCGGCTTCCCGGAGTGCAAAAATACCAAGCCGCTCGTCGAGCGTATGCCGGGCCGCTGCCCGCGCTGCGGCAGTGGGATGCTCAAGCGCAAGTCGAAGAAGGGCTATGTCTACTACGCCTGCGAGCGCGGCGCGGAGTGCGGCTTTATGACGTGGGACGTGCCCACGGCGCAGGACTGCCCGAGCTGCGGGCAGACGATGTTCAAAAAGTCCGGCCGCGGCCAGATGAAGCCGTTCTGCATCAACGAAAAGTGCCCGGACTTCCTGCCGGAGGACAAGCGCGGTTATAAGCGCCGCATGCCGAAGGCCACGACGGACACCGTCGAGAATGCCGAGGAGATCGCCCCGGCTGCGGAGGAGACCGAAAAGAAGCCCGCCAAAACGGCCAAAACGACGAAGACCGGGAAGACGGCCAAGGCCGCCAAGGCCGCAAAAACTGCGAAGACCACGAAAAAAGCGGCGGAGAAAAAGCCTGCCGCACGCAAAAAGACAAAAACGGAGAGCGAAGCATGACCGAAGTACGCGTGATCGGCGCGGGACTTGCGGGCAGTGAGGCCGCATGGCAGCTTGCCGAGCGCGGCTTTGCCGTCCGCCTGTCCGAGATGAAGCCGGTAAAAATGACCCCTGCGCACCACTGCGCGGATTTTGCGGAGCTTGTCTGCTCCAACTCCCTGCGCGGCGACCGGCTGGAAAATGCCGTCGGCCTGCTCAAGGAGGAGCTGCGGCGGCTCGGGAGCCTCATCCTGCAGTGCGCCGACGCCACGCGCGTCGAGGCGGGCGGCTGCCTTGCCGTCGACCGCTACGGCTTTTCCGGTATGGTGACGGAGCGCATCCGCAGCCACCCGAATATCACGGTCATCTCCGAGGAGGTGACCGAGGTCCCGGCGGGGCCGGTCATCATCGCGACGGGCCCCCTGACGTCCGACGCCATGAGCGAGGCCATCGGCCGCTATTTCGGCCAGACGGATTATCTGCATTTCTTTGACGCGGCTGCGCCGCTCGTCACGCTGGAGTCCATCGATATGACGAAGGCGTGGTACGCCTCCCGCTATGACCGCGGGAGCGCGGATTACATCAACTGCGCCATGACGCGCGAGGAATATCAGGCCTTCGTCCGGGAGCTGGCCGCCGCCGAGGAAGCGGAGGTGCATGGCTTTGAGGACAAAAACGTCTTTGAGGGCTGCATGCCGGTCGAGGTCATGGCCCGCCGCGGCGAGGACACGCTGCGCTACGGCCCCCTGAAGCCCGTCGGCCTGCGGGACCCGGCAACGGGCCGCGAGCCCTATGCTGTCGTTCAGCTCCGGCGCGACAATGCGGCCGGAAACATCTACAATCTCGTCGGGTTCCAGACGCACCTGCGTTTTCCGGAGCAGAAGCGCGTGTTCTCCATGATCCCGGCGCTGCACGATGCGGAATTCGTCCGCTACGGCGTGATGCACCGCAACACGTTTCTGAATTCGCCGAAGCTGCTCGACGCGTGCTACGCAGACCGGCGCGACCCCATGGTCGCCTTTGCCGGGCAGATGACGGGCGTAGAGGGCTATGTCGAGTCGTGCGCCTCCGGCTATCTAGCGGCCGTCAGCATGGCGGCACGGCTGGCGGGGAGACCCGTGCCGGACTTCGGCACCGTGACGGCCATCGGCGCACTGGCGCACTATGTCAGTGACAGTACCGTGGCATCGTTCCAGCCGATGAATGTGAATTTCGGCATCATCGCCCCGCTCGAGCAGCGGGTGCGTGGAAAAGCAAACAAGAATCTGGCCATTGCCAACCGGTCGCTTGCGCACCTGGAGGCCATGGAGAAATGAGGGAACAGGCATGAAAATCATTCTGGATGCAATGGGAGGCGACAACGCCCCGGATGCCGTGGTGCGCGGTGCACTGGAGGCGGCAAAGGAGTTCGGCGTGCAGATCGTTCTGGTCGGCCGCGGCGCGGATATCCTTGCCAGCATGAAGGCCCAGGGCTGGGATACGCTCCCGGACGGCGTGGAGCTTGCCAATGCCGAGGATGTGGTGGACATGCACTGCGATCCCGCCGCGGTCGTGAAGCAGCATCCGAACTCTTCGCTCGTGCTGGGCGCAAGAATGCTGGCGCAGGGCGGCGGTGATGCGTTCATCTCGGCCGGCAATACCGGCGCGCTGCTCACGGCGGCTACGCTGCTCGTCAAGCGCATCCGCGGTATCCGCCGCGCGGCGTTCTCGCCGGTCCTTCCGACGAAGGACGGCCACGCCATTCTCATCGATGCGGGCGCGAATGCCGAGTGCACGCCGGAATTCCTGCTGCAGTTCGGCTGCATGGGCTCGTTCTACGCGCAGAAGGCGCTCGGCATCGAGTCGCCGCGCGTGGGCCTTCTGAACAACGGCGCGGAAGATACGAAGGGCGACCCGCTCCACCGCGAGGCCCATCAGCTTCTGAAGCGCGCCGCGGAGCAGGGGACCATCCACTTCGTCGGCAATGTCGAGGCGCGCGATGTGCCGTTCGGCGCGGCGGATGTTATCGTGGCGGACGGCTTCTCCGGCAACGTCCTGCTCAAGACCATGGAGGGCACGGCCATGTTCATGTCCGACATGATGAAGCAGATGTTCTACCGCAATCCGCTGACGATGCTCGGCGCGCTGCTGTGTAAAAAGGGCCTGAACGGCATCCGCAAGACCATGGACTACCGCGAAACGGGCGGGTCCATCGTCATCGGCATCAGCCGCCCGGTCATCAAGGCGCACGGCTCGTCCGACGACGCCGCCATCCGCGGCGCGATCCGGCAGGCCATCCGCGCGGTCGAGAGCGGCTTCTGCGAGGAAATTCGTGCCAATATCGGGCAGATGATCCTGCCCAGGGAGGAAGAACATGCTGAATAAGCTGGAAAAGGCGTTGGGCTACAAGTTCCGCGATCCGGAGCTTCTGCGCATGGCGCTGACCCACACCTCCTGTGCAAACGAGATCTATCAGGACCCGCTGCGCAGCTATGAGCGGCTGGAATTCCTTGGGGATTCCATTGTCGGCTTCGTGACGGCGGAGTATCTGTACCGGACTTTCCCCAAAAAGCTCGAAGGCGATCTGACGCGCATCCGCGCGGAGCTCGTCTGCGAAAAGAGCCTTGCCGCCGTGGCGGAGCGTCTCTCGCTCGGCGAGCATCTGCTGCTCGGAAACGGCGAGGATCAAAGCGGCGGCCGCCGCCGCCCGAGCATCCTCTGCGATGTTATGGAGGCCGTTGTGGCTGCCAGCTATCTGGACGGAGGCTTTGCCGTGGCCAGCGACATCGTGACGCGGCTCATCCTGCCGCAGCTCGCCGAAGCGGAAAAGACCCACGATTATAAGACGGAGCTGCAGGAGCTCGTGCAGCGCAAAAAATCGCAGCAGCTGAGCTATGAGCTCATCTCGGAGACTGGCCCGGACCACTGCAAGGAGTTCAACGTCCGCGTCCTGCTCAACGGCAGGGAGGTCGGTACCGGCTCCGGCACGAGCAAAAAGCGCGCCGAGCAGGCAGCGGCGGCGCAGGCCATTGTGCGGCTCTTCCCGGAACAGAAATAAAACGATTGGGACCAGGAAGCACACAAAGAAGCGTTAATGGACGCTTTACGGGCAGCGGGTCGAGCGGCGCATGGCGTTGGCCAGCTCTGTGATGCACAGCAGCGTTGCCACAAGGAACACACCGGGGATGACGATGATCCACCATGCGTCCGTGAGCAGAGCCTTTTCGGACAGGGAAAGCATGCTGCCCCACGAGACGACCTCGATCGGCAGGCCGATGCCGAGGAAGCTCAGCGTCGATTCCGCCGTGATGGCGCTGCGGATGTTCATAACGACCATGAACGAGATGGACGAGAAGAAATTCGGCGCAAGGTGCTGCCGCAGGACGTGGAAGAAGCCGCCGCCCATGCAGCGCGAGGCCAGCACATATTCGCTGCTGCGCAGCCTGCGCACCTCCGTGCGAACGACCTTGGCGATGCTGGCCCAGCTCGTCAGCCCGATGACGAGCGAGAGCGTGAGCACATTTGCCGTGCCCAGAATGGCCTGCAGCAGCACGACGAGCAGCAGGTTCGGCACGCTCAGCAGAATTTCGGTCAGCCGCATCAGGAGACGGTCCAGCCAGTCCGGCGCGCAGCCGCTGACCGTGCCGAACAAAATGGCGATGGCTGTGGACAGCAGCGTGGACAGAACGCCGATGGTCAGCGAAATGCGCCCGCCGTACCAGATCATGGAGAAAATATCGCGGCCCATCGGGTCCGTCCCGAAGAGAAATTCCCGCGACGGCGCTTCATTGCAGTGCGCAAGGTCGAGATAGGTCGGATCGTGCGTCAGGAGCACCTCGCAGAACAGGCAGCCGAGCACGATGAGCGTCAGAACGGCGGCCGAAAAAATCGGCTTGCCGCGGTACCACGGCGCGCGGCGTACCGGTGCTGCGGGCGACTGCGGCCGGACGCCGACCAGACGAAAGCGGTCGTCTGTCATTTTGAGGTCACCTCCCGTTCCGCCGGGCGAAGGCGCGGGTCGAGCCGCGCGTTCATGGCCTGCGCCAGCAGACTGCATGCGATGACGACCGCGCCGGAGAGCAGGCACAGCACCATCAGCAGGTTGTAGTCCTTGTAGCGCGCGCTCTCGTAGGACAGTGTGCCGAGGCCGGGATAGGAGAACACGGCCTCCACGATATAGGTCCCGCCCATCACATGCGGCACGGAGATGGCCATGAGGCTGAGATAGGACGGAAGCACATTGCGCAGGCACTGCCGCAGCACGATGTGCGCCCGGCCCATTCCCTCGCTGCGCGCCAGCAGCACATAGTCCGCGCGCAGCTCCTCCACCAGCCGGTTGCGCACGAGGTAGGCATAGTACCACAGGTGGCTCAGCACGACGACGGACATCGGCAGGATCAGGTGCACGATCCGGTCGCCGACATCGTCCGCGTGGCCGACGCTGTAGGCCCCGGAGCTCGGCAGCCAGCGCAGCGTGACGGAAAACAGCAGGATCAGCATCAGTGACAGCCAGAATTCCGGGATGCAGCTCGTCACCGTGCCAAGCTTGCAGAGGATGCGGTCGAGCGGCCGGTCCTCCTTCCATGCGCACAGCGCGCCGAGCAGCAGAGCCAGAACGAACAGCAGCACGAAGCCGAGCCCGCCGAGCAGCAGGGTGTTGCCAATGCGGCTGCCGATCAGCTCCAGCACGTCCATCTTGTATTTATAGGAGATGCCGAAATCGCCGTGCAGCGCGCGGCTGAACCAGCGTGCGTACTGCGTGGGCAGGGGATCATTCAGGCCGAGCTTGTCCTCAGCCCATTCGCGCTCGGCGGGGGACATTTTTTCCACGCGGTCGCCGTAGTAGGAGACAAGCGGGTCGCCCGGAGCGAGGCGGGAGATATAGAACGTCAGAACGGAGAGCAGCAGCACGCTCAGCACGAAAATGCCGAGGCGCGGCAGCAGCCGCAGGAAAAACCGGCGGACCTTCATACGGCGCCCCCTCCTTCCAGCAGAACGTAATGCTCCGGTGCGACCTCCGTCCATGTGCCGCCGTCCGGCAGCGGCCCCTCAAAGACGAGCGGCCTGCGGGCGCGCTCGAGGCGCGGGTCCGGGATGGGGATGGACGAGAGCAGCGCGCGCGTATAGGGGTGCTGCGGCGCGGCGAACAGCGATGCCGTCGGGGCCAGCTCCACGAGCCTGCCCTGATACAGCACGCCGACGCGGTCACAGAGGAATTCCACGACAGCCAGATCGTGGGCAATAAACAGGAAGGAGAACCCGTGCTCCTCCTGCAGATGGCGGAACAGATTGATGATCTGTGCCTGAATGGAGACGTCCAGCGAGGCGACCGGCTCATCCGCAACGAGCAGCTCCGGCTCCATGGACAGGGCGCGCGCAATGGCGACGCGCTGGCGCTGCCCGCCGGAAAGCTCACCGGGGTATTTGTCCAGATAGCCCGCGTCCAGACCAACATAGCGCATCTGGAATTCCGCCTCGGCGCGGTAGCTGCCGCGCGGCGGGCGGACGTGCTGGATGCGCATGGGCTCTGCAATGATATCGCACACGCGCATGCGCCCGTTCAGGCTCGAGCCGGAGTCCTGAAAGATGATCTGCCGCTCTGCCTGCAGCGTGCGGCGGTTCGCGCGGAAGGCGCGGCGGTCACAGATGTCGATGCCGCGATAGAGGATCTGCCCGCTCTGCGGCCGCAGCAGATTCATCACGCAGCGCGCGATAGTCGACTTGCCGGAGCCGGATTCGCCGACGAGACCGAGAACCTCGCCGCGCCGGAGCGTGAACGAGACGTGATCCACAGCGCGGAGCACGGCCCTTCGCCCGAGCGGGAAGGCGTGCGTCAGACCGCGCACCTCGAGAAGCGGCTCAGCCATGGCGCTCGCCTCCGATCGGCGGCGTGATGTGCGGGGCCCGGGGGTCGAGCAGCCACGTCGCGGCAAAATGGGTGTCGGAAATGCGGAACATCGGCGGCTCCTCCTCATAGTCGATGGCAAGGGCATATTCGTTGCGGCAGGCGAAGGCATCGCCCTTCGGCGGGTCGATCAGCGTGGGCGGCATGCCGGGAATGGTATGCAGCCGCGGCTTCCCGCGGGACAGCGCCGGGAGCGACTGCAGCAGACCCCAGGTGTAGGGGTGGCGCGGATCGTAGAAGATATCCTCCGCCGTGCCGAGCTCCACGATCTTCCCGGCGTACATGACGGCCACACGATCCGCCACGCGCGCCACGGCGCCGAGATCGTGGGTGACGAAAACGGTCGCCGTGCCGAGCTTCTGCTGAATTTCGCGCAGAAGATCGAGAATTTGGGCCTGAATGGTCACATCCAGCGCGGTCGTCGGCTCGTCGGCAAACAGGATCGACGGGTCGCCCGCCAGCGCAATGGCCAGCACGACGCGCTGGCGCATGCCGCCGGAAAAGTGGTGCGGATACAGGCCACGCCGCTCCTCCGGCCGGTCGATGCCGACAAGGCGCATCAGCTCGAGCACGCGCTGCTCCAGAGCCGCGCCGCGCAGGCGGGGCGCATGAACACGGACAGCGGCCGCCAGCTGCGCGCCGACGGTCATGCTGGGGTTCAGCGCGGTCATCGGGTCCTGAAATACCATGGAAAACAATGAGCCGCGAAGCTTCTGCAGCTCACGCTCCCGCAGCCGCGTGATATCACGGCCATTTACCGCGATCGTGCCGCTCTTGCGCTGCGCGCTCGGCGGCAGCAGGTGCAGGATGCTCTTACACAGCACGCTTTTGCCGCAGCCGGATTCGCCCACGATGGCGAGGACCTCACCCGCGCGCAGCGAAAAGCTGACGTCGCGCACGGCCTGGACCTCTCCCGCCGGGGTGAAAAAGCTGACGGACAGATTTTTTACTTCCAGTAGCTCTGCCATAGGATCACCTGTTAAAACGTACATGCGGGAGGCCCGGTTCTGCGAGCCTCCCGATGCTTTTTTCCGTTGTTATTTCTCGATCGTCCATTCCTGAACATTCCAGAAAATGCCGACGCCGTGGTGGCCGAGTACGGTATCCGCCGCGATGCCCTGCAGACCGTCGACGGCGACATAGTTCGCGTCGATGTAGCAGATGAAGGCATAGGCGGGATCGGCGGCCAGAGCCTCCTGGAACTTGGCGTAATACTGGCGGCGCTGCTCCGGGTCGGAGGTCTCGCGGGCCAGCTTCAGGTAGCTGTCCACGGCGGCATTGGAGTAGCCGGAGTAGTTTGCGCCCTTGTCCGTGCCGAAAACCTTATAGGTGTGGTCGTCGGCGTCGAATGGGCTGCCCCAGCCGATGAGGCAGGCCATCTGCCCGCCCCAGTCCATCTGTGCGGGAATGTCGACCGTGCAGTTGATGCCGATATCGCGCAGCTGCTGTGCGGCAGCCTGTGCAATGTCGATGCGGTCCTGCTCACCGGCCATCACGCTGATAACAAAGCCGATCTCCTTGCCGTTTCGCTCGTAGAAGCCGTTTTCACTCATCGTGCAGCCCGCGTCCTCCAGAATGGTCTTTGCCTTTTCCGGGTCATAGTCATAGTGCTCTACATTGGAGTCGTTATAAATGTTGCGCTGCAGGGGACCGTAGGCGGCCATGCCCTGCCCGAGCAGGACAGAGTCGATGATGGCCTGCCGGTCAATGCCGTAGCAGATGGCGGGGATGAGGTCGCGGTTCTCCGTCCAGTAGTCGTTCCAGAAGTTGAAGAGAATGCCGCGGTAGTCTGCCGTCGTCATGTCATAGCAGGTATAGCCCTCCTTGTCCGTAAAGTCTTTTGCGTTTTTCGGATCGAGCAGGGCCAGATCGATCTCGCCGGACTTCAGCTGCAGAGCCTGCGCATTGTCGTCCGTGACGATCTTGAAGATGATGCGGTCGATCTTCGGCGCACCGAGGTAATAATCCTCGTTTTTGACCAACACGATGGACTGCCCGGCGTCCCAGCTCTCCAGCTTATACGGGCCGGTGCCGACCGGATGGCGGAAGAAGTCCGACTCCTGCATGTCCTTGCCCTGCAGCAGGTGCTGCGGCAGAATGGCCATGGTCATATAGTCAAGAAAGGCCACGTTCGGCGCGGACAGACGGAACACGACGGTCCTGTCGTCGGGAACGGTGATCTCCTCCACGTCCTCAAAGTTCGGTGCGTTCTCCGAGCCGTTTTCGGGGTCCATAATGGCTTCAATCGTGAACTTCACGTCCTCGGCCGTGAACGGCTCGCCGTCATGCCACTTCACGCCGTCGCGCAGGTGGAAGGTGTAGGTGCAGGCGTTCTCGTCGTATTCCCACGATTCGGCCAGACCGGCAACGACCTCGTTGCTGCCGTTGTGGGCGGTCAGACCGCTGAAGAGCAGCACGTTGATCTCGCCGTGCTCATCCATGGCGGGGTTGATGCGGGGGTAGTCGCCGCTGCCGTAGACGAGCGTCGTGCCTTCGTCTTCGGTCACTGCCGGGGTTTTGCTGCATGCGGCCAGCGCCAGAACGGCGCTCAGCACCAGCAGCAGTGCAAGAATTCGTTTCATTGGGGGTGGTCCTCCTGTCATTTCGGGCCCTTTCGCCCGTTCTCGTGATGCATTTTAGCATACGAAATTCGGTTCCGGAAGCTCCCCCGGGGGATATTCGATGCAAAAAGATCGAAAAAAGTTGTGCCGGCTTTGCCTCGTGAAAAAGTGGCCATAGTCGCTTTGGCCTATGTTCGGAAACAAAACCGGACTGGCATCTACTGAATCTGGTCCACACCGGGACGATCCGCCAGCACCTGGCGCACCTGACGCCGCCGCAGAAATACCGTCAGCCAGCACACCGCCATGGTGATCAGACCGCAGACGGTCATGCAGAGACGGTAATCCAGCACCTCTCCCAGTGCGCCGATGGCCAGAGAGAGCGCCGCTCCCGCCGCTGTGCAGAGCATGGACTCATAGGCATTGAGCCGGGCACGCAGCCGGTCGGGGATATAGCGCTGGACTGCCGCCTGACGGATGGTG
>ERZ773188.4334-NODE-4334-length-10761-cov-3.694190_pt1 | contig 10761 bp, 9 predicted proteins | sample MGYA00581011_ERZ773188 | MGnify/ENA primary metagenome ERZ773188 (study PRJEB29015, sample SAMEA2737798) | human gut metagenome | biome: human gut; feature: human-associated habitat; material: faeces | place: China | collected 2012 ...
TTTGAAATGATCGTGATGACAGTGCCATCCTGGCTCTGCCAGATGCTCTCCAAGCTGGCTGTTTTCGATCGGCGTTGCCTTGAGACAGGCATCTGCACATGCCTGATCCAGAGCTACCGGGTCAAAGCTTGCGAACATTCCGATATCCGGAAGGATCGGCGCATCGTTCTCACCGTGGCAGTCGCAGTTCGGGCTGATATCCTGTACCAGTGCAATATGAAAATGTGGACGTCCATGACAGACAGCCTGTGCATACTCAGCCATCTTGCGGTCAAGCATTTCATTAGCACTGCTATTCGGATTGTAAACAGCATCAAAACTGCAGGCTCCGATACAGCGGCCACAGCCCTTGCATTTATCATAATCAATAACTGCTTTTTTGTTTACATAAGTAATGGCATCACTTCCACATTCTTTCGCGCAGCGTTTGCATCCACGACAGACTTCTTCGTTGATGGCAGGTTTACCGCTGGCATGCTGCTGCATCTTTCCTGCACGGCTTCCGCAGCCCATACCGATGTTTTTCAGTGCACCGCCGAATCCGGTAGCCTCATGACCTTTGAAATGAGTCAGACTTATAAAAATGTCTGCATCCATGATCGCATGTCCGATAAATGCGGTCTTACAGTATTCTCCATTTACAACAGGAACTTCTACTTCATCAGTTCCGCGAAGTCCGTCGCCTATGATAATCTGACAGCCTGTCGTAATTGTATTAAATCCATTAAGATTTGCACAGTCCAGATGTTCCAGTGCATTTTTTCTGCTTCCCGGATACAGTGTATTGCAGTCTGTCAGAAACGGCATACCCCCCTGCTCTTTACACAGATCTGCTACTGCTTTGGCATAGTTCGGACGTAGGAATGCCAGATTTCCCAGCTCACCAAAATGCATTTTGATTGCTACAAATTTACCGTCCATATCAATATCTTTGATACCGGCTGCGATACAGAGTTTTTTCAGCTTATCAAGCTGGCTGGTTCCGACCGGGCAGCGGAAATCCGTAAAATAAACTGTAGGTTTTTCCATTTTAAACCCTCCTGAAATTTTCATATGTATATAAAAGATTATCCCTTTTATACTTTATAAAGTCAAGAGGCTCTTTTATACTGGCTTGCAGGTACATCCGATTCCGAGTCCATCCGGACCGATATGGCAGGACAGGCCGAAGGAAAGCTTATCACACATAACTTCCATTCCCGGAAAGCTTTCCCGGATCTGATTTACCCATTCTTCTGTCACTTCATCGTTACTGCTGGATGCCGCCATCAGGTATACTTCTCCTGCTGCATATTCTTTTGCGAAATTTGTCTCCAGTTCTTCCTTCATTGCATCGATCATGACCTTACGTGACTTTTTCAGTCCGCGGCATTTCTGGTAGGTATCAAGTTTTCCTGTACTGAAATGCATGACAGGTTTGATATTCAGGACATTTGCCGCCAGTGCGGTTACGGAACTGATTCTTCCGCCTTTTTTCAGGTATTCCAGTGTGCTGAGACCGATGTAGATGGTCATTTTTTCTCTGGTTTCCTCCAAAATCTTCTTGATCTCGGCTGCGCTGTATCCTTTTTCCACCATCTCTACTGCGTCAAGGACAGAACGGTGCATTGGTGTCGCCACACGGCCATTATCAACGACAAATATCTTTCCGGCAAATGCATCATCATTTGCCATTGCCGCTGCTGCCATACAGGAACCGCTCAGTGCGCTGCTGAGAGGAATATAGACAATTTCCTCGTATTCTTTCAGCATTTCTTTCCACATATCAATAACTTCTGCCGGGGACGGCTGTGAAGTGGACACATCCACGCCCTTTCGAAGCATATCATAAAATTCATCCCGGGATAAATCTACTCCTTCACGATAAAGTTTCTCTCCGATATAAAAAGGCATCGGAAGAACTCTGATACCGAGTCGCTCTGCTTCTTCCGGTAAAATTCCGCTGTGACTGTCTGTCATGATTCCTGTTTTTTTCATATTGTTTCTGCTCCTTTGTATTTCCACTGTTCAAACTTCTTATAATGACTTGATGATCGGCATTACATAATCGATCATTTCTTCCGGTGTTTCTTTCATTTCATCCATGATCCAGCGCCTGGATACACCATCCAGTACGCAGAGTTTTACAACCCATCCATATTTCTCTTTCATATTCGGGTCTGCGGACTCGACGGCTTTACGTTTTTCATGGATTTTTTCTCCTAGGCGTTTTGTAAAAAGATCCATATTCAGTCCGCAGATTGCCCACATTTCTTTATAATTCAATGATATCTGATAAAAATAATTAAACAGATACTCCCGTATTTTACGCTCATCTGTCGTATCCAGCATCGGCAGAAATTCAATATTCAACTTCTCTGCAGTCGCATCTGCGATACTGTCCAATACCTCTGAAATGGATGCGAAATTTCTGTAAAAAGAAACCCTCGCCACTTTCGCTTCCTGCACAATATCTGTCACAGTGATATCCAGATAGGATTTCTGTGTCATGAGACGGAGCAAAGCCTGCTCTATCTCACTTTTTGCGGAATGATTTTCCTTTTTGTTCATGATTTGTCTTCTCCTGATCTTTTTAATGGATCATTTATGTGGTTATAAGTGTTATATTGTTTGTATTTTGATTCATATATGTTGCACTTTGTTTCATCCGAACATTTTGTTCCATTTATATGATAGCACATAATTTTCTGTATGTGTATAAACTTTCTATAAATTGGCATTCCGGTCTGGAACTCTCCTGTTCCTCATGCTATGATGTCTGTATTCGTAAATCACGGAGAAATTTTATGACCAGATCACAGGCCTGCCGGATTCTTGGAGTCAGTATTGACGCAGACATGCAGGAAATCAAGAAAAGCTACCGGCAATTGATGCACAAAGTCCATCCTGATATGGATGCTTTCCACAAAACTGAATACGATTACAGCGTACAGGAAATCAATGAAGCTTACACGTTTATGTGCAAATCCGGTAACGGACTAAATGGACTTACATCTCGCACTTCCTCGTCCGGCGATTCCGCCAGATCTGCTTCACGCGCTTCTGCATTCGATTCTTCTGCCAGATTTTCTTCTCATGCATCCTCTGATGCTTCGAAGAAAAAACGCTGGAATGCCCCGGTCAATACACACGCTTATGCCGAACGCAACATCTACCACTACGTAGAAGATTACGACTGCAGCATTATCGGAAGCTTTATTCTGGATACCGGCAAATTTATCTGGAAACCAGAAGAAGACTTTCCGCTATTCCTGAAAAGCATCTTTGAATGCAGCAAAAAAATCCTGGAGCAGACAGAACAGACCGGTGATGGCAGACCCAGTCTCTCTCGCCGCGGCGAAGTGCAGGCAGAACTCACTTATCTTCTGACCCAGCAGTTCATCGATGCCTCCGAAACATTAAAGCTTCTGATCAAACCATCTGTCGGAAAAGAGGCGGATATTTATCGTATTCCTGCCATGTTGGAGCTGTCTTTATCTGCTCCGAAACTTACCGCCGGATCCACCTTATATCCGGCATCTATCATCAGGCACCGCCTCTTCCTGAAATCCGTTGCCGGGCAAAATGTCGGTTATCTTTCTTTCCACGATGACCGTCTGTATTATATCGTTATCCCCCTTCTCGAACAACGACGGGCACAGGTCAAAATCTGTGTTTCCGAAAAGCAGGACAGCAAAAAAGCCAGAAATTCCAGTCGCTACAGACACCTGGATTTCTGGCTCAAGGTTCCCCATACCGCCACCGGAACCTTCCCGGAAAATATCTCATTGCAGATTAAAAACCTGCTGAATGATTATATGCATTAATCATTCAGCAGGTTTTTAATCTGATATACATCGTTCCTCCGTGCTTTCAGAAGTGGAAGCTGTTCGCGGATTTCATTCTCATAATCAAGATCGACTTCACCGATCAAAATCCCTTCTTTTTCATCGAGCATGTCCACGACTCTGCCCCATGGATCTGTGAATATGGAATGTCCCCATGAAATGTAGGAATCCGCCGGATTGCGTGCCGGTGCACATCCCAGCATATAAATCTGGTTGTCCAGTGCACGGGCGCGGAAAGAAAGCTCCCAGTGTGCCGGGCCGGTCGTCATATTGAATGCTGCCGGTACGAAGATCATTCTTGCTCCGTCATTTACCATCATGCGTGCAAACTCCGGAAAACGGATGTCAAAACAGATCATCACACCCATCCTGCCAAATTCCGTATCAAATACCGTCCCACTGTTTCCCGCAGTAAGCGTATTGGATTCTTTAAAGCTCTGACCACCTTTTACATCAATATCAAATAGATGTGTCTTTCGGTGCTTACCAATCTGTATTCCATTCCGGTCAAAAATGTAACAGGTATTGTACACGTGGCCTTCGTCGTCTTTTTCCGGAACGGAGCCTGCTACCAGATAAATGTTGTATTCTTTCGCATATGCAGAAAGAGCTTTCCACACAGAACCGCCCTCTTCTTCTGCGTATTCCGGGAATTTTTCCGTCTGGTAAGGACAGCAGAACATCTCGGGTAACACGACAAAGTCAACTTTCTGTGCTTTAATCTGTTCCAGATAATGTCTGACTGCCTTTATATTTTCCATCTTATCTTCTACTGTCGGCATCTGAATCGCCGCTGCACAAAATTTATTCATCCTACATATCCACTTTCAATACTTTACACACGCTATCCAATACATACCTCTCCGACAATGTCCATGGAAAAATATTCTTTCATCTCACGAAGATTGTCGGTCTGCCCAAGTACCCACATAAGCTTCGTCATGGCGGCCTCCGTAGTCATATCATATGCCTGAATCACGCCCTTTTCCAGCGCAACCCGTCCTGTTTCATATACGGACAGATTGCTTCCTTCATAACGACACTGACTTCCGGCAAGCACCAGCATTCCTTTCTCGATAACTTCGCCGACCTTTCCTGTGAAATCATTTTTCAGGAAAGGCATTCCTCCCAGTCCGAATCCCTCAATATAGACAGCTTTATATCCTTTTTCATAATACATATCCAGTATCTCCGGACTGATTCCCGGATAAAGCTTCAGCAGTGCAACCTTGTCTGAATACGCTGTCTGTGGTTTGAAGATTCCTTTTTTCTCTACAAGATTTTTCTCAAAAACGCGCAGTCCCAGTGAACTGATTTCTCCGACATATGGATAATTAATGCTTTCAAACGCATCAAAGCTCATTGTACGGACTTTGGACGCACGGCATCCGAGCATCACCTTACGATTGAATGCAACAAAAACTCCCGGATATCCGCTGGCTGCCATATGGATTCCACACCGACAGTTTTCCAGCGCATCTGCAACCGGATTGGCGATAGAAAGCTGGCTTCCTGTCACAACTACCGGAATCGAAATATTCTGCAGCATAAAAGACAGCATCGCAGACGTATAGGCCAGCGTATCGGTACCATGAATCACCACAATCCCATGATAATCATAACTTCTTCTTGCGATGAGTGTTGCAAGTCTGGTCCAGTCTTCCGGTCCGATATTGGAACTGTCAAGTGAGCAGAAATCCTCTGTTTCCAGCTCCAGATTTTTGGAAACCATACGCAGTTCCTCCAGCATATCGCCACTGCTCATTCCCGGAACAAGCCCCTTGGAGCTCTTTACAGAAGAAAGCGTCCCTCCTGTATTTATGATCAGGATTCTCTTTGGCATACCTGAACCTCCATCATTTGTCATATTTTAACCAACTGTATTATTTCTCCGGCACGATTTCCAGCCAGTATCCGTCCGGATCTGTGATAAAGTAAATGCCCATTGCCGGATTTTCGAAGCAGATGCATCCCATTTCTTCATGTTTCTTATGAGCTGCTTCCATGTCATCTGTCGTAAATGCAAGATGGATCTCGTTATCACCGAGATCATAATGATCCTTTTCCCAGTCTCTCAGCCAGGTCAGTTCAAGTTCAAATCCGGTCTTGCCATCTCCAAGATATGCAAGAATGAAGCTTCCGTCTTCGGCTTCTTTGCGGCGCACTTCTTTAAGTCCAAGTGCTTCTTCATAAAATCTGATTGATTTATCCAAATCCATAACATTGTAGTTATAATGTGCAAACTGAAAACTCATATCATAATTCTCCTGTATAATACTTTTTATTTATCTTCTTTTAATAATGTTTCAAATTTCCTTATCTTTTCTCATTATAACAGATTTTGAATTATTTCTGAAACAAAATTTTCCTAAGAATCACAGTTATCTGTCGACTGTTTTCGACAGCATCGCAGAACTTTATGTACTATGCTTACATAAAAAATAGCCGTCCTAATCTCTGGTAAAGTTCAGGAACGGCTATCTCTATATTAGGCTAAAACTTTATATTTTTTCAATAACAATTTGGAGAAATATTTGTCCTATCTTACGATTACTCTTACATTCTTACGTACACCATTCGGAGCGTAACAATAAATAATGCAGGTACCTTTGTTTCTCGCAGAAATTATTCCTCTGCTGTCTACAGTAGCAACTCTGGAATTAGAACTACTGAAACGGACTGCTGCAATATGGTTCTGAATTTTTCCGGATGAATAAATAACCTTTGTTCTGAGTGCTGTTCTCTTTCCCCGATTCAGAACAACATTTGTTCTGTTCACCTGAAGATTTCTTGCATAAGCATGTTTCTTGCCTGTCGTAGCAATGTGCATACTATAGGTCTGTGCAATTGTCACTTTCTTTTTGTTTATATTTCTGTAAGCAACTACAGAATATCTATAGTAGGTTGCCTTTTTCAGACCAGTATGTGTCCAGCTGTTTACATTTCCTCTGACAGTTCTGAGCAGTCTGTATTTGCTGTTATTACCACATTCTACACCATAAATCATATATCCGTCAGCGTCTTTGACTGTATTCCATCTTAATGTGACAGATTTTTCTTTACTGGTCACACCCAGGAACGGTGTTTTCTGTACCGGAAGAGCTGCTACCGCTGCTTTTTCTTTATGACCACAGGTTTTACATGTTCTTACTTTTTCTCCGGCAATTGCAATCTGTGCTGCTTTTGTAACTTTCCAGCCACTGTAATTATGCGTCGCTGTCTTTACCTTGCCATTACAGATACTGCAAACCTGCCAGTGATTCTTTTTGTCAGATTTCCAGGAATACTTGTGCGCAAATGCAGGAAGTTTGACGGAAGTTTCTGCGATTGACTTTGCATTGCTTCCTGCTCCGATAGCAGTTACGACTACTTTGTATTCTCCACCTTCTTTTGCTACATAAGTTGCTTCTGTCTGTCCATCCAGCACTTCATCATTTTTATACCACTGATAGGTATATGTCGTTGTATCAAGATCATGTGCTGCCTTTGCTGTCAGAGTAATTGCAGAAGACGGGCAGCCATTCTTCTTATCCTGTACTATGCTAACCACAGATTTCTTAAGTGTCCATACTTCATTCACAGATAACTGTTTCATAACTGGAGATGTTGGATCCCAGTCCTTGCCATTCATACGCCATCCGGTTTTTACATATCCTTTAATCTCTGCTGTCTCCGGAAAATCTGCCGGATCTATGCTTTCGCCTTCATTAACATATATTTCTTTAATATTCTGTTCTAATGGATTAAAAGATGTAAAAGTTATAATCTTTACTTTATAATGCTTCGTCCATATTAAAGTATCACCACTCTGTTTGATACCTCGATTGAAACTGTTACCCGTTGTAAAATCATTTTTATACTGTTTCGCCTGTTCCGCACTTCCATAGGTAACAGCTATATTTCCCGGAGTTCCATAATCTGGTGCCAAAAGAATCGGGACAACTGGTTGAAATGTATCGTCAGTTACAACAATTTTAGGACCATATTCAGATTCACCTCTGTCCATAATTGTAACCTCACCTCTAATTTCAGGCGAACCACTAAGATACAGATCTGCATATCCTGTATTTTCATCTGGCTCATCTTCTACTACAGGATATCCCATTAACATTATTGCATTTTCAGTAGCTTCAGCACCTGTCTGATTTCCTGTAATCTTACCACCGGAAATTATGATTTTTGTACTGTCCGGACTCTGCTGATAACAGTCTGCAAATATACCACCGCCACTGCTGTCTGCTGTATTTCCACAAATCTCGCCAGCTTCCATCTTAAGTTCACAGTTCACATTACTAAATACCTCGAAAAAAATTCCACCACCTCTGAAGCCAGCCTCATTGTTTGATATCACAGCTTCATTTTTTAATGTAATATCTGAATCAAATGCAGCGATACCCGCACCACTTCCGTTTGTTGCTTTATTTTCCTCAATAGTCGTATTGCTGATTATAACAGGACTCCTATCGTACACAAAGATACCACCACCGGATATTTCTGCTGTATTTCCTTTTATAGTACCGGCTTCAATTGTAGCAGTACAGTTCTGAATCATATAGATTCCACCGCCCTGACCATACATATCCTTAATATTGTCATCGCATTTTGCAGTATTATTTATAATCTTACAATCACCATTTATTGTCAGTTTGCAATCATTCAGCAGGTAAATACCCCCACCGGCTCCACTAATATTATTTGAAATTGTTCCACCGGATAAGTTAACCTCTGACCCGTCGTATGCAGCAATAGCGCCGCCAAAATACGCTGCACATCCAGTAATCGTTCCACCGGTCATATTAATTACTGATTTACCTGTCGCATGAATTCCACACGTTGAATAGTACATTTTATCCTTTGTTCCGGTGATTGTTCCACCATTCATGTTCAACACAGATCCCTGCTCCAGATTTATCGCTGCCTCGCCTGCAAACGGTCCAATATCCGCGCCATCTTCAATATTCAAAGTTGCTCCCTTACGTACAGAAATCGGATATTGAACATATGAGCACAAGTTACCCTCTGGTGTTGTATTTTTAATCTTTATATTCCTTAATGTAACTTCTGCTGTATCTCTATAGAGATCTATCAAATATCTTAAGTTCGTCGTACCCGGACATATTGTCATGTTTTCCAGCGTAGCTGTCTCATTCGTACCATACTCCAATGGAGAAAGCAGATAAACGATTCCATCCTCCGCCAGCAGTTCTTTCGCCTTATCCAGCGTCTTTACTGCCTGTCCTGCCTCTGCACCGGTTCTGGTATCGTCACCTGATGCCGGGTCAAGGTAAACCGCTTCCAGTGTTCCCTGCTGCACCATCCCGTCATCAAAAACAGCAATTCCATCCTCGCCCGCATATTCTGCGATTCCAAAGTCATCTACATCCATTTCTTCTGTAGCGATATCAAGTTCCTCTTCGTCCTGTGCATCGTCTACAATGTCGATCTGCTCGGAGTCACCATCTCCCACATCAAAAGTGACATCTTCTTCGCCTGATGCTTCTTCCGGGACTACTTCTGCCTCTGAGTCTTCTTCAATGCCTGGTTCCGTCTCAGCCGGATTCTCAAAGTTTTCTGCATCATCACTGAATGCTGCCTCATAAGAATCCCCCCCCAGGTCCTCTGCCAGTGCCGGAACGCTGCCCATCGTCACGGTCATTGCAGCGCACAGCATCAAAGAAACGGATTTTGCCAACCTTTTTTTCCTCATACATTTACCCTCACTTTCTTTTGTTGGATTGTATTATAGTGGAAAACTATGTGATTTCAGTTTAGCAAAATCCGTTTCTATATGCAACTATCCGAAAGGATAGTTATCCTTATTCTCTCATGCTTTTTCAGCGAAAAACAGTCTGTACAAGTATCATGTACAGCACCGTTCCCCCACCGATACTGAGAAGTGTGTTCTTTTTCCATTTATGGATCAATACGATAAATAAAATTGCAATTGCTTCCGGCAGCCCGTGAGTACTGCTCGCCGGCACATCCTTGAGACAGTAGATCACAAGAAGACCGATCGCCGCATAGGGAAGAACCGTCCCCAGATATTTGACAAACTCCGGTGGATTTTTTCCTTCCGGAAAGATAATAAACGGTATAAAGCGTGTTGCCATTGTTCCGAGAACAACTGCTGCGATCGTAATGATTGCCTGTGTTGTTGTCATTGTCATTTCGCCTCTGCTTCCATCGTTTTCTTGCTGATTTTGCGTTCCGCGGTAAAACAGATGATGATAAATGCCATCGCCGGAACAATGAAGTTACTGCTTCCGAAAACCAGAAGACAGATTACCGAACAGATCAGCCCCACCAGCGCCGGGCGGTGATCCTTCGTCTCTTCCCACTGATTCAGAAACATGACGACAAACAGTGCAGTCATGACAAATTCAATTCCGGTCGTATCAAAATGGATCACATATCCAAGTAGTGCGCCTGCAGTAGCCGCAGCTACCCAGTATATCTGATTCAGCAGATTGACAAAAAACATAAACCAGCCACGATCCACATCATCCGGCAGCGTCACCGTGCAATTAACAGTAAAAGATTCATCGCACATACCGAAGATCAGATAGAATTTCTTCCAACCAGTGTTCTTATATTTGTCCAGCATGGAAAGACCATAAAATAAATGTCTGGCATTAACCATCAGTGCCAGAAAGAATGCTGCGACCGGACTGAAGACCGACAGCAACAGATTCGATGTTACAAATTCCATAGAACCCGCAAAGATAAACATACTCATAAAAAACGGATACCATACGGAGAAACCTTTACTTTGCATCATAAATCCATAGGACATACCCAGAAAAAGAAATCCTATACCTATAGGAATCGTATATGGAAATGCGGCTTTGAATGCTTTTTTCTTCATTTGCAAAATTACTCCTTGACATTTCATATGTATATGTATATATTTTATATATAAAATTTTTATATATAA